>Ga0181528_10000598_pt1 | contig 24985 bp, 22 predicted proteins | sample PEATcosm2014_Bin_47_FD_119742 | JGI IMG/M metagenome (GOLD analysis project Ga0181528, IMG submission 119742) | Peatland microbial communities from MTU Mesocosm Facility, Houghton, MI, USA - PEATcosm2014_Bin10_10_metaG | ecosystem: Environmental > Terrestrial > Soil > Wetlands > Peat | place...
CACATCGCGCACCGCTCCGTGCACTTGCGGAATGCAGCGCATCGAATAGGCGTCCTGCACTTTCTTGCAGTCGCGATGCCGCTCTCGCAGCAATGAACCTTCGAGCATCGTGCGCATATGCTGCGCCACCAGTACCTGACCGGCATGGGGACGCGCCAGATGAATCCGCTCGTCGAAGGCCACATCCGTGCCCTGCAATGCGTCCAGTGAAATTGCCGACAGCACATCGGCTGTCGTCGCCAGCGTCCGCGCCTCCACCAGTGCCAGCGATCCCACGGCTAGCATCGCTTGCGTTCCGTTGATCAGCGAAATCGCTTCCTTCGCCTCCAGCCGGATGGTCGCAATCTGCGCGGCTTTCATGGCCTCGCCGCCGTTCATGCGGCGACCCTCATACCATGCTTCTCCCTCGCCGATCAGCACCAGCGCCAAGTGCGCCAGCGGCGCCAGATCCCCAGAGGCGCCCACCGATCCCTGCGACGGGATCACCGGATGCACGCCTCGGTTCAGCATATTGCACAGGGTGTCGATCACCTCCGTGCGCACTCCGCTCAACCCTTTGGACAGTGAGTTAGCGCGCAGCAGCATCATCGCCCGAGTTTCCTGCTCCGCCAGCGGTTCCCCTACCCCCACGGCGTGCGAACGCACCAGGTTGATCTGCAACTCCCGCGCCTGGTCGGCCGAAATGCGCACATCGGCCAGGTGTCCGACGCCGGTCGTAATCGCGTAGGCCACGCCGTCTCCTGCCACCAGCGCATCCACCACCTCGCGCGCTCGCCTCACTCGCTCCCGCGCATCCGGTTCCAGCAGTACGGGCTGCCGGTGTAACACCACTTGCTCAAAACTTTCCAACGTCAGATCGTTTCCATTCAAATGCAGTGCAGCCATCGATTCCCCTTTTATGATTGTGCCGCCGGCTCCGCAACTTCGGCTGCGGTGTGGAACGTCTCCCGGTATTTTTCCGTCAGATGAGTGCGCTTCAAGTCGCGTCCCACCACAACGTGTACGCTTTCACCCTCGGCCAGCAGCCGCCCATCGGACTTGCGCACCACCTCATATTCGAAGCGCAGCAACGAGGTCCTCATCTGCGCGATCCAGGTCCGAATCGTAATCTCGTCGTCGTAGCGCGCCGGATGCTTGTACCGGCACCGTGCCTCGACCACCGGAAGGTTCAGCCCGTCCTGCTCCATCTCCAGATAGCTGAAGCCCAGTTGCCGCAGCAGTTCAACTCGTCCCACCTCGAACCAGATGAGGTAATTCGAGTGATACACCACCGACATCTGATCGGTCTCGGCGTAGCGCACCCGTAGCGTTGTCTCGCAGATTGTGCTCATGTACTTAGGTTACATCACGCAAAGACTTCAGCCTTCCACAGCCGGATTGCGCGATGCCGAAGTGGCAAACGTCCGAGGGTGGCCCACATCCGCCATCTTTTGGCGATTGTGGGATGCAACGGCAGCTTGCGGAACCGCACGGCGGATTGTCCGCTCCTTCCCTTACTCGCTCCACTGCGGCTTCCGCCGCTCCAAAAAGCTGCGCACGCCTTCCTTGAAATCCGCGCTCATGCGCAGCGACGCGTTTGCCTCCATGCCGCTCTGAATATCGCGCTCCAGCCCATCCTTTGCGTAGCCCCGAAGCAAAGCCTTGGTCGCGCGCAGCGAGCTCGGCGAATTCTCCAGCAACTGTTCCGCCAGCTGCCGCGCTCCCGCCTCCAGATGAACCGGTTCCACCACTTCGTTGACCAGCCCCATGCGGTAGGCTTCTTCCGCGGTGATAATGCGCCCCGTCAGCAGCAGATCGCGGGCATGTTTTTCTCCCACCTGCCGCAGCAAATATGCCGAAACAATCGCCGGCACAAATCCAATCCGCACCTCGGTGTAACCGAAACTCGCCGCCGTCGATGCCAGGGTAAAGTCGCATAACGTAGCCAGCCCAGCACCTCCCGCAATGGCCGCACCGTTCACCGCCGCAATCGTCGTCTTCGGAAACTCGTACAGCGAGCGGCAGAGAGTTGCGATGCGCTGGCTGTGGCGATGGTTCTCCTCCGCCGTGTGCGTCACCAGCGCCTGCAAATCTTCCAGGTCTAGGCCTGCGCAGAACGCCTTGCCCTCGGCCGCCACAATCAGCACCTGCGCCGGAGAGTGCTCCACCTCCAGCAGTGCCGCCAGAAACTCATCGATCAACGGGTGACTGATCGCGTTGCGCTTCTCCGCGCGGCTCAGCGTCACGGTTGCAATTTTCGCTTCCAATGTAAGCTTGAGTGTCGTGTACATCCTTTTCACCTCCGCATCTAGTGCCGCCTCATAGGTATTTCGACCAGCAATCGATTTTTGATTGTATTGATGATTTCTTCCCAAGCTTACCGGAACAGGTGTGGCACAAACCGGCTGCGATTATTCGTGATCATCGTCTCGCTCTCACGAATCCCCATCCCCGCCGCGCCCTGATCGGCAATCATCCACGAGCCCAGCACGGGATAGTTTCCATCGCAGCAGGGAATCGGCGCCAGCGCCTGGTAGACGAATCCCTCCTCGCCATACGGTCCATACGACTGTTCCTTCGCGCCGTTGCGAATCACCTGTACGTTGGCTCCTTCGCGGCCCAGCAGCGGTTTGCGCACGTAATCTTTCATCCCGCGAGGTCCATCGAAGTACGCCGGCAGCAGCAACTCATGCCCCGGATACATCTCCCACAGAATCGCCAGCAGCCCCTTGTTGCTGAACATCATCTTCCAGATCGGTTCAATCCACTGCGTCTTGTCCATAAAGTCCAGCGCCCGGTTGCCGAACTTCTCCCGCAGAATCCACTCCCACGGATACAGTTTGAAGATCGTTTTGATCGGCTGATTCGAAAGATCGACAAATGTGAATGTGTTGACGTCGAAGCCGATGTCCGTCATCTTCAGCGCCTGGGTTTTGATCCCTGCCTGCTCGGCCGTATCGCGCAGATATCCGGTCGTGAACTCATCTTCCACGGTCTCCACATACCCAAAGGAGACCGGTTCGTTCACGTAGTCCTTCAAGTCTTTCCACTTTGCAATCAGCTTCTCGTGGATCGAGTTCCACTGGTCTGCCTCTGGAAACGAATCCTGCAACCAGTACCACTGCACAACTGCCGCCTCCAGCAGCGCCGTCGGAGTGTCGGCGTTGTACTCCAGCAACTTGATCTGCTTGCCGTCATAGGCCAGATCGAAGCGTCCATAGAGCGCCGGAGGCTCGTCGTTCCAGGTCTTCTTGATCTTCGCAATCGCCTCCACTGGAATCTTCAAATCACTCCAGCGATTTTTGTCGATGATGTACTGTCCCGCCGCCAGGCACATCTCCTGCAGCTTCTCGGTAGCCGTCTCCAGCCGGTCCACCTCGGCTGCGGTGAACTCGTAGTACGCCGACTCATCCCAGTAATTGCCGCCATCTCCGTCGAGCGAATGGAACACCAGCCCAACTTTTTCGACCTTCGCTTTCCAGTCTTTCCGAGGCGTCGTCGCATGGCGCTTCATCATTCGCCTCCCGAGCCACCGTGCCCGGCGCTTCCCGTCGCACCAAATCCGCCGCGCATGATTCCGCCGAAGAATCCGCCGATCCCGCCGCCGGATCGCATCCCCGGTACCGGGTCCCCGTTGACCACCGCATCGCCCAGGTGTCCCCCGGAGCTACCGCCGTAAAGATAGTGATAGTACGGCATCGAACCGTGGTAGCCCGAACTCCGGCGCTGCTCCGCTGTCTGGCAGTTCTGGTCGTTGGTAATGCGCCCCGATTCATCCACGCAGTCGCGCCGCTCCGCGTGGCGGCAACCCGAGGTAAACGCCAGTGCCATCCCCGCCAACAGACCCAGAGTGATATGTTGAGTTCGTTTCATGATCGGCGCGATTGTATCGCAAGCTGGACGGAGTTGCACCGGTTGGTTTGCTGAATCCTGATTGGTTACGGGCTTCGTCTTTGCGAGGTTGGTTATGCGGGTGTCCCACATCTGCCGCCGTTAGCAGATGTGGGTAGCAGGCAACTCTATCGCACAAACCTCAGCGCGATATCTTCGTTCATCCGCAGTACATTCTCCAGCGGTTTGCGGATAGGCACCTGCGCGCCGTGGTCTGCCAGCGCCCGCAGCACAACTTCGGTCGGCACATTTCCCACCAGCGCATCCTGCGCAAATGGACATCCGCCCAGCCCGCCCAGCGCCGAATCAAAGCGCCGGCAGCCCGCGTCGTAGGCAGCCAAAACCTTCGCCGCCGCGTCTTCCTTGCGTCCGTGCAGATGCGCGCCCACCTCGATGTAATCGAACTCCTCGATCACTGCGCCCACAATTTGCGCAACCATCTCCGGCGTGGCCAGTCCCACGGTGTCCGCCAGCGAAACGGTCTGGATTCCCAGGTCGGCAATATTCTGTACCGCCTGCAAAACTTCATCCACGTCCCACACGTCGCCGTAGGGATTCCCAAACGCCATCGACACGTAGGCCACCATCGTCAGCCCACCCTCATCGGCCTTGCGCCAAACCGCTTCCAGCGCGTCGCTGTTTTCTTCCGCCGACTGATTCTGGTTCTTCTTGAGGAATGTCTCGCTGATCGAGTAGGGAAAGCCCAGTGTGCGCACCGCATCGGTGGCCAGTGCCCGCTCCGCGCCTTTCTCGTTCACCACAATCCCGATGATCTCCACGTCGTCCGGCGGGTCCAGCCGTTTCAGTACGTCCTCGCTGTCGGCCATCTGCGGCACTGCTCGCGGTGAGACAAACGAAACCGCGTCGATCTGCTTGAATCCCGCGCCCACCAGCGCCCGCAAATATTCCGCCTTGGTCTCGGCCGGAATCTGCCGGCTCAATCCCTGCCACGCATCGCGCGGACACTCCACGATCTTCACAACGTTTTCTGCCATAAGTTTTCAGAATACATCTGGTTGCCGGATAACGAAAAGCCGAGGACAGGACACGCTGCTCAGCCGTGAGACTTGAGCGGGCTGGCCATCGCAATCGATGTATATCTAATACCGCAGCCCACGAATAGCTTCAGTCCCCAGAACACGAATATCAGCGCTGCATCCTTGCGCAATGTTGGTCCACATCCGACGATGAAAATCCATGCAGTTATTGCAAGGCTGACTCCAGCGCTCGACAGGATCATTAGCGAGCCGAGGCGTGGTTTTACAAACGAAATCGCCAAAGAAGGAACGTCCAGAAGACAGGCCAGCAACATAAATAGAAAGTGGATAATCTTGAAAGGGGCGGTAACGCCCAATCCGCGTGCAACGGCGAGATCCATTGGGATAAGAATTATGATTCCTACAGACAAGAAGAAGTACCTGGCTGTGATTTTCATACAATTCCTTTCCGCTACGTCTGCAATATCCCCACGCTGAATTTCTCCACCACAGGATTGCACCGCGCCGCCGCCAGCGCCCATGCCAGCGCCTCGCGCGTCTCTGCCGGATCGATGATCTTGTCGATCCACAGCCGTGCCGCGCCATACTGCGGCGTCATCTGCTCCGTGTAGCTCGCTCGAATCGAATCATAGAGCTCCTTGCGCGCCACCTCGTCCACTGCTTTGCCTTCGCGCTCCAGTTGCTTCAACTTGATCTCCACCAGCGTGCTCGCCGCAGACTCCCCGCTCATCACCGAGTACCGCGCCGTCGGCCAGGCAAACACAAATCGCGGATCGTAGGCCTTGCCGCACATCGCGTAATGTCCCGCGCCAAACGATCCCCCCACGATCACCGTAATCTTCGGCACCACCGAGTTCGAGACCGCGTTCACCATCTTTGCCCCGGCGCGGATAATCCCACTCCACTCCGCATCCCGGCCCACCATGAAGCCGTTCACGTCGTGCAGAAACACCAGTGGAATCCGCCCCTGGTTGCAGTCCATGACGAACCGCGCCGCCTTCTCCGCGCTCTCCGTGTAGATCACGCCGCCGAACTCCGTATGCCGGTCGCCGCTATGATGATCGATCTGGGTCGCGTGCAGTTTCTGGTTGGCCACAATCCCCACCGCGTGCCCGTCGATGCGCGCATACCCGCACAGCAGCGTCTCGCCGTATCCCGCCTTGTATTCATCAAAGCGGGAGCCATCCACCACCCGCGCAATAATTTCGCGCATGTCGTATTGCCGCGACGGATCGCTCTCATAAATTCCGTACATCTCTTCCGCCGCATAGAGCGGAGCCACAGCCGCGCAACGGTCGAACGGCGCTTCCCCGCGCGCTCCCATCTTCTCCACCAGCGAGCGCACCCGGGCGATGCACGCCTCGTCATTGGCTTCGCGGAAGTCCACCGTGCCGCTGATCTCCGCGTGCATCCGGGCTCCGCCCAACTCTTCCGCGCTCACCTTCTGCCCGATCGCCGCCTGCACCAGCGCCGGCCCGGCCAGGAACAACCCGCTTCCCTCGGTCATCAGAATGTGGTCGCACATCACCGGCAGATACGCGCCCCCGGCGACGCACATTCCCATGATCGCCGTGATCTGCGGAATTCCCCTCGCTGACATTACCGCGTTGTTGCGAAACACCCGCCCAAAGTCGTCCTGATCCGGAAACACATCTTCCTGCAGCGGCAGAAACACCCCGGCGCTGTCCACCAGGTAAATCGTCGGCAAACTGTTTTCCATCGCAATGTTCTGCGCCCGTATCACCTTCTTGGCGGTCATCGGGAAGAAGGCTCCGGCCTTCACCGTGGCATCGTTCACAATCAGCATGAAGAGCCGTCCATGCACCCGCCCCAGCCCGGTCACCACGCCTGCCGCCGGAGCCCCGCCCCATTCCTGATACATCCCGTGCGCCGCGTGCATTCCCAGCTCGAACAGCTCTGTTCCCGCGTCCAGCAGCAGCCCAATCCGTTCCCGGGCGGTCAGCCGCTGCTTGGCGTGTTGAGCCTCCACGGCCTTGGCGCCGCCGCCCTCGCGAATCTTCGCTTCTTCGCCGCGCAGCCTGGCCACCAGCGCCCGCATCGCCTCCAGATTGCGCCGATACCGCGGCGCGTCAATTTTCACCGCAGTCGTCAGTTGATTGTCGAGGGAAGTAGTTTTCAAATCGCTCATCAGTTCCTCGCCAGACAGGTGCTAGATGCGAACGCACCAGCCTACCCGAGCCCGGGCCAACAAGCAATGCGCGGCATTCAAAAGAGTGGCCCACATCCGCCCGCTTTTGGCGAATGTGGCGAACGTAAGTGTCGCACCACTCTGCCGCTTACGATTGCAGACAAACTTTTCGGGGAGAAAGCGCTCTAATTCGACAGACTAACGGAATGGCGACCGGTTTTTATCGTTTCCTGGTCTCGGGTGCATCGAAGGAGAACGGTGTGACAGATGTCCACATTCCATAACCGGGTCCGGCAGAGCCGTTGAGCTCACGGTCTCTGCCGGCGCCGCTCATAGCCAGCGCACAAAGTCTCTTCCATTCTCCGCCAACTCAAACACTCCCGCCCGCGCCAACTCGCCCACGATGCGATAAGTCTCCGGGTCGCGTGCCGTGCGCGTGATCCAGTGGTTGGTGAGGTCATAGTTCACCTGGGTGATCCAGTTCTGCGGCAGAACCTCCACCAGCCCCGTCTGCGGGTACAACACAAAGATCGCGAATGCCGGATCGTTTTTCCCTGTCGCCCGATAGGCTGAGGGCGCCAGCAACTCATCTACCGTCCGGAAGCATTGCGGCACGTTCACCGGGTAAACTCCCGCCTCCAGTTCCGTACTCACTTCGAACTCTGCCGCCGGAGGTGTGGTGGCATACAACCGTTCGTTCGAGGCCGCGAACCACCCGGTGATCTCCTCGAAATCGAATGGTTGCATCCGGTCCGGTTCAAAGCAAACAAAGCGCAGCGTGCGCCCTTCCGGATACCACACGCCAATCTTGCCGTGACTGATAGGAAATGGCCGGCAGTAGGTATTCAGCGCCAGCCGAGGCCTGTCCGGTTCGCCCTCCCGGTCCAGAGTCACCAGGAAATTCAAACCTTCCCGCTGTCCATGGAAGCGCCACCGGTAACGTCGTGAACCGGCGCCGCACACTTCCGGGAATGTCTCCCAGAACCACGGCGACGGTCCCGTCGTTGATTGCACCAGCTTGTTCAACTGCTCGGGGAGAGACATGCGCTCCCTCTTACGCGGTCACCCCGCGCGGCTTTACGTTGTCGCGAATGAACTGAACAATGTCATCCATGGGTGTGCCGGGCTGGAAAATGCCCTTCACCCCCACCGCCTTCAGTGCTGGGATGTCTTGATCGGGAATGATGCCGCCCACCAGTACCAGCACGTCATCCATCTTTTGCTCTTTCATCAGCTCCGCCACCCGCGGAACGATCGCGTTGTGCGCGCCGGAAAGAATGGACAGTCCAATCACGTCCACATCTTCCTGCAGCGCCGCGTTCACCACCATCTCCGGCGTTTGCCGTAGTCCTGTGTAGATGACTTCCATGCCTGCGTCGCGCAAGGCGCGGGCAATTACCTTGGCGCCCCGGTCGTGCCCATCCAGACCAGGTTTCGCCACCAGTACGCGAATTATGCCTTCTTTTGCCATAGGAATGCGTCGAGTCCCCAAAAAAACACGTGGAAATACTCACTTCTCATACTATCGTGCATCGTTGCAATATCGCAAAACACTCCTCATGTCCAGTGAAAACTCACCGTCACTCAGATGATCAGAGAATCCATCCCTCAAAAGCGCTGCTGGCGGTTTGAACTTTGAAACTTTGAAACCTTGGTTCTTTACGTAATCGACGCCTCTTCGTAAGTCCCGTAAACCTCCCGCAGCGCCTCGCAGATCTCTCCCACCGTCGCGTAGGCCCGCACCGCCTCTAGGATATAAGGCATGGTGTTCGCCTCGGAGATCGTTCCGTCAGTTCCCGCCGAACCCGCGTCCGGAGTCATTGCCGCCGCACCCTTCAGCGCCTCCAGCGCCAGCCGCACCCTTGCGTTGTCGCGCCGCGCTCGCAGTGCTTGCAGTTTGGCCTTCTGCCTCTCTCCCACGCCCTCGCCAATGTGGAGAATTGTCGGCGGCTCCTCTTCGATCACAAACTCGTTCACTCCCACCGTGATCTTCTCTCGCGCCTCGTTCGCCCTCTGGAACCCGTAGCTGGCCTCGGCGATCTCCTTTTGCGGAAAGCCGCGCTCGATGGCCTTCACCATTCCGCCCATCGCGTCCAGTTTGTCGAAGTACGCCAGGGCTCCGTTCTCCATGTCCAGCGTCAGCCGTTCCACAAAATACGAGCCTGCCAGCGGATCGATCGTGTTCGCTACTCCGCTCTCGTAGGCAATCACCTGCTGGGTCCGCAGCGCGATCCGCGCCGCCTCCGCCGTCGGCAAGGCCAGCGCCTCGTCATAGCTGTCCGTGTGCAGGCTCTGGGTCCCGCCCAGCACTGCGGCCAGCCCTTGCAGCGCCACTCTGGCAATATTGTTCATCGGCTGCTGAGCCGTCAGTGAAACCCCTGCCGTCTGGGTATGGAAGCGCATCAGCCAGCTTCGCTCCTGCTTGGCCCCAAAGCGCTCCTTCATCAGCCGATACCACAGCTTGCGCGCCGCCCGGAACTTCGCAATCTCCTCAAAAAAGTCGTTATGCGAATTGAAAAAGAAGCTCAGCCGTGGTGCGAACTCATCGACGTCCAGACCGCGCCGCTTCGCCCACTCCACGTATTCCACTCCGTCGTAGATGGTAAACGCCAGCTCCTGCAGCGCCGTCGAACCCGCCTCGCGGATGTGATAACCAGAAATCGAAATCGTGTTGAAGCGCGGCGTGTACCTCGCCCCGAACTCGAAGGTGTCAATCACGAGCCGCATCGATTCCGCCGGCGGATAGATGTACTCCTTTTGCGCGATGTATTCCTTTAGGATGTCGTTCTGCAGCGTCCCGGAGATCTTCTTCCAGTCCGCTCCCTGCTTCTCGGCCACCACCAGGTACATCGCCCACAGCACGCTGGCCGGAGAGTTAATCGTCATCGAGACCGTAGTCTTCTCCAAGTCGATTCCGCGGAACAGAATCTCCATGTCCTCCAGCGAATCGATGGCCACGCCGCACTTGCCCACCTCACCCTCGCTGAACGCATGATCGCTGTCATACCCCATCAGTGTCGGCAGATCGAAGGCCACCGACAGCCCGTCAACCCCGTGCTCCAACAGATACAGATAGCGTTCGTTCGTCTCCTCCGGCGAGGCAAATCCCGAGAACTGCCGCATCGTCCACAGCTTCCCCCGGTATCCGGTAGCGTGAATTCCCCTTGTGTAGGGCGCCTCGCCCGGATATCCCAGGTACTTTTCCTCCGACCAGTCCTCCGGCAGATCCGCCTTGGTGTACAGCCTCCGCACCGGAGTCCCTGAAATTGTGGTAAACCGGGCCGCCCCATGTTCATCCAGATTCGTTCCTGTGGCCGCGCCAATCGGCTTCTCCGGCTGCCGCTCCAAGGCCGCCGCCAGAGTAGTTTCCGCCCAGCGGCGCTCGTTCGCACTCGGTCGGCACTCCCGCGGTACTTCCTCCACCGGATTCATCGCGGCTTTCTTCTCGATCATTTCACGATCCTCAACTCACTCTCTGTCAGATGCTTCCCACCCCAGCGCGGCACCACACGAAAAACACGGGCCCCATATTTGCCGTAGTTGGCAAATGCGGGGTCGTTGACCTTTATTTTTGTGGCTTAGTTTTTGCTCGTGACTTGGCTTTTGTTCTTGTCCAGCCTTGAAACTTTGAAAACCTTGAAACCCGCCTCTTACCCTCGACCTTTTTCCCAGGCCTTCGCATACTTCCAGCTCACGTATGCCGAGTGGTACAGATGCAGGAGCAATCCCTCGCGGCCATCCAGAAATCCCAGCCGGAAGATGTAGTTTTTCAAGAAAGTCGCCGCCGGATTCACCACGATGTTGACCACAAACGCGGCCAGCGAGCGGCTCGTCCGCCGCTTGCGCAGCAACCCTGGAACGCTCGCCGAACTATAGCGGTCCATATGCTCAATGTATTGAGCCAGCGTGGGATACTGATAATGCAGCAGGTCGTGCCGCAGCTCTCCGGTGGCCTCGGTGGTCTTCGGAGTTTCATGCACATCCATCTCTTCCGGCAGCCGCGCCGATCCCTTGCGGAAGAGCCGCAGCTTGCGGTCGGGATAGAATCCCCCGTGCCGTATCCAGCGCCCGAAGATCTGATTCAGCCGTGGCGTCCGATAGGCGTTGTATCTCGGCTCTCCGGTCAGTAGCTTCTGGATCTCCGCCGCCAGCTCTGGAGACACCACCTCATCGGCATCCAGCAGCAGCACCCAACCACCCGTAGACTTATCGATTGCGGAATTCTTCTGCCGTGCAAAACCCTTCCACGGCTCCTCGAAAATCCTGACCTTGGGTCCAAACGACCGTGCAATCTCCAGCGTGCGATCCGTGGAACCGTTGTCCACCAGATTGATCTCATCGGCCAGCCCAATCACGCTGGCCAGCGACCGGGCGATATTCTCCTCCTCGTTGCAGGCCACCATGGCAATGGAGAGTTCCTGACGCACGCACGCTCCCGGCCTTTCGGTTGAATGTTCGGTCGTACTCTCGTCTGGCATCGACCCATCCTAACAAACGCCATGGTGCCCCACATTTGCCGCAGTTTGCAGGTGTGGGTTCGCAAATTGCACAAAAAATTAAGGCCGGTGTGCCCTCTTTCGAGGAACCCATCCGGCCTGAATGATTCATCAGGAGGTTACACGTGATAGACGTGCCCCCCGGGAAAAGGTTAGCAATCATTTCGAGGCGGACTGAGCGCAGATTTGTTTTTGCACCCAAAAAATTAAGGCCAGTGTGCCCTCTTTCGAGGAACCCATCCGGCCTGAATGATTCATCAGGAGGTTACACGTGATAGACGCGCCTCCCGGGAAAAGGTTAGCAAATCATTTCGAGAGCGGCTGCACCGTCACCGTCGAGGGCGTCAGATTCGGCTGTAACCCTGGAACCGCCGGCATATGCGTTACATGACCGCTGGTCGCGTCTTCCATCGATATCCCATTGCGGTCGAGAATCGTCGCCGTAACCTGATCCAGCGCCACCCGGGCTTTTTCGTAGGTCGAGAGCGCCGCCACGTAGTTCGATGCCGCCTGCGTCTCGTTACTCTGCTGTTGCAGCACCAGGTAGCTTGTCGAAGCCCCCAGCGCGTACTTTTTCTGTTCGGCGTCCAGGCTTTGCAGGGCGTAATCGCGGGCCGCGCGAGCCGAATCCACCCCGGCGCGGGCCTGTTGCAGCGCGAATGCCGCGTTGCGGACCTGCAGGTTGATCTGGTTCTTCTGCTGCTGGAAGTTCAACTGGTTCTGCCGGTACTCCAGCTCGGAGCGGATCTGGTTCGCCTGGGCCGCGCGATTGTGCAGCGGCACCGTCAGAGAAACGTACGCGCCCTTGTCCGGAATGTTCCGGTTTGCCAGTTGGGTGAAGGCGTCGCCGTAGTTGCTTGCCTGCCCTACGCTGGCGTAATACCCAACCAGGTCCAGAGTAGGCAGCAGCGCATTTTTCGCGGCTTTATTATTAATCTCGTTGTTGCGCAGGTTCAGCTCGCTCTCCAGCAACTCCGGACGATTGGCCAGGGCGTAGCTCACCAACTCCTCTGCCGGAGGCTCCGGTTCACTGCTCAGTACCATCGTGTCGGTCGGAATGACTTCGGCGGCCGTTAGCTGCGGGTCGTTGAAGTTCCGCGCAATCGCGTTCTTTGTGATCAGTTGTTGATATTGCAGATTGGTCTGCGATGTAATCAGATTCTGCGTCGCCAGCGCCACCGAAGACTGCGCCGAAACCACCTCGATCGGAGCCAGCGTCCCGATTTCCACCTGCTTCTTGTTATCGATCAGCGTGCGTTGGGCAAACTCCAGCGCCGTCTGCTTTACCTTCAGATCTTCGTAGGCGTTGACCAGGTCCCAGTAAATATTCTGGATCTGCGCCACCGTCGCGATCACCTGCGCCCGGAAGCTCGCATCGGTCACCATGCGGTCGTTGCGCGCAATGATGATCTGCCGGCGATTGTTGTCAATCCCCCAGCCTTGCAGCAGATGCTGCCGCACCGACAACTTCCACCCGGCATCCAGCTCCGGATTGTAGAAGCTGGCACCCAGTGCCGTACGCGAGATATTGTTCGTCAGCCGCTGGTTGTTGTAGCTCACATTGGCCAGCGTGCCCGTCGCCCATCCCTGCGCGTAGTTGAAGTTGTATTGATTCGTGTTCTGGTGAATCGAGTTGATGTTGCCGTAGTAAAACACCGAATTCGCCGGACTCAGTTGCAGGGGCGAGGTCGCGCGATCTCCCGAAAGCGTTGCCGTCAAAATCGGATCGTACGAATCGATGGGCGAGCCCACTGAGTTTTGCGTTGACACCACGAGGCCGCCCGAGCCCGAAGCCGAGCCGCCGGTTCCGCTCGAAGTTCCGCCCGATCCGCTGCCCGTCGCGCCCGTCGTGCTGGTTGTCGCCGGATTGCCGCCCGGCGTGCCGGTCAGCAGCCCGGTCGCCACGCCGCGTACCGTGCCGCCTGACCTGGCGAGCAGAACATCGGTGTTCGCGATGTCCAGGTTGTAGCGGGCAATCGCAATATCAAAGTTATTTTCCAGCGCCAGCGCCACGGCATCGTTCAGTGACAGCATCAGCTTGCCATCCTTCAGCAGGCTGTGCAGCCGGTCGCTATTGCGCAGTACCGGTTGCGGAAGTCCATGCGGCGCATAAGGCTTCCAAACGCTCAAAATCGAGTGCGGCTGCGTGTAAGGCTGCAATGGCGCCACGTATTCGGTCTGGCCTTGCGCACTGGTCGGCGCACTGGTTTGCGAGTTCTGCTGCGGACTGTTCGGCACGCTCGTCTGCCCCGCCAGATTCGAAGCCAGTAAAGCCAGAATCGATAAGCACGCAACCATCCGCTGAAGTTCGTGTACTGGACGCGAAACCAACATTCGCTCTTCTCCGTTATAAGTTCGGCATTTCTGTATAAGTCCGCTAATCTGTCTCAGCTTCCAGGCACGTCCGGCAGCCTGGAATATGGCCGGGCGCACCTGCCGCTCACGCTTGCTGCTAATGACTGATACGCGATTCTCCCACCCCAGAGTTCCCGTCCACGGAAACTTTTCCAATCCGTCGGGACAGCGATGGTGCGGCTCCAACCATCGAGTATAGCTGACCAGCTTTGCCCCGAACCTGCCTCTCAACTTGCGAAACCCGGGAAACTTTGAAACCTTGAAACCTGTGATCCTCCGCAATCTCAAACTCACCCTCGCCTATGACGGCTCTGCCTTCCACGGCTGGCAGGTCCAACCCGGCAAGTCCACCATCCAGGGAGCCCTGGCCGCCGCCATCGAGAGCCTCACCGGAGAGAAACTTCTGCCCCAGGGCTCCGGACGCACCGATGCCGGAGTGCACGCCCTTGCGCAGATCGCAACCTTTCAAACCGCCAGCTCCATTCCCACCGCCAACATCCGCACGGTGCTCAATGACCGCCTGCCCGCCGCCATCCGAGTGCTCGCCGTCGATGAAATGCCGGAAGGTTTTCACGCCCGCCACTCGGCCTGCGCCAAGAGCTATCACTACCGTCTCTGGCGCGGTGACGTCGTTCCGCCTTTCCTGGCCCGCTACGTCACCCACCATCCCTATCCGTTGCATGAGACCGCCATGCAGCAGGCCGCCGCGCTGGTCGCCGGAGAGCACGACTTTACCTCGTTTGCCGCCGTTGATCCCGACCGCGCCCTGCGCCTTGCTGAAGCCTCCGGCGATCTCCAGCACACCACCAACATCCGCACCATTCACGAGTCGCACTTCGAGCGCCATGCCGATGAGTTGCTTTATATTGTTCGCGGCAGCGGCTTCCTCCACCACATGGTCCGCAACCTCGTTGGCACGTTCCTCCTCGTAGGCAAAGGAAGTATCGTTCCTTCGGCAATCCCTCGCATCCTCGAAGCCTGCGACCGCCGCGCCGCCGGTCCCACCGCCCCCGCCGAAGGCCTCTACCTCGTCGAAGTCGAATACTAAGGTATTAAGGTTCTGATTTTTGGTGTTAAGGCTTTAAGCTGTGGTGTCATCCTGTGCAGCGCGAAGGACCCCTACCCGGCTCAAATCTTCCATGCCTTTCCAAGCTTTTCAGCATCGATTTGCCGTTTCAATCAGACATCGATTTTCCCTTTCAATTTACCCGGAGCGTTCTACTTCCCTCCGCATCCAATGGGCAGTGAAGATGGGTTCCCGCATTCATCTCGTCGATCGGCCTGGTTACAACGACCGCTTCTCTACCTTCAATCCCGTAACCGGCAAGCCTCTCTCCGATTACCTGATCGCCGGTGACGAGGAGGTCTCCGCCGCGGTTGCCCAGGCACGGCAGGCACAACTATGGTGGGCGCGCTTGCCACAACTCCGCCGCTCCGCGGTTCTCCGCCGTCTGGCGCAACTGCTCTGTGCGGAGAAAGAATCGCTGGCCCGCGTCATTACCTCCGAATCCGGCAAGCCGCTGCAGGAAGCGCTCCTCAACGACGTTCTGGTCTCTGCCGATGCCGCCGTCTTCTGCGCCGACAATGCCGCCGCGGTTCTCCGCACCCGGCAGATTCCTCACTCCAATCCGGCCTTGCGCTTCAAGCGCGGCCAGCTCTCCTGGCAACCGCTCGGCGTCATCGGCATCATCTCTCCCTGGAACTACCCGCTCTCCATTCCTGCGGTTGATACCTTTGCCGCCCTCGCCACCGGCAACGCCGTCGTCCTCAAGCCCAGCGAACTCACTCCCCAGTCCGCGCTCGAACTCGACCGTCTCATCGCCGTCGCCCTCGATGCCGAAGGCCTCACCACCACCCCGCGTCCTTTCCAGGTCATCACCGGACTCGGACCCACCGGCCAGTCTCTGCTTGCCAGCGCCATCGATAAGCTGATTTTTACCGGCAGTGTCGCCACCGGACGCCGGGTCGCCGCCGCCGCCGGAGAGCGCCTCCTGCCCGTAACTCTCGAACTTGGCGGCAAAGACGCCATGATCGTGCTGGAGGACGCCGATCTCGATACCGCTTCTAGTGCCGCCGTCTGGGGCTCCATGATGAACGCAGGACAGAGCTGTATCGCCGTCGAACGCTGTTACGTGCACCGCAGTATTTATTCGCGATTCCTCGCCCGCTGTCTGGAAAAAATCTCCAAACTCAAGGTCGGCGACGGTTCTCTCCCCGATACTGATCTCGGTCCGCTCATCAGCTTGAAGCAGCTCCAGATCGTCGCCCGTCAGGTTGAGGAAGCCCGCGCTCATGGCGCCACCGTGCACGCCGGCGGAGAGCCACTTGCTCACCTTGGCCCCAATTTTTACGCCCCCACGCTCATCACCGATGTCGACCACTCCATGCGCCTGATGCGCGAGGAAACCTTCGGCCCCGTCCTCCCCATCCTGCCCTTCAGTTCTGATCAGGAAGCCATCGCGCTCGCCAATGATAGTGATTTCGGCCTCGCCGCCAGTGTCTGGGGCCGCACCGCTCATGCCGCTGCGGTCGCCCGCCGTGTCGCTGCCGGTGCCGTCCTGGTCAACGATCTGCTCTCCGGCTTCGCCGTCAGCGCCGCGCCTCACGGAGGCCTCAAGCAAAGCGGCATCGGACGCACCCACGGCCTCCTCGGTATGCAGGAACTGGTTCGCCCCAGCTACCTCGATGTCGATCGCACTCCCCGGATGAAAAAACTCTGGTGGTATCCCTATGAAGGAAACTTCGCCCCAATGGCGGCCTTCACCGATTTTGTCCACGCCACCGGACTCCGTCGCCGTATTACGGCCGCCCTCCGTTCTATCCCGGCTTTCCTGCATCCCCGCCGGTAAATGCACGGCCTGTCACCTGCCCGCATCCCGCGGTAATGTCTCGCACCATTACTGCCCGCATCTTGCAGTAATGTTGCGCACGATTACGCCGGTTACTTGCATCCCATCCGGCCGTGAACGATAGTGCATGAACGATAGTTCCTGCCCGTAATGTGCTAGCTGCTGCGCGGTTGGTCAGAGGAAATCAAGTGACGCGATTGAAGGCATTCAGCAAGGTTCTCGACGTTAACAAGGAATTGTGGCTGCTGTTGTCCATGTTCGTGATTGCCGCCGCAATCAACTTTGTGGTGGCCTCTCATCGAGTGCTTCTCGGCTTCTATGGTCTGCCCACGCTCTTCTCTGCATATTTTTATGGACGCCGTCATGCCGTGCTCACGGCGGTCGCCAGCATCCTCATGGTTTTGCTCATCCTGCACTTCAGTCCATTCATCGTTCAGGAACACACGGATCGGATTCAGCAGTGGCAGGATCTCACCATCTGGGCTGGCATACTGCTGATCACTGCCTACGGAATGGGAACGCTCTACGAACACAAGACAAGACAATACAGCGAGCTTCGAGAGACCTACGATGGCGTGCTGATGATCTTGTGTCATTTTGTCTCCAAGGACAGCTACACCCAGAATCATTCCTACCGCGTGTCAGTCTACGCAACCCAGATCGCGCAGGATTTGGGAGCCTCGGCCGAACTCATCGAGGATGTGCGCGCCGCCGGCTTGCTGCATGACATTGGTAAGCTTGAGGTCAGTCGCCAGGTCCTCTACAAAAGTGCCCGGCTCACCGCCCATGAGCATGACGAGATGGCCCAGCACGCCAGCCGTGGCGGAGATCTTGTAGATCTGGCCAGAGGCTCACTGCGGCGCGTGGTGCCGCTGATTCTGGCGCATCATGACAGGTTCGATGGCTCGGGCGAAATTGAACCGGCCGGAAAAGACATTCCACTAGGCGCTCGCATCATCACGGTGGCCGATGTCTACGACGCCCTGACCAGTGATCGCCCTTACCGCAAGGCCATGCCACCGTTTGAGGTCCGGGACTACATCGTGAACCGGGCAGGAACCGACTTTGATCCGGCGGTCGTTGACGCCTTCGCCCGAACTTTCAACCGGGGCCTTCTGGAAGTCCCCGAATTGTTGGTCTAGTCAGGAGCTTTGTTATGCGCTATGAGACTGCGACACTGCGAGTAGACTCGCCTCCGGCGAGCGATCCGTCTAATCGGCGGCGCTTCGTTCGCCATCACCTTGATACCAGGCTGGTCGTACGCCCCAAAGACCGAAGCCGGTCGATTCACGGACGTATTGTCGATCTAAGCCAAGGTGGCATCTCCGCCGTGATCGCTGCGGACCTGCCGTTAGGCGACGTGATTGAACTGCAGTTCGAGCTGCCCTATGCCGCCACCGGTGTGCTGCTGCAAGCGATCATTCGCCGCCGCGAAAGTTACCAGTACAGCCTGGAATTTGTGCACGTAATCGCCGCTGACCAAGAGAAGATCAATCGAACCTGTGCGGCCTTGTCACTCCTAAAGTAAGTTAATGTCCCGGTATGTATGCCCGCGCCTGAGTCGGCCCATTTCTTTCGTCTATGTCTGCCATCAGATCGCAACTCTACGGAGACAGTGTTAACGTTTACGGGAACACTTAGCACCAAGTGGGGTGTTATGATTTCCGGGGCCAAGGCGCTTGTAGTGGATGATGAACCCTTCCTTGCCGATACGCTGGTCCTCATTCTCAATAGGGCTGGCTTTCAGGCTTCCGCCGCCTATTCAGGCATTGAAGCCGTTGAAGTCGCTGAGAACCTGGAACCCAATCTCATTATCAGTGACATCTTCATGCCGTATCTTAGTGGGATTGAGGCCATGATTGTCATTCGCGGCTTCCTTCCCGCCTGCAAAATACTTCTTTTCTCGGGTCACACTAGTGCAACCACTGGAAAGTGCCCGCGCACGTGGCTATGATTTCGAGTTTCTGCCCAAGCCCATCTACCCTAAGAACCTGCTTGAAATGCTGAGAACGGTATGAGAATAGGCTTCGACGTTTGGTCTGAGTGGAGTTGACGGCGCAGGGAACCAAACATAACATCTCAGGACGGTATCATTATGATTCCACAATAGTTGGAAGCATAGGATATCATTTCTGAAATGCCATTCCGCCCCTGGATACGATGGAAGTCCGAGCGTACTCAGCCCAGTACGTTCGCCGAGGATCTCGTGCGCCTCGCTGCCGACCCCCGTGTCCACCGCCTCTTCGAATGGTTTTCCCGCCATGAGCGCGACATTGCCGACTTCCAACTCGCCATCACCGCCATTCCTGCGCCGCCCTTTGCCGAGCAAACTCGCGCCTTCTGGCTCAGCGAGCGTCTCCAACCCTTCGGCCTGACCGCTACCATCGATGCCGTAGGGAACCTGCTCGCCGCCCGTCCCGGTGGTGGCCAACATCCGCCCGCGGTTGGCGAATGTGGGGGCGAGACGAAAGCCCCAGCCGTCGTCGCCGTCAGCGCTCATCTGGACACCGTTTTTCCCGCCTCCACCCTCCTTTCCGCTGCCGTGGTGCAGCGCGAGCAAAACCGCCTTATCGGTCCCGGCATCAGTGACAATGGCTGCGGACTCGCCGCTCTCTGGGCCTTGGCCGCGGCCTTACACGAGGTGGCAATCGTCACCTCCGCTCCCTTACTCTTCGTTGCCAATGTCGGAGAAGAGGGCGAAGGCAATCTGCGTGGCATCCGCCACCTCTACCGCGCATGCCTCGCCTCGCATTCCACCGCCGCGGATGACCTCGCACCGAGGTTGGCATGCCTCATTGCGCTCGACGGCGCCGGGAATGGCAACATCATCTCGCAGGCGCTGGGCAGCCGCCGCTTTGAGATCGACATTACCGGCCCCGGCGGCCATTCCTGGAGCGATCACGGTGCGCCCAACCCCATCGTTGCCGCAGCCCTCGCCGTGGAAGCGCTGTTCCGCATCCCTCTGCCCTCCAATCCCCGCACCACGCTCAATGTCGGAACCATCGAGGGTGGCACCTCGGTCAATACCATTCCCGAGCGCGCCACTCTCAAGGTCGATCTCCGTTCCGCCGATCCCAGGCGTCTCGACGATCTCGAGCAGCAGCTTCGCCGCGTGGTTGCCGACGCCTGCGCGGAAGCCGAGTCTCGCGCGCCGCAGCCCCACGCCCGCCTCAGCCATTCCATCACCAAAATCGGCGAGCGCCCGGCTGGCGAGTTACCTGCCTCCTCGCCTCTGTTGGCTGCGATCCGCGCCGTGGACGCCCAGCTCGGAATCCAGTCGCAACTTCTCCGCGCTTCCACCGATGCCAACGTCCCGCTCTCCCTCGGTCTGGAGGCGATCTCCCTTGGCGGCGGAGGCACCGGTGGCGGAGCCCATACGTTGCACGAGTGGTACGAGCCCGCCGGACGCGAGCAGGCGCTCAAGCGTCTCACTCTGCTCATTCTTCTTCTTGCCGGTCTCCCGCCCGCCGTTCGCCCACGCGACGCCGAGCCCAATCCAAGGGAGCCCCGCTGATGTCGCGTTCGCTCAAGGCTCATCTCCTGCTGTTGGCCGCAACTTTTGTCTGGGGTTCCACCTTCATCGTCATCAAGTCGGCGCTCGCCGACGCCACCCCGCTGGTCTTCAACGCCGTGCGCATGACCTTTGCCGCCATTGTCCTCTGCCTCATCTTCTTCCGCCGCTTGCGCCACCTCCCCGTTGGAGCCCTGCGCGCCGGCTTTGAGATCGGAACCCTGATGTGGCTCGGCTATGAATTCCAAACCGCCGGCCTGCTCTACACCTCGGCCTCCAAGTCCGCCTTCCTCACCGGAATCTCCGTCGTACTGGTCCCGCTGCTGCTCGCCATCCTCTGGCGGCGTCATGTCAACCGCTACACCCTCGCCGGAGTTTGCGCCGCCTTCATCGGCCTCTACCTGCTCTGCGTCCCGCCCGGCCAGGGACTTTCCCTCGCCTCGCTCAATCGCGGAGACCTCCTCACCCTTGCCTGTGCCGTAGCCTTTGCCTTCCAAATCATCATCCTCGGACGCAGTGCCCAGCACTACGACTTTGCCCACCTCGTCCCTGTCGAAATTGCCGTCTGTGCGCTCTGGATGCTGATTTCCATCCCCATTGCCGACCGTCATGGCTTCATCCGCTTTAATCCCGCCATGCTGTGGGCGCTCACGGTCACCGCCCTGCTCGGAACCGTCGCCTGCTTCATCGTCCAAGCCTGGGCGCAGCGCTTCACGCCGCCGACTCACACCGCCCTCATCTTTTCCCTGGAGCCGGTCTTTGCCGGACTCACCTCCTACATCCTTATCGGGGAGCGCCTCGGCTCCAGAGGCCTGCTCGGAGCCGCCCTCATCCTCACCGGCGTCCTCGCCAGCGAACTCCTCGGCCACGTCCAAAAGCCCGAAGAAGAACTCGCTGAAGAAGCCAGTTAACGCAGTCACCTATGACCACAGTCCCCACCCGAGACCGCCTCATCCTCCTCCAGTCCGTCACCCTCGCCTGGATGCTCATCGAGTGTGCCGTCGCGCTTTTCTCTGCTGTCCGCGCGCATAGCCCGGCGCTCCTCGCCTTTGGTTTTGACAGTTTTGTCGAACTGCTCTCCGCCTCGCTCGTCATCCTTGCCGTGGCTCCCCGCTTCCGCCTCAACCACCACCAAATCGACACCGCCTCCGGCGTTCTGCTCTTCATTCTCGCCGCGGTTGTCGCCTTCACTTCCGTGGCGGCCTTGGCCGGCAAGGTTCAACCTGAGGCAAGCCCCTTGGGAATCGCCATCACCATGGCGGCTCTGCTCGTCATGCCTCTGCTTGCGTGGCAAAAGCGCAAACTCGCGCGCCGAACCGCTAACAATGCTCTCGCCGCCGACGCGGTCCAATCCGCCACCTGCGCCTATCTCGCCCTCATGGCGCTCGCCGGACTCGCCCTCAACGCCGCCTTCCATATCGCCTCGGCAGATTCCCTCGCCGCCCTCGCCGCCACTCCCATTCTGATTCTTGAAGGCCGTCGTGCCATGCGCGGACAGAGTTGCGGCTGTTGTTGAGGAGGTTTTTGCCTTTCAACTTTGAAACTTTGAAATCTTGAAACTTTGAACCTGACTTTCCCCTCAGCTCTTTTCCCTAATTCCGATAACTGCCCCCTAGTCCGAAATTTGTTAACGAATTCCCACACTTGCGCGTCTAACCAACCTGAACCGGCGTGGAATTTCTACGCCCGGCCCAGCGCACGCCTTTCTTTCCACCGGGTTAAGATAGGTTGCAGATTGACTTTGCCGGAGGGCACATGGAACCGCTGAAAGATGCAAGCGGATTGCCGCAGGATCAGATGACCAACAAGAAGAGAAATCGTTTTGCCCCACTTTTCGTAGGATCAGTCACTATGGCGTTGGTGCTGATGATCGGCACCGTTCTCACCTACACGGCTCGCGCCAAGGCCGTAGACAGCGCCGACGCACCTCAGTTGAGTGTGCCCGCCGTCCACCAGCATGACAATGAATTCGCTCGCGTCGCCAAGGCCGTCGAGCCCACGGTCGTCAACATCAATACGGAATCCACCATTAAAAACCCTCACAAGCGTCTTCACCGCATGCCCTCGCCGAACAATCCGGACGACGATCAGGACAACGGCGGCAACGGCAACCTGCAGGATTGGTTCGACCGCTTTTTCGGTCAGGAGCCCAATGGCAATGCTCCCGGAGGAGTACCCGACGGCGGTGATATGACCTCGCAGTCGCTCGGCTCTGGCGTCATCGTCAGCCCCAACGGCTATATCGTTACCAACTTCCACGTGGTGGATAAAGCCGACCGCATCCGCGTCAGCCTCATGGGTGAACCCGCGACGGTCAGCTATCCTGCCAAGGTCATCGGCACGGATCGCGAGACCGATCTCGCCGTCCTCAAGATCGATGTCAACCACCCGCTGCCCGCTGCCAAACTCGGCAACTCTGACAGCATGCAGGTCGGCGATTGGGTTCTAGCCATCGGCAGCCCCTTCGGACTCAAGTCCACCGTCACGGCCGGAATAATCAGCGCCAAGGGCCGCAATATCGTCCCCGGACGCCAGTTCCAGTCCTTCCTCCAGACCGATGCCGCCATCAACCCCGGTAACTCCGGCGGTCCCTTGGTGAACATGGATGGTGAGGTCATCGGTATCAACACCGCCATTTACACGGAAAGCTCCGGATATCAGGGCGTGGGCTTTGCTCTCCCATCCGATACCGTCGCCCAGGTCTTCAACCAATTGGTCTCGCCCGCGCACAAAGTCGAGCGTGGCTCCATCGGCATCACCTTCAGTGCGGAGCCCAACCCCGCGGTCACGCGTATGTATGGCGGCGGCAAAGGCATCATCGTGCAGGACGTCACACCCGGCGGCCCCGCCGCGCAAGGCGGTCTCAGACCCGGTGACGCCATTACCTCCGTGGGCGGCAAAAACGTCACCACTGGCGATGAACTTGTCTCCGAGGTCAGTGCCCATCATCCCGGCGACAAACTGAGGATCGGATACCTTCGTAATGGGAAACCAGAGGAGACCACCGTAACCGTGGCCGACCGTCAGAAGCTCTTCGGGGCGCAGTTAGGTACCAACGAAGAGGAAAACGAAGAGCAGGCGCCCAAGGAAGGCAAGCTCGGAGTGACCGTGAAACCGGTTCCCGCCGCTGCTGCCAAACGCTTGAATTTGCCGCCTAATCAGGGTGTTTTGGTAATCGATGTCAAGCCCGGAGGCTTCGCCGATTCGGTCCAGATCGGACGCGGTGATGTCATCCTTGAAATCAATCGTCAGCCAGTCACCGATCCCGATTCCTTTACCAAAATCGAATCCGGATTGAAGTCAGGACAGGACGTTGTTTTCGTCGTTCGCCAAGCCGGACAGGGCCAGAACGCAACAAATACCTTTCTCGGGGGCACCCTTCCGTAGTAGGCTATAGAAATCCCCACCATGCCGCTGGACATCAAACTCTCGATGTCCAGCGGCGTGCGGGAAATCGACCGAAGCCTACAACACTTCCACCCGGTCGAATTCTGATACGCCACGGGGCATCTTTTTACCCCGGAGAGGTGTGTTGATGTTGTCAATTACGAAGTTAAAAACCACGGCCCTGATCGCCTCGGTTGCTCTCCTATGCACCTCGCCTTTAGTAGCGGCTCTCAAAACCAGGCCCAGCGCAATTGTGCGCACTTCATCGCACACACACTTGAAAGCCTCAACCGCGCGCGCCTCTTCCAGAACGTATTCGCACAAATCCTCGAAGACGGTTGTTGCGAGCACCCGCTGGGGACATACCGGCAAAGTTCAAAGCGTTAAATATCAAGCCGCCGCCAAACCCAAGTTCCATGGCCAGCAGGCTATCGATGAAGCCCGCACCCTGGAAATTCAGCAGGCTCTGATCCGTGAGCACTACCTTGATGGCGAAGCTACCGGTGAGTGGGATCAGGCCACCCGCGACGCCTTGACCCGCCTCCAGAATGATAATCACTGGCAGACGAAGATCATTCCCGACGCCCGTGCTCTTATCAAACTCGGCCTTGGCCCCAGCCAGCAGAATCTCCTCAATCCGGAGAGTGCAGCCATGGCCATGCCGTATCAGAGTGGAATCGAGAAACCCACAAACGGCGGATCAAATTAGTCTCCCTTAGCAGCCATCCAAAAGCGCGGCCCACTGGCCGCGCTTTTTACTCATATTATTGCCCTTGATTTGCTCTTGCCTTGTTATGAGATCAAACGAACTAAGAAATCCCCACGGCGACCAGATCTCCAGCGCGGCTTTTTCTCCGACCGCCCATAGATTGCTTTTATTGCCAACAGTTGTCCCCGAAGTAGTACTAGGCAGGCAATCGTTGAGAGACTCTCGCAACCATTAACAAAGCAGTAATTTGCCCCTCCCGGCGCGTATCCTTCCAGTCAATCGTTGGCTGCTTATTCCGAGTAAAACCCCTCTCGCGTCTGGACCGTCAAATCTCCATTTCGAGTACTCAAATGCAGTTTGTGATAACCGTTCTCCGCCTTGTCCGGCGTATAGCTCAAGCTATACTGATGCCGCATCTCTTCCTCGATCTGCGCATAGATCTGCGCTGCCGTCAGCTTTTTTGAAAGCTCAAAATATCTTCCGCCGGTTTCTTTTGCAATCTGCTGCAGAATCTTTTTGCCATCGGTCTTGTTCTCGTGCGGAGTGCTCTCTGGTCCCCGCCGCCGCCCGCCGCCGCCCGGATAACCGCCGCCGGGAAATGGCCCGCCACCGCCAGGATAGCCACCGCCACCAGGATAGCCGCCGCCTCCTCCGCGCCGTC
>Ga0181528_10000600_pt1 | contig 24835 bp, 26 predicted proteins | sample PEATcosm2014_Bin_47_FD_119742 | JGI IMG/M metagenome (GOLD analysis project Ga0181528, IMG submission 119742) | Peatland microbial communities from MTU Mesocosm Facility, Houghton, MI, USA - PEATcosm2014_Bin10_10_metaG | ecosystem: Environmental > Terrestrial > Soil > Wetlands > Peat | place...
GACAGCGTCAAAATCGGTCCGAAGCGGAACTCGCATGGCGAACCTCCTTCGTTCGCCACCTTGAATCAGACCCCGACCGGCTTGGAAAGCTCGCCGCGAGTCACGTTCCGTGAGACTTGGTATAAGACGCTGGCTAGAGGAGGATCTAACCGTGATCAAGCGCTGGGTCATCGAGCTGAACGGCGTGCGCGAGAAGCGCTTCGATTTTGATTGCGACTGCGACAAAGGCTACTACTCGATCGCAGTCGTGCACGCAGTGGGCGAGGGCGTTTTGCAACTTCCTTGCTTCATGCTGCTGTGGACCGTGTCCTTGGCGGCCAATTGAGGCCCGGGCGACGAGTTCGGCCCGCACCATTATCGGGTCTATCAAAGTTCCGACCGGGACGGCGTCGAGGTTGAGGGCGTGCGCGACCGTCGCCGCTGGCTGCGCGAGGACCGCAAGGCCTACCTTCGCATCATCGCGGAGTTCCTTGAGCCGGTTGAGGCATGTGCGCCGCCTGCTCGAGGAATGGAGGTACGAGAAGGCGCTTTAGATATGAGCCTTGGTGCTCCTTGGAGGCCGGTACCAAGTGGTCGGGCAGAGGCGGCGGTCACCCGCCGCCTCCCCCACAGATCCGGACTTGCAGATCACCCCGGGCGAGCCCGCACTGGCCGAAGCGGGGGACTTTGCGCAACGTCACTGCGCCGTTCGGCGTGGTGACGGCTGGCTTCTCCGCCTCACCGTCGGTTGCGGCCGGAAGACCGAGACACATCATCGTCGCCTCCGGGAAGTCGCGCGAGCCGCGCATGTGGCAGGCGGCGCCGCGGCGGATGCAGACAGTGTTGCGCCCCTGTGGCTCCCGATTGAACAGAGCGTAGAAGGCGACGACGCTATAGATCTGTAACAGCGGCGCGGATGTCTTGGCCGCTAGATACTCCAGCGCCGGCGCCGGAAGATAGTCGTCGCGGTCGTGCCCCTGCACGCGTTGCAGGATGCCGAGCAGCGCGCCCGCCGACCGATGAATATGGCGACGACGGTATCGATGAATGCGTGATCGATAGTCGCATTGTCGGCCGCAGCGGCGCTCTAAATGAACCCCTTCCTGTCGGCGGCCTTTCAAATAGCGAGGAAACTAATGGGCCGAGGCTCCCGATTCTCGCGTTTCCCGATTGACTGCTTTGCGCACCTACCGCCCGCTCCTGGATTCCGCCCTCCTTCAGTCGAGGTCCTGCACATGCGCTCTGACCCAACGGAAAATCTCGGATTTCGTGTCGGCGCCGATCTTGGTTGCGACCGGCAGACCGCGTTTGAACACCATAAGGGTCGGAATCGACTTCACGCCGTACTTTGCGACCACGGTCGGATTCTCGTCGACATTGAGCTTGGCCACCGTCAGCTTTTCGTGGAGTTCGGCGGCGATCTCTTCGAGCCCGGGCGCTATGTTGCGGCAGGGGCCGCACCACTCCGCCCAAAAATCCACGAGGACAATCGCGCGCGATCGCACGACTTCCACCTCGAAACTCGAGTCCGTGACCTTGGTTGTTCCCGACATCTTGGTCCCCGGCTTTCTGACGGCGATCTGCCGCCGGCGAGGTAAATAAAGACGCTTGGGGGACAGCCTATTTGTTCCTCCGTCCGGCGGCTTGCTCCAGATCAACGCGCGCTGCCTTTGGCGGCGATGAGGCCTGCGTCAGGCCCAAGCGCACGGCGAAGGCCTCGACGCGGTCGGGCAAATCCTTCCCATACGCTCGCGCCCTTGTCCCGAAAGTCGTAGCTCGTTGCATATCGTCTCTCACCGCCAACTCTCGGCTTCGTAGGGGTGGGAGACATTGGCCGCATGAAAAGGGGCGCGACACCTATCGATACGTCGCGCGGGTCTGTGCCCGACGAGCGCACTCTCGTCGCTGCAGTCAAAGCTAGCCATATCATTGCGGCTTTAGACGCCCTCGGCGGCGGACCGGGTGTGTGGAGGACAGCGTCGTAGCACCGCCGAAGCCGGCTTCGCCATGCCTATGCGCGGGCTCGCGAGATTGCGGGCGGGCCGGGCGTGGACGAGGGTCGCGGCGGCTAAGTCGCGATGCGCCGGACGGGAGATCAGGCGATATCGGGCCTGCGCGCCACGGCCTCCCGCTTGAACTGATCGATTTCCGCGATGAGCGTTGCGATGTCGGGCAGGGAGCCGACGACGGCTCGCGCCTCGGGCCCGAATTTGCGGAGATAGTCCTTGGCCTCCCTGACCGCCTCGCGCGCCGCGCGCATTCGCACTCTCAGTGCCTCGCCTTCAGGCATCGCTTCTTCCCTTTCATGGACTCCGGATTTTTCGGAGTTTCGCCACCTTAGTCCTCCCGCCGCGGATTTCATTGAGCAGTCTCAATGCGATTGCCGCCGGACGCGCGCCCTCGTGCCGACGCGGGGGCGCCCGGCGCGGTGCCCGCCAGCGCTCCAGCGTCAAAGCGTCATTACGTCTCATGTCGCGGGGCGTAGGCCGCCTCTAAGCTTAAACTGCGCCCGGCCCGGCCGACAAGCGAGGCCCGTTGCGTTTCTCGCGTTTGACCACTCTTGTTCTCCCTCAAGGCCAAACTGCCACGCGTCTGTATCTTGATCGAAAAGGAGCCGAGCTTTGCACCATTTCGCGGCCGATGTCCTGATCGTTGGAGCAGGCGGGGCGGGCCTTCGCGCCGCCATCGCTGCGGCCGAGGCGGATCCCTCGCTCACCATCGCTCTCGTCTCAAAAGTGCTGCCCATGCGCAGCCATACCGTCGCCGCCGAAGGCGGATCGGCGGGCGTCATCCAGGCGCATGACTCGCTCGACAATCATTTCCACGACACGGTCGCCGGCGGCGACTGGCTGTGCGAGCAGGACGTGGTCGAGTTCTTCGTCAGCCGCTGCACGCCGGAGATGATCCAGCTCGAACATTGGGGCTGCCCCTGGAACCGCAAGCCCGACGGCAACATCAACGTGCGCGCCTTCGGCGGCATGAAGGTCGAGCGAACCTGGTTCGCCGCCGATCGCAGCGGCTTCCACATCCTCCACACACTGTTCCAGACCTCGACCAAATATCCCGCGATCAAACGGTTCGACGAATATTTCTGCATCGACCTGATCGTCGACGGCGGCCGCGTGCAGGGCGCGACGGTGCTGTCGCCCTCGACCGGGGAATTCACCGCCATCACCGCCCGCGCGGTGATTCTGGCGACCGGCGGCGCCGGCCGGGTGTTCCGCCAGAACACCAATGGCGGCATCGTCACCGGCGACGGCATGGCGCTCGCCTACCGGCACGGCGTGCCGCTGCGCGACATGGAATTCATGCAGTACCACCCGACCTGCATGCCGGGCACAGGCCTGCTGTTTACGGAAGCCTGCCGCGGCGAGGGCGGGCATCTCAAGAACAAGGACGGCTACCGTTATCTGCAGGATTATGGCCTCGGCCCCGTCTCTGAGGGGCCGCGCAACAAGACCATGGAGCTTGGGCCGCGCGACCGGCTGAGCCAGGCGTTCTGGCACGAATCGCAAAAAGGCCGGACGTTCGAGACGCCCGGCGGCGATGCGGTCTGGCTCGATATGCGCCACCTCGGCGCGGCGAAGCTGAAGGAGCGGCTGCCGCTCATCTGCGACATGGCCAACGAATTCATGGATATCGATCCCGCCACGGGGCAGATCCCAGTGCGGCCGGCGGTGCATTACACGATGGGCGGCATCCCGACCGACATTCGCACGGCGACCTCGCTTTCCGGTCTGTTCGCGGCGGGCGAATGTTCGAGCGTCGGCATCCACGGCGCCAACCGGCTCGGCTCCAACTCGCTCGCGGAGCTGTTCGTGTTCGGCCATGTCGCCGGCGACGAAGCGGTAAAATTCGCCAAGCGCGCGCCGGCCGCCACGGGCGCCAAGCTGATCGAACTGGCGAAGGCGAGCGCCGCCAAGGTCGTGGCGCTGCGCGACCAGAAGGGCCGCGGCGAAAAACACGCCAATCTGCGCAAGGAGATGGCGCTCACGATGGAGAAGGGCTGCGGCATCTATCGCACGGCGCCCGAGATGCAGGCGACCTGCGACAAGCTCGGCGAATTGAAGCGCCGCTACCGCGACATCACAATCGAAGACCGGTCCTCGGTCTGGAACACCGACTGGCTCGCCGCCGTCGAACTCGGCTATCAGCTCGAGGTCGCCGAAGCGACGGCGCTGAGCGCGCTGATGCGGAAAGAGTCGCGCGGCGCGCACCAGCGGCTCGACGGGTTCGAGGACCGCGACGACGCGAAATACCTCGCCCACAGCCTCGCGCATTATCGCGAAAACGCGGCGCCGGAGATAACCTACGGCGCGGTGAAGATCACCAAACTGAAGCCGGCCGTGCGCGCCTACGGGGCGCTCGGCGAAGCGCTCGAAGCCGAGGAAGCCAAGAAGGATGCGGCCCATGTCTGAAGCCGCCGCGCTCATGAAAACCGTGGAACTCAGGGTTCTGCGTTATAGCCCCGTCACGGACGAGAAGCCGTCGTTCGGCTCGTTCCAGGTGCCCTGGACCGACGACATGTCGGTGCTGCAGGCGTTGCAGACGATCAAGGACACGCTGGACGGCACGCTGTCGTTCCGCTGGTCATGCCGCATGGCCGTGTGCGGAAGCTGCGGCATGATGATCAACGGCAAGCCGCAGCTCGCCTGCAACACGTTCATTCGCAATCTGCCGAAGGGCCCCATCACAGTCGAGCCGCTGAACCACTTCCCGATCGAGCGCGACCTCGTGGTGTCGGTCGACGATTTCGTCAAGAAGATCGAGAGCGTCTATCCCTACATCATCCCCAAGAAGCCGAAGTCGGTCGCCGACGGCCCCTATCTGCAGACCCCGGCGCAAATGGTCGCTTACGAATCGTTCAGCGACTGCATCAACTGCATGCTGTGCTACGCCGCCTGCCCGCAGTTCGGCGAGAACCCCGAATTCATCGGCCCCGGCGCGATGGCGATGCTGCAGCGCTACAACGGCGACTCGCGCGACGGCGCCCAGAAGCTGCGCCTCGATTTGATCCACGGCGAGGACGGCGTGTGGTCGTGCACCGCGGTCGGCGTCTGCTCCGACGTCTGCCCAAAGCACGTCGACCCGGCCAACGCCGTCAATCAAAACAAAACCAACAGCGCCTTGGACTTTTTCCTGCGCTTCCTGCCGGGGGCTGCCCGATGAGCGAGCGACGTCCTTATCGCCGGCCGGTGAACCCCAAATGGTGGTGGGCGCCGGGCGCCTATCGCGCCTACACCTTGCGCGAGCTTACGGGCGTCGGAATCGCGCTCTATGGCGTCGTGCTGTTCGCCGGCTTGATCAGCCTTTCGCGCGGGCCCGACCACTGGGAGGGCTTCGTGCAATTCCTGAGAAGCCCCGCCTCGATCGTGTTGCACGTGATTTTGCTCGTGGTCGTGGCGTACCACGTCAAGACCTGGTTCGAGATCCTGCCGAAGACCCAGCCGAAGATTATCGTCAACGGCAAGCAGGTGCCAGCGCAGACCATCACCAGCTATGCGACCCTGGTCGCCGTCGCCTGCTCGGCCGCCCTGGTTCTCTTCACATTTCTGGTGGCCCGATGAGCAACGCCGTTTCAACCAAGCACGCCGCTGCCGAAAAGCGCAGCATCTCCCCGTTGTTCTGGCTGCCGTTCGGGGCCGGCGGCATGCTGGCGGCGCTGTTCGGGCCAGGCCTGATCCTCGTCACCGGAATCCTGGGGCCGAGCAGCAGCGGATTCATGGAGCGCTTCGCAAGCTACGACCACGTCCTCGCGTTCGCCAGGAATCCCATCGGCAAGCTGATCGTGCTCGCCGTTATCGCGCTATTCTTCTGGCACGGCGCCGAGCGGATTTTTCTCACCCTCAAGGACATGAAGGCCGGGCCGGTCCCTAACCTGAAGTTCGCGACCTACGGCGTCGCCGCTCTCGTGACGCTGGTCACTTTCGTCGTACTGCTTGGAATCGGGTTCTGAGCGCAACCCGGGTTCACGCGCGCGGCGTCGCTCTGTCGAACAGCGCACGGATGATTCGCTCGGACGCCGCCACGGGAGACAGCGCGCCGGCGAGGACCTGCGCCGTCGCCTGATCCGCGACCGCGCCGACCTCAGGACTCTTGCGCAACAACGCCTGTATCTGCTGGTCGACCAGCGTCCACATCCATTTCGTGTTCTGCTCGCTGCGCCGCCTCTGCAAGGAACCCGAGCGCTCGCGCTCGGCGGCGCTATCACAGATGATTTTCCAGATCTCCTCTATCCCCGTGCCTTCCAACGCGCTGCAGGTGACGACCGGCGCGGCGCCCTGTTCCGGATCGGCGAGAAGGTGCATCGCGAAAGAATGTTTCGCCGCCGCCTGCTTGGCGTGAACGACATTGCCCCCATCGGCCTTGGTGATGGCGAGCAAATCGGCGACCTCCAGCAGTCCGCGCTTGATGCCCTGGAGTTCGTCGCCGGCGCCGGCGACCAACAGCACCATCAGGAAGTCGGTCATCTCCGCGACCGTGGTTTCGGACTGGCCGACGCCGACCGTCTCGATCAGCACGACATCATAGCCTGCCGCCTCGCAAAGCAGCATGGTCTCGCGCGTCTGACGGGCGACGCCGCCGAGCAGCAGTCCACTGGGCGAGGGCCGGATGAAGGCGTTTGCGTCGGCGCTGAGCCTTGTCATGCGCGTCTTGTCGCCTAAGAGGCTGCCGCCCGAACGCGAGCTGGAGGGGTCGATCGACAGCACCGCCACCCGATGGCCGCGCGCGGTGAGGAAGCTTCCGAACGTGTCGATCAGCGCGCTCTTGCCCGCGCCCGGCACGCCCGTCAGCCCGATCCGCATCGACTTGCCGGAATGCGGCAGCGCGCGGCCGATCAGCTCCCGCGCCAACTGCTGATCATCGGCGCGCGAGGATTCGATCAGGGTGATGGCGCGCGAGAGCACCCCGCGGTCGCATGCGAGCAGACCGCGCAGGTAATCGTCGACCGTCAAGCGCGGCCGCATCGGCGGCTTGACCCGCCGTGGCGCCCAGTCGCTCATCCTGCGTGCGGATCGGCGTTCCGCTGCAGCAGAACGTCCAGGATCCTGGCGGCGGACTCGGAGATCACCGTCCCAGGGCCGAAGATCGCGTCGATCCCCTTGGCATAGAGCTCGTCATAGTCCTGCGGCGGAATCACGCCCCCGGCGATGACCAGGATGTCGTCGCGGCCCAGCTTCACCAGCGCCTGCTTGAGTTCGGGCGCCAGCGTGAGATGGCCGCCCGCCAGCGTGCTGACTCCAATTACGTGCACATCGTTGTCCGCGGCCTCCTGCGCCGCTTCCGCGGGCGTCTGAAACATCGGCCCGACATCGACGTCGAAGCCGAGGTCGGCGAACCCGGACGACACCACCTGCTGACCGCGGTCGTGCCCGTCCTGGCCCAATTTTGCGACCAGGATACGCGGACGCCGCCCTTCCAGCCCTACAAAAGCCGCGACCTTTTCGCGGACTTGCGCAACGGCGCTTGCAGTTTCCCCCACCTGCTTGGCATAGACGCCCGTCGAGAGCTGGGGGGTCTGCTGGAAGCGGCCGAACACCTTTTCCAGCGCGAGGCTGATCTCGCCGACGCTGGCTTTCAGACGCACCGCCTTGATCGCCAGGTCGAGCAAATTGCCCTGGCCGTCGCGTGCGCATTCGGTCAGCGCCGCCAGCGCGGCGTCCGTCGCATGGCTGTCGCGCTGCGCCCGCAATTCCTGCAACCGTCTGATCTGGGCTTCGCGCACGGCCGTGTTGTCGATCTTCAGCACTTTGATCGGGTCGTCCTTGACAGGCTTGAACTTGTTCAGTCCGACGATGGTCTGCCGCCCGCTGTCAATCAGCGCCTGCGTGTGGGCGGCCGCGTTGGCGATGCGCATCTTGGGCAGACCGGCCTCGATCGCCTTGGTCATGCCGCCGTGCTCCTCGCATTCGACGATATGCGCCCAGGCCTTGCGCGCCAGCTCCGCCGTCAGCGCCTCCACGTAGTAGCTGCCGCCCCAGGGATCGATGACATGGTCGGTGTCGGTCTCCTCCTGCAGGAACAGCTGGGTGTTGCGGGCGATGCTGGCGGTGAACGCCGTCGGCAAGGCGAGCGCCTCGTCGAGCGAATTGGTGTGCAGGCTTTGGGTCTGTCCTTGAGTCGCCGCCATCGCCTCGACGCAGGTGCGCGTGACATTGTTGAACACGTCCTGGGCGGTCAAGGTCCAGCCGCTGGTCTGGCTGTGAGTGCGCAGCGACAGGCTCTTGGGATTTTTTGGGTCGAATGTCTTGACGATCTTCGCCCACAGCATGCGGGCCGCCCGCATCTTGGCGACCTCCATCATCACGTTGGTCCCGATCGACCAGAAGAACGACAGGCGCGGCGCGAAGTCGTCGATTCCCATGCCGGTCGCCAGACCTGCGCGAAGATATTCCAGCCCGTCCGCCAGCGTGTAGCCGAGCTCCAGATCGGCGGTCGCGCCCGCTTCCTGCATATGATAGCCCGAGATGCTGATGCTGTTGAACAACGGCATGTTGGTGGTGCAATATTTGAAGATGTCGCCTATGATCCGCATGCTGGGCGTGGGCGGATAGATATAGGTGTTGCGGACCATGAACTCCTTCAGAATGTCGTTCTGAATGGTCCCGGTCAGCTTGGCCTGCGGCACGCCCTGCTCCTCCGCCGCGATGACGTACATCGCCAGGATCGGCAGCACCGCCCCGTTCATCGTCATCGAGACGCTGATCTGATCGAGCGGCAGGCCGTCGAACAGGATGCGCATGTCGAGGATGCTGTCGATGGCGACGCCGGCCATGCCGACGTCGCCGAGCACGCGCGGATTGTCGCTGTCGTAGCCGCGATGGGTCGGCAAGTCGAAAGCGATGCTGAGGCCCTTCTGCCCCATCGCCATGTTGCGCTTGTAGAAGGCGTTGGACGCCTCGGCGGTGGAAAAGCCGGCGTATTGGCGGACGGTCCAGGGGCGCGTCACATACATCGAGCTGTAGGGGCCGCGAACGAACGGCGCGAAGCCGGGAAGGCTGTCGAGATGCTCGACATCAGCGCGATCGGCGGCGGTATAGACCGCCTTGATCGCGATGCCTTCCGCAGTCTGCCAGACCGATCCGCCGAGAGGCGACGCGCTGGACGGGGCGCGCCTCTGCGCGAAGGGGATTTCGGCGAAGTTGGGGATGCCGCTCATGACTGCGCCTCTTCCGCACGAAGGAGGGACCACAAGATGTCGAGGATGTCGCATCGGACGTAGATGAAGCGGTCGACGCCGGCGGCGCGATAGGCCGCCTCGGACGCCCCGGGACTGCCGGCGAGGATAACGTCGCGCGCTCCGGCCGCTTTCAGCTTCGGCGCCAATTCCGCCACCAACGCAGCGTATTGCTTGTCGGTGGAGCAGATTACCGCGATCCTGGCGCCGCTCGCGGCGAACCCTGCCGCGGCTTCGCTGGCGTCGGCTTTGGCTTCGTGGCTGATCACCTCGAAGCCTCCCGCCTCGAAGAAGTCGTTGGCGAAGTTCTTTCTCGCCACCTGCTCGGCGATGCTGCCAACCCCGGCGAGATAGACCCGCGGACGGTGGCCGTGAGCGGCCTCGAAGGCGTCGACGGCGTCGCGCAGCTCTTCGAACGCCTCGTCGTAGGAATGCGCCGCGAAGGGCGCGATGACGATCGGTTCGCCGCCGTCCGCGGCCAGCGCTTCGGCGATCTGGCCGAGCGTGGCGCCGGCTTCTGCGGCGGCGATCGCCGCGGCAGTCTTGAGCCCGCTGCCGGCCAGCGCGTCGAGCGCCGCGGGGCGTCCATGCTGGCGCCGCCAGCTCGAAAGCCGATCCGCCGCAGCCAGCGCAAGGCGCCGATAGTCCGGCGGCGGCTGCCCAGGGCGCTCTTCGGTCAATGAAGGGTGCTCGCTGACGCCGGTCACCACGACCTTGCGCAGCGCAATGTCCTTCTTGCGCGCCGCCTGGGTAAGCTTGATCTGTTCCGCCACCCAACCGCTGGTCAAGGCTTTGATCATACCGCCTTGCGCCTCGATCTGCTGCAAAAGCGACCAAGCGCTCTTGGCGATTTCGTTGGTGTACCACTCGATGTACCAGGAGCCGCCAGCGGGATCCGCCACCTGCGCCAGATGGCATTCTTGCGCGAGGATATGCTGGGTGTTGCGCGCGTTGCGGCGGCTGGCCTCGCTCGGCAGGCCGGTCGACGCGTCAAACGGCAGCGTGGTGATGGCGTCGGCGTCGGCCACCGCGCCGGCGTAGCAGGCGACCGTGTTGCGCAGGATGTTGAGCAACTGATTGCGCGAGGTCAGCACGCGCCGGCCGGTGGAGACGCGCAACGTCATCCTCTGCGCCTCTGCGCCGCCGCCGCACGCCTCGATCACATCGGCCCAGAGCTTTCGCGCGGCGCGGATTTTCGCGATGGCGAGATAGAAGCGGCAGCCGAGCGCCATGCTGAACGTGATTTGCCGCGCCGCCGCCTCCAGATCGAGCCCGGCGCCGGTCAGCGCGCGCAAATAGTCGAGCCCAGTCGCCACTGCGAAGGCGACATCGGCGACGGCGGACGCGCCGGCGTCGTGGTAGGGCGCCGAGCAAACCTCGACTGCGGTCATGCGCGGCGCGTTGTGCGCGGTCCAGGCGGCCAGGTCAGCCATCTGCTGCAATGCCGCGTCCAGCGGAACCGGCAGTTGGCCATCTCGCGTCAGCACGCGCAGCGGGTCGGCGTTAAAGCCGCCGCGCAGCTCGGCGAGCGGGACGCCGGCTTTCTTCGCCGCGGCGACATAGAGGCTGGCCGCGGGCAGGAAGGCTGCGCCGGCGTCGATGTGGAAGCCCGCTATGTCGAGCTTCACGTCCCGAACGAGCCGCTCGATGTCGGCGGAGGAGGAAACACTGACGCCATTGCGTCCCATCAGCTCCGCTGCGCTGATGTCGTCGGCGTCGAGGCCCTGTCTGGCCGCGTCGTCGAGGCGCAGCTCTATCGATGTCACGCCGCCGGCGAGATCCTCGATGATCTCGGCATTGGCGACGGCGGGGTCGGGATGACCGTGCTCCTGGCGGATGTCCCAGCCAGCTACCGTCCTGTCGGGCTGCCGGGGGCCGCGAACGAACGGCGGTTGGCCAGGAAAGCCGCCGGGATCGTCGGCGGTCGGAAAAATCTCCTCGGTATAGAGACCCTTCAGCTCGACGCCTTCGTAGCTGCGGGAGAATATCCGCTTCTCGAACGGCGCGCCCTTGAGCTCGGCTTCGACCTGGCGTCGCCATGTCGCGTAATCGACAGTGGGGAAGTCGGACCCGAGTTGGAACTCTTTCGCGATCGTGACCATACCGGACCCCCATTTGGTCGGTGGCGGAGACGCAGCCCGTCTATTGCAGCAGGGCGAGCATGATGCCGCCCGACAGCGCCGTCCCGAACACGCCCGCCAGATTCGGTCCCATGGCGTGGTAGATCAGGAAGTTGTCGGGGTCGTCCTCAAGCGCGACGTTGTGCGAGACGCGGGCGGCGATCGGGACGGAGGCGATGCCGGCGGAGCCGAGCAGCGGATTGATCTTTTCCTTGAGGAACAGGTTCATGATCTTCGCGCCCACCACGCCGGAGCCGGTGCCGAACAGGAAGGCGACCAGCCCAAGGGCGACGACTTCGAGCGTGCTCCCGGTGAGGAACTTTTCGGCCTGCATGGTGGAGCCGATCGCCACGGTGAGCAAAACGATCACCACGTTCATCACCTCGTTGGCCGCCGTCTTGGCCAGCCGCGACGTGACCAACACTTCCTTGAACAGATTGCCGAGCATCAGCATCGTGATCAGCGGCGCCACCGGCGGCAGCAGCAGATTGACGATGACGCCGATGATGATCGGGAAGGCGATGCGCTCGACGCGGGAGACGGTGCGCAGTTGCTTCATCCGGATCTTGCGCTCCGCCTTGGTGGTCAGCAGCTTCATCACCGGCGGCTGGATCAGCGGCATCAGCGCCATGTAGGAATAGGCGGCGACCGAAATCTGCGGCAGCAGCTCGGGCGCCAGCTTCACCGCCATGAAGACGGCCATCGGGCCGTCGGCGCCGCCGATGATGCCGATCGCGCCGGCTTGATAGATCGTAAAGCCCAGCAGCTTGGCGCCGATGAGCGCCACGAAAATGCCGAGATGCGCGGCGGCGCCGAGGATGACCAGCTTCGGATTGGCGATCATCGGTCCGAAATCCGTCATCGCGCCGACGCCGAAGAAAATCAGCGGCGGCAGGATCAGCAGTTGCACGCCTTTGTAGGCGTAAGTGAACAGCCCACCGGGAAGGATCAGGTCGGAGCCCGGCACGTTCGACATGATGCAGGAAAAGCCGATGCCGACCAGCAGCAACGGCTCGTATTTCTTTGTGACGGCGAGCAGGATCATCCCGATCCCGAGCGCGATCATCACCACATTGCCCCACCAGAGATTGGCGAGGCCCGTCTGCGCGGCGAGGGCGCCGAAGAACTTCAGAGTCTCGTCGAGGAACATCGGGGGTCCTTAATCCGTCTGCGGCGCGCTTGCGATCAATGGCCGCGCCGCATGCTCTCCTCGTCGAGCTTGCCGAGCCGATTCAGCAGCGGCAGCAGGCGGAGCACCAAGCCGATGCCGGTAATCATGACCATGCTGAGAAAGAAATCGATCAGGCTGAGAATGACGGCGAAAGTCAGGGTGTCTTTGTTCACGTGAAGCTCCTCGCGGCGAGCGTAGATCCGGCGGCGTATTTCGACCGGTCGCTGCGCCGCGCGCTCCCGCGGACAGGGTCGACCGCGACGGCATTACGCCACGGTCAACAGCACCTGACCGGTTTCGACGCTTTGATTGGCGGCGACGGCGATGCTGGCGACCTTGCCGGCGACGTGCGAGCGTACGACGTTCTTCATCTTCATCGCCTCGATGATCGCCACCTCGTCGCCAAGCGCGATGACGCTGCCAAGCGTGACGCCAATCGATTGCACCGTCCCGCCCAGCGGCGCGACCACCGCCCCGGGGCCGGCGGCGGTCTCGTTAGGCAGCGGTATAGCAACCGGCGGCGGCGCGAGCGGGGCGGACGCAGCAGCTTCGCGTACGGGCGCGGCGCGCTCATGCGGCTCGGCGCCCTCGGCAAGCTCCTCGACGACGACGTTGTAGACGCGTCCGTCCACGGTGATGCGCAATTTACGCATGTTGTCATTCCTCATTGGCAAGTCAGGCGCCGGCGATCACGCCTGCGGCCTGTGGGAGGTCTGTTGCATCCAGCGGCCTTCGAAGGCCCAGTTCTGTTCGTGGACTTCCGCCTCGAGATGCACGATGCGATGCGCTCCCAGCACCGCGAAAACCGCTGCGGCGATAACGGCGATGTCGTTCTCATGCGTCGGCGCGGTCGCGCGCGCCGCGGGGGGCGCGGGAGCGGTCGCCTTGCTCTCCTCGCGCGGGGCGCGGTTCTCCCCGCCGAGTTTGAACAACGCGGCGCCGATGCGCCAACCCCAGTAGATTAGGCTGACGACGCCGATGATCGCCAGCCACTGGGTGACCGGTCCGTTCGCTATCGTGGCTTCATGCATGTCAGGGGCCCCCGTCCCGCTGCGCCGCTTAGAGCGGCATGTTGCCGTGCTTCTTCGGCGGCCGCACTTCGCGCTTGCTCCTGAGCTTGCGCAGAGCCAGCGCCACGGTCCAGCGCGTCGACGCCGGATCGATCACGTCGGCGATGTAGCCGTTGCCCGCCGAGTGATAAGGCGAGGCGAACTCGGCGCGATACGCCGCCGCGAGTTCGGCCGCCTTGGCGGCGCGATCGGGCGCCGCCTTCAGCTCTTTGGCGTAGAGCACGTTGACCGCGCCTTCTGCGCCCATCACCGCGATCTCGGCCGTCGGCCAGGCGAACACGAAGTCGGCGCCCATCTCCTGGCTGCACATTGCCAGATAGGAGCCGCCATAGGCCTTGCGCAGGATCACGGTCACCTTCGGAACCGTCGCCGAGGCGTAGGCGAACAGCATCTTGGCGCCGTGCCGGATGATGCCGCCGCGCTCCTGCTCGATCCCCGGCAGGAATCCCGGCACGTCGACCAACGTCACCAGCGGAATGTTGAAGCAGTTGCAGAAGCGGATGAAGCGGGCGCCCTTGTCGGAGGCGTCGATGTCGAGCGCCCCGGCGCGAACCGCGGGTTGGTTGGCGATAAGCCCGACCACCATGCCGCCGATGCGCGCGAAACCGACGATGAGGTTCTCCGCAAATGTCGCATGCACTTCCAGGAAATCGCCGCCGTCCACCAGCCGCGCGATGACGGCGTGCGAATCGAGCGCCGTCGAGGCGTCTTCGGGAATCAGCGCGGTCATCTCCTCGTCCGGACTCGTGTCGAGATCGACGGTCGGCCGGTGCGGCGGGTCCTCGGAGTTGTTTCCCGGCAGGAAGCTGAGCAGGCGTTGCACCAGGTGCACGGCGTGACGATCGTCATCGGCGAGGAAATGCACGTTGCCGCTGACCGTCGCGTGCATGACCGCCCCGCCGACTTCGTCCAGGGTCACAGTCTTGCCGGTCACCGCCTTGATGACCTCGGGGCCGGTGATGAACATGCGCGCATGCGTCTTCGTCATGATGACGAAATCCATCAGTGCCGGCGCATAGGCGGCGCCGCCGGCGCAGGGACCGCAGATCACGGCGATCTGCGGCACGACGCCAGAGAGCAGGACGTTCATGTAGAAGACCTGCCCGTAGCCGGACAGCGCGTCGACGCCTTCTTGGATCCGCGCGCCGCCGGAATCGTTGAAAGCGACGACCGGCACGCCGGTGTGGGCCGAAGTTTGCAGGACGCGCACGACCTTGCCGGCGTTCATCTTGCCGAGCGTGCCGGCGGCGACGGTGAAATCCTGGCTGTAGGCGGCGACCGGGCGGCCGCCGACATAGCCCGTCCCGACCACGACGCCGTCGGCGGGAAGGTTCTTGTGCGCGCCGACGCCGGCCTGATGGGCGCTGTTGATAAACATGCCGATTTCCTGGAAGGTGCCTTCCTGGAACAGGGCGTCGATGCGTTCGCGCGCGGTGAGCAGACCCTGTTCGTGGCGCGCGCGGATCTTGTCCTCGCCGCCCTGCGCGAGAATCTTGCTCTGCCTTTTCCTGAGCTCTTCGAGGGCTGTCGCCTTCAGAGTCATGCTGGGGTTCGTCCTTTGAGAGGGGAGCTGGCGTGCGGCGGAGGGCCGATTCAGACCTGCTCCAGCTCGACGAGGCAGCCGTAGAAGTCCTTGGGATGTAGAAACAGCACGGGATTGCCGTGGGCGCCGATCTTGGGCTCGCCGTCGCCGAGCACGCGCGCGCCCTCCCCCTTCAGCTTATCGCGCGCCGCGATGATGTCGCCGACCTCGAAGCACATATGATGCATGCCGCCGGCCGGGTTCTTTTCAAGAAACGCCTTGATCGGGCTCTTGTCGCCGAGCGGGTGCAGCAATTCCACCTTGCTGTTGGGCAGCTCGATGAAGACGACGGTCACGCCGTGCAGCGGCTGCGGCAGCGGCGCCGACACCTTGGCGCCGAGCACGTCGCGATAGGTGGCGGTCGCCTTCTCCAGATCAGGAACGGCGACAGCGATGTGATTAAGCCTTCCAATCATGACCGTCTCCTCCGAGCCTCACTCTGGCTTGAGTCTGCAAAACGCGCAACTCGAGATCTGACGTACTCACGCGACGATCACGTTGCGACAGCGAGCCGCCCGCAAGCCCGAGCGGACTTGCGACGCCCTTCGCACTCCATGCGACAAATCGCCGCGTCTGGGAGACCGTGACGAACGCCGCATCGCCAAAAGAACTATGCACTAGACGAACGTTGGAGCAGCTGATTGAAATCAAGCCCCTCGCCGCCGCAGCGGACGATGATGGCGGTAGATCGTCTCCAAAAGGGAGGGAGCCGTCATGAACGCTATTCAAATTCCACGCGTCAGAACTAACGCCAGCCTGGCGACCTGGGTCGACGAGATGGCCCAACTCTGCAAGCCCACGCGGGTCGAATGGGTCGACGGCTCCGAGGCCGAGTACGAGCGGCTCTGTAACATGATGGTCGAATCGGGCACCTTCATCCGTCTCAATCCTGAGAAACGCCCCAACTCCTTTCTGGCCCGTTCGCATCCGTCGGATGTCGGTCGCGTCGAGGATCGCACCTTCATCTGCTCCTTGAGCCAGGAAGACGCCGGGCCGACCAACAATTGGGCGCCTCCGGCCAAAATGCGGGCAACGCTGAACGACAAGTTCGACGGCTGCATGCGCGGGCGCACGATGTACGTCATCCCGTTCAGCATGGGACCGCTCGGCTCCCCGATCGCGAAAATCGGCGTGCAGATCACCGACAGCCCCTATGTCGTCGCCAACATGAAGATCATGACCCGGATGGGCTCGGCGGTGCTCGACGTCCTCGGCGACGGTCCGTTCATCCCCTGCATGCATTCCGTCGGCGCGCCGCTGGCGCCGGGCCAGGCGGACGTGCCGTGGCCGTGCGAGGCCGACATTCAGCAGAAGTACATCGTACACTTCCCCGAGACCTACGAGATCTGGTCCTACGGTTCGGGCTACGGCGGCAATGCGCTGCTCGGCAAGAAGTGCCTGGCGCTGCGCATCGCCTCGGTGATGGCGCGCCACGAAGGCTGGCTCGCCGAGCATATGCTGATCATGGGCATCCACGCGCCCGACGGCGAGAAGACTTATATCGGCGCCGCTTTCCCGAGCGCCTGCGGCAAGACCAATCTCGCCATGCTGGTGCCGCCCAAGGCGCTCGAAGGCTGGAAGGTGACGACGGTCGGCGACGACATCGCTTGGATCAAGAAGGACGAGAAAGGCGTCTTGCGCGCCATAAACCCGGAAGCCGGCTTCTTCGGCGTCGCCCCCGGCACCAACAACAAGTCCAACCCGAACGCCATGGCGAGCTGCGCCAAGAACGCCATCTTCACCAACACGGCGCTAACCGACGACGGCGACGTCTGGTGGGAGGGCATGACGGACACGCCGCCGGCCCATCTGATCGACTGGACCGGCAAGGATTGGGAGCCCGGCTGCGGGCGGGTCGCGGCGCATCCGAATTCGCGCTTCACCGCGCCGGCCTCGCAATGCCCGTGCATCGATCCCGACTGGGAAAATCCCGCCGGCGTGCCGATCAGCGCGTTCGTGTTCGGCGGTCGCATGAGCAAGGACATGCCGCTGGTGTTCCAGGCGTTCAACTGGGCGCACGGCGTCTATCTGGCGGCGACGATGGGGTCGGAGGCGACCGCGGCGGCGATCGGCGTCACCGCGACCCGGCGCGACCCGATGGCGATGCTGCCGTTCTGCGGCTACAACATGGCCGACTATTTCAGCCACTGGCTGAACGTCGGCCGCCGTGTCGCCAACCCGCCGCGTATTTTCCGGGTCAACTGGTTCCGCCGCGACGAGGACAACAAGTTCCTGTGGCCCGGCTTCGGCGAGAACATGCGCGTCCTGAAGTGGATCGTCGATCGCGTGCGCGGACGCGGCTACGGCGTGGAGAGCCCGATCGGCTGGATGCCGCGGCTGGACGACATCGACTGGCGCGGCCTCAAATACGATCCCGCGACCTTTTACGAGTTGATGGCGGTCGGCCGTGAGGCCGGCGCCAAGGAGGCGAGGGCGCACGAGGAGCTGCTCGACCGCTTCTTCGATCGGCTGCCGAAGGAGTTCGTATTCGAACGCGAGATGCTGCGGTCGCGGCTGTGGCGGTCGCCGGACCGCTGGGAACTCGCGCACGAGCGTCAGTAGGCGACGGGCTTGTCACGCCCGCGAACGCGGAAATCCAGGGGCCGCGCACGTCGCTCGACCTCAACGCTCTCGGCCCGCCGGACCGAGCCGGGAGCGAACCCACCGCCTGCAAGAAACTGACAAACCATCCCGGGGTGGACGTCCGTCATGAACAAGGATCACGAAGTCCTATTCACTCCGATCCGGATCGGGAAGCTGGAGATCAAGAACCGTTACGTGATGGAGCCGATCGGTCCGGGCGGTCTGTGCGACGCGGACGGGAGCTACAACGCGCGAGGCGTCGAATATTACGTGGAGCGGGCGCGCGGCGGCGCCGGTCTGATCATGACCGGCGTCACCAAGGTCGAGAACGAGATCGAAAAATGCGCCATGCCCTCGATGCCGTGCGCGACGCTCAATCCGCTGAATTTCATCAAGACGGCCAAGGTCATGACCGAACGCGTGCACGCCTATGACGCGCGCATGTTCCTGCAGCTTTCCGCAGGTTTCGGCCGGGTCAGCATGCCCGGCCTCGTCAGCGGAACGCCGGTCGGGCCGTCGCCGATTCCGCATCGCTGGATGTCCGGGGTCGCCTGCCGCGAACTCAGCCACGTCGAGGTGAAAGCCTACATCCGCAAGTTCGCCGACTCGGCCGGGATCGCGCAAAGGGCCGGCTTCGACGGCGTCGAGGTGCACGCCGTTCACGAAGGCTATCTGCTCGATCAGTTCGCGATTGGCATGTTCAACCAGCGAAGGGACGAATATGGCGGCTCGCTGGAAAATCGGCTGCGTTTCGCCACCGAGATCGTCCAGGCGATCAAGGCCCGCTGCGGCGAGGACTATCCCGTCTCGCTGCGCTATTCGCTGAAAAGCTTCATCAAGGACTGGCTGCAAGGCGCCATGCCCGGCGAGGAGTTTGAGGAAAAGGGCCGCGACATTCCGGAGGGAATCGAGGCGGCGAAAATCCTGGAGCAGGCCGGCTACGACGCCTTCAACGGCGACGTCGGGTCCTATGACAGCTGGTACTGGAGCCATCCGCCGATGTATCAGGCGAAGGGCCTCTATCTGCCGTTCAACGCCCTCCTGAAAGCCGCGGTCGCCGTGCCCGTCATCACCGCCGGGCGCATGGACGATCCCGATCTCGCCGCCGACGCAGTCAGGACCGGCAAGACCGACATGATCGGCCTCGCACGGCCGCTGCTCGCCGATCCCTATCTGCCGCAGAAGGTGAAGGCGGGAAGCATCGACCGCATCCGGCCTTGCCTCTCCTGCCAGGAAGGCTGCATGGGACGGCTCGCCGCCTTCGGGCAAGTGTCCTGCGCGGTGAACCCGGCCTGCGGCCGCGAGGCCGAATACAAGCTGACGCCGGCGCTCGAACGCAAACACGTCATGGTGGTCGGCGGCGGCGTCGCCGGCATGGAGGCCGCGCGCGTCGCCGCGCTGCGCGGCCATGTCGTCGCACTGTATGAGAAATCGGACCGGCTCGGCGGCGTAGCGATCCCGGGCGGCGTTCCCGATTTCAAACACGACGAGCACGCCCTCATCCGCTGGTACGAGCGCGAACTGCGCGCGCTCAAGGTGCCGCTGACCTTTAACACCGAAGCGACCGCTGACCTGATCACCCGGGCGATGCCGGACGTGCTGATCCTGGCGACCGGCTCGAAGCCGAAGATGTTGCCGCTCGCCAACGAGCCCAACGTCTATACCGCGGAGGAAGTGCTGAACGGCGACAAGCCGGCGGACGACGAGACGGTGATCATCGGCGCCGGCCTCGTCGGATGCGAGCTCGCCTTGTGGCTCGGCGGCCAGGGCAAGACGACTACGCTGGTCGAGATTGCGCCCAGCATCCTGGCCGAGACCGGGCCGCTCTGCCACGCCAACTCGGCCATGCTAAAGGAAATGCTGGAGTTCAAGGAGGTCAAGGTGATGACGTCGAGCACCGTCGAACATCGGGCGGACGGCGGCTACATTGTCAAGACCGGCGAGCAGCATTGCTTCGTGAAGGCGGATTCCGCAATCCTGGCGATCGGCTACGATTCGGACCGACGGCTCTATGACGAGATTCGCAACAAGGTCCCAGAAGCCTATCTGTTCGGCGATGCGCGGCGGGTGCAGAACATCATGTATGCGATCTGGGACGCCTACGAGGTCGCGCGGGCGATCTGAGGCCTGGATTTTGCGACGGCGCGGCGCCTTGTCCTTAGCCGGCGCAGAACACCCGCACGTCGGCCGCGCGGCGACTCAACGCGACCTCGCTGCAGGGCGAGGGTAACGTCAGGCGCCGGCTCGGCGCGCGCCGCATGGACAGCGTGACTCCCCATGCGGTGACGACCTAAGCAGAGATTCGCGACCTGTCCAACGGAACGGTCATCCTCTGAGCATTGAGCGCATGAACGGCATTGAGGATTTCGTGATTACGGCGAAGGTCTGATAAGCGAGGCGATGGGCCTTGAGGTCACGCCAGACCGTTTCGATGTCGTCCAGCTCGGGGGCGATGCGGGCAGCCACTCGACGCGCAGCCAATGGGCGCGGGCGGCGAGGGCTGCGCGCGTGAGTTTGCTGGTGTGTCCTCGACCAGCACGACCGGCGTCACGCAGCGCCCCGGCTTGGGCCTGGAGAGCCGGTCCAGTTGTTCAAGATGCGCGACGAAATCGCTGCTGCGCTTGGTCTTGGACGTATGGAAGATGAGCTGACGGGTCGTGTAGTCGAGGAAGCCGAGCATCGCGACCTTCTTGGCTTGTTCCAGCGCAGAAACACGCAGATCGGCGCCCGACTTCGCCCAGACGCGGGGCAGATAGGGATGTGCAAACGCCTCGCTTTCATCGCCGAAGAGCAGAACGATTTCGTCAGCCTCGGCCAGCTGTTTGAGAAGTTTCAAACGCAGACCGATCCGCTCGACCTCCTCTTCACCGGCGCTGGGCCAGGAGCGGCGGTGGCCTTGAGCGCTTCGACGCGGCCACGCGCAAAATCGCTTCGCCACAGGCGAACCGTATCCTCGCGTACCCGCAAACGCCTGCGCTATTCGTCCGCTCGTCCAACCCGCCAGGGTCAGCAACACCACCCGCGCCCGATCCGCCTCGCGGCGCTCGCGCGAGTTCGCCAGCAAAGCAAACTCCGCACGCTGCGCGTCTGTCGCCGAAAGAGGTGATTTTCCCGCCATGTTAACCCAGACGTCCGACACAACAAGAGAATCACCCCGTTATCCGTTGGTCTACCCGGCGATTTCCGCTTATACCAAGTCCCGCAGATCGTGACTCGCGGTGAGTCTCTCAAACCGGTCGCGGTTTGATTCTCAAGGTGGCGAACTAGGGAGGTTCGCCATGCAGGTTCCGCTTCGGGCCGATTTTGACGCGGTCGGCGTGCGTGCTCTCGCCAAGACAAGCGCGAACGGCGTGATCGACGACATGACGATCCGCAACCTGTCGTCGGCGACGCAGCAATCCTACATCCACGCCGTTTCGAAGTTCAGCCGCTATTTTGCGCGATCCCCGGAGAAGCCGACCCTCGAAGACGTGCGCACCTATCAAGTCCATTTGCCTTCGATGGCCGTGTCCTGCGGATCTCTGAACCAGGCCGTATGCGCTTTGTGCTTCCTCTACGGCGTGACGCTGGGCCAGGCGACGATCCCGGAGCGCATCCCGTTTGCGCGCGAGCCTTGCAAGCCGCCTACCGTTTTGAGCGCCGACGAGATTGTGCGCTTTCTGGTGTCCGTTTCCAGCCTGAAGTCGCGCGTCGCGCTGACGACGGCCTATACCGCGGGCTTGAGGGTGTCGGAAGTCGTGGCGCTGAAGCTGCGCGACATTGACAGCGACCGCAGAGTGATCCGGATGAGAACGGGAAAGGCATGGGGCGGATATTCGCGTCATCCGGGTTTTGCTCGGCGACGAGAATCTGTCGACGACGGCGCGCTATACCCGCGTCTCGACCGGCCTCATTGCCGCATCGCCGCGACGGCCAGCCCCTTGGATCGACCCTCGCTGGACGTGACGCCGCCGGAGTAGGCGGTGAGGCCGGCGCCGGCATCCGGAACTCGCCGACGTCGTCCGGCGTCACGGCGCCAGCTACGCGGAAGAAAACGCCGCCCATCTCGGGCGCGTCGAGCGGGGCGTTCTGGCGGCGATCGCGGCCTGTCGGACAGCCGCGCCCGGCGGTAATGTCGAGCGCTGGAATGATTGCGGGCTGACGCGCATCGCTTACAATTCCTGTCCTATGGGCAGATTTCGTAATGGGAGCTGGCGACGGCTTGATCGCGATTGCGTGTCGCCGCCGCCAGTCCGGCTCCACATTACGAAGCGCGCTCGAGGAGCGCGATGAGCTTGTCGGACGGCTGGAAGGCGCCGCGTCGAAGATGCGGCGGAACGATCGATTCCATGGCGTCGATTTTCTCAGTGGGATCACCCCGCGTATAGATCTCCGTGGTCGTCAGAGTCGCGTGTCTCAACCACGGCGACACCTTGCGGATATCCTGTGTCGCTTGCAGGATGATCATCGCGCATGTGTGTCGGAGCACGCGGGGCGAGATGCGCTTCTTGGCGAGGCCGGGATGCGTCTGAGCGGCGGTCGCTGTATGCTTCTTAAGCAGATAGGCGAAGCCCCATCGGCTCAGCGGCTCTCCGCGGGCGCAGACGGACACCTCGGACGCTGCGACCCGACCGCGAACGGCGAGCCAGGCGAGCAGAGCTGCGGCGGTGGTCTTCCACAACGGGAGTGTGCTTTCGCGCCGTCGCTTGCCGAGAACGCGGATGCTCATCGACGATAAATCGACGTCCTCAAGCCTCGGCCCCGTCAACTCGGAGACGCGCAGTCCTGCGCAAACGGGCAGATGCAGCATGGCTCAGTCGCGAACGCCGTCGCGCGTCTTGGGGTCAGGAGCGTCGAGCATCGCTTGCAGTTCGCCGCGCAAAAGATAGGGGACCATTCCACCGCCTTGGCCTCGCAAACGATCTCGCCCCGGGGCTTCGTGAGAACCATGGGAACGAACGGCGCGGAATCGGCGAGAACGACATCCTGCACGAGCTTGTCGCATCGCTCATGCACACCCAGCACATAGAGGAGCTTGCGCGCTTCGAGTTCGGCGATTGTCTCGGCGCTGATCATGCCGCGGTCGGCGACCACGCAGACGCGGTTGATGCGCAAGCGACGCTGCAAACGATCGGTCGCCAGAATCAGCCCGCCGACGTCTGCGGTATTGCCCGGTCCCATCTGCGTGCATACCGGCCGACCATCGCCATCGAGCGGAACCGCCGGGATCATCTGGGTTCAGGTCCGGCCGATGGTCCTTGGAGACGCCGCGCCGCCCCCGCGTCTGACCGCCGGCGCCTTCGAAATAGAGGCTCGTCGCGTCCATGAATACGACGTCGAGCGTGGCGAGCGGATCGCGCCGGCAGGCGAACAACTCCTCCTCCAGCACGTCCTTCACGCAGCGCGGCGCGGCCGTCTCGAAACCGTCGCGGCCTCGCCGCGCTCCATAGCGTCAAGCACGATGGCCTTGGCGGCGAAACGCGCGCCCGAGCGCAGCAGCCGTTCGAGCTGCCCGCTCGCTTGCAGTTCGTCGATGCGCCCCAGCGTGGCGATCACCTGCTGACGGAGCGCCGCGCCCTCGCGCCGGCCTTCGACGATTTGCAGATAGGCGCGTCCGGCGGAGGTCTTCTTGCCAAAATACATGGCGGGAGGCCCATTAGCGCACAAATCAATGGTGCGCACAACGTCGCGCAGACTTCGGAGACAATCAAACAGAAGCGACGAAAGCGCGGCGCTACACAAACTCGCAATTTGCGAGGTCGCATCTAATGATATCAGCATGTTACCGGAAGAGACGCCTCTCCGACTGTAGAAGATCAGCCAGAGTGACGACCGCAAATTGCGTTTGGTCGCACATATCGCCGTCAATATAGCGTTCGGTCGTCTCGATGGACCGGGGGCCGGCGAGCAGTTGCACGTCGCGCAGACTACAGCCAGAACGACGGACATTACGGGCGGCGACCGTGATGAAGCTGCGACGATCGGAATGCGACGAGCGACCTTCGAAGCCGAGCTCCTTGAACGGCGCGACGAACCAATTGACTACGCTGTTCGCCTTCAGGCGTCCGCCCCGATAAGAGCGGATAACCGGCCCGATCGACTCCTCTGCCGCCGCTAGTTTCTCTAGCGCGCGTCGCAGATGGGATGCATCGGGATCCGGCGGCCGCCGCGTTTCTTCGCAATGATGTCGCGGACGTTGATCGTGCCGGAGACTTTGCCTTGGGCGTCGAGCACCATCGACCGTTCGAGCCCGGCGATCTCGCAGGCTCGTAATCCTGCCTTCACCGAGAGTAGGATCATCACACGGTCGCGCTTGGGATAGGGGAATGCGAGACGTGGCGCTGCATGCGTTTCAGCATGGGACGGGTGATCACTTTGGCTTGCTTGCCGGGCATGTCGAAAAAAAAATCCTCTGAAGAAGATGAAAGAGCTAGCGCCGACGGGTGTGCGACGGCGTCTTGAGCGATCTGGTTGGAGCTTTCGGTCGGGCGGACGCAGGAGCGGCAAATTGCGCGCGGAGACGAAGGGCCCGATACATTGCGAGGAAGGGCGCCTGGGCCTCGGCGCGGACGCCGGTCAGGTACCTGACCTCGGCCTCTCGAGTAGCCAGCGCCAGGGCCATGGGGGGCATGCGTCGCATCCGCGCCATTTCGGCGATGAACTCCAAGGCGTCGGTTTTTCTCACGGCAAATTCCGGCGCGATCTTTGCGCTGTCGAAAAGTCGACGGATGCGAGCGTCGTCCGCCATCTAGGCCGAGAACAATTCGCGCCGGGTCAGCGTCGCCTTCATGTGCGCGTCGATGACACGAATCGACGCGCCAAAATCCCGCAGGTCCGAAACGGTCAGCCCGTAGGTCTGCAACGGCGATGGAGCGCGGGCGAGCTCCGGGGTCCAGGCGGCGGGCGGGCGGATCAGGCGAGCTTTTCGATGCCGATGGCGCCGGCGCATGCTGCCACGGGCAATAAGATAGTTATACGAAGTCTCATTGATCAGTACCTGTGCGCCCAGTCGCGCATTCCGATGGCGATGATGCGCCATGGCTGATCGAAGAGCTTGTTCCAGGCGTAGCCGCAGTGATCGACGATGTCGTCGTAGGATTTGAACACACGGTTCGATAGCCAGTTATCCGGCGTGAACCGCCAGACATTCTCGGTCCGGTTGAGTTCTGGGCA
>Ga0181528_10000601_pt1 | contig 24781 bp, 14 predicted proteins | sample PEATcosm2014_Bin_47_FD_119742 | JGI IMG/M metagenome (GOLD analysis project Ga0181528, IMG submission 119742) | Peatland microbial communities from MTU Mesocosm Facility, Houghton, MI, USA - PEATcosm2014_Bin10_10_metaG | ecosystem: Environmental > Terrestrial > Soil > Wetlands > Peat | place...
ATCCCGAACACGGAAGTTAAGCCTTGCTGGGCCGATTGTACTGCACGCGAAAGTGTGTGGGAGAGTAGGTCGTTGCCGGATTAAATAAAGGCCTCACGCCTCAAGCGTGGGGCCTTTTCCGTTCCTGGTGGAAAGGACAGTTGCGGATTGTCCTTGCTTTCGGCACCTTCAGAAGCTCCGTGAAGGTGTTATGGTAGATGTCGGGCTGAGGTGGCGGAACAGTTTTCTGGCTGCTGCCACATCGATTTAGATTCTGTGTTCTGTGGTTACTTATATTCAGGAGATGGCATGAGACGCATTGCAGTCCTGCTCACCGTGATATTCCTTATTCTTGCAAGTGGGATCGCTTCCGCACAGCAAACCGATTTGTCAGTCAACGCCATCGGGGCCTTTACCAATAGCGTTACTGGAAAAGGCCTGAATGAGACGGCGACCAAGTCGGGCGGCGCGCTGATTTCATTCCGCTACTTTCCGCATCAACACAACGGCATCGAGGTTAATTACGCTTACACCAAGAACTCACAAGTGTATACGAGTTTGTCCGGTGCGCCTGTTACGAGCGTGCAGTCAAGTATCCACGAGTTCACCGGTGCTTATGTCTACCACGTTACTCGCGGGGCATTGCAACCCTTTGCGCTGGCTGGCGCCGGGCTGCTGAGCTTTAGTCCGACGGACAGTGCGATCAAAGCAGCCGATCCATCGATCAGCCGCCAAACGAAGCCGGCCTTCCTGTATGGAGCGGGACTCGACTTTCGGGCCACCAAGAACATGGCCCTGCGTGCGCAGTACCGCGGCTTCATCTACCAGGCACCGGACTTCTATGGGGACCAATATGCTCTCCATACTGGCTCGGTGATGCAGATGGGGGAAGGTGCCGTCGGATTGGTTTACCGTTTCTAAGCAGTTCGACCGGTGTAAACCGAATTTCAGACAGCTGTGTGGCACCGCTGCTCTCGCCCAAAAGAGTCAGCTTTTCGTGTGGGATCGCGGCGACGGCGGCCTGCGCTAGTTGTCGCACGTTCAGACATCGTCTGGTGGCCGAGCGGGAACCCACAACAGAGCGCGACTGAGGCATCGAATCTAGCGGTTTAGTCTCTCCAAGCGGGTTGTTCATGCGGAGGCGGCGCCCATGCGTGTCGGGGGCCGTGTGTCTTTAGCGTTGAGCCATTTCTCGCACTCCCAGCTTCATTTCATAAGCGCGGCTTAGGGAGCGACCATGACTTTGCGGGCATAATTGGAGCGTTATAATTGCCACACAACTACGTCTCCTCATCTTCGTCACCATTGGCGCTACGGAATAAAGGCCGGGTGCTTCCCGGTATTAAGGAGTTCATACCTCGATGGAAACCGCAAGTAATCACGCTCTTGGCTGGATCGGGATTGGCCGCATGGGCTCAGCCATGGCCGAACGCCTTGTGCAGGCAGGGTGCAATCTAGCTTTATACAACCGAACTAAGTCCAAAACCGAACCACTAGCCGCCCTGGGTGCAAAGGTCGTCGATACGCTTGGCGAATTGGCGCACTGCGACATCGTTTTCATCATGGTATCTACGTCCGACGATTTGAAAGAGGTATTGTTCGGCGCAAAAGGACTCGCGAGTTCCGGCAGCCTGCCGAAGATCGTAGTTGACTGCTCCACGGTCTCCATGGAAGCCTCGGCCGAAGTTCGCGAAAAGCTGACGGCTAAAGGCGTAGAGTTTCTGGCTGCGCCGGTAAGCGGCAGTCCAAAGGTGGTTAAGGCAGGTAAGTTGAGCGTTGTTGCCTCTGGCCCCAATCATGCGTTTGACCAGGCAAGACCGTACATCGATATCTTCGCGCCTGCCGGAGTCAGCTATGTTGGAGAAGGTGAATTGTCACGCGTGGCGAAGATCTGCGCCAACATCATGCTGGGCGTGGTGGCGCAAAACTTGGCCGAAATTACCGTGCTCGCCGAGAGGGCAGGCCTGCCCCGCTCCGCGTTTCTTGCATTCATAAACAGCAGCGTGGTCGGTTCCATCTTCACGCGCTATAAGAGTCCGGCGTATGTCAATCTCGATTACACGCCGACCTTCACCCCTTTTCTGTTGCGCAAAGACATGGATTTGGGGCTGGAAATGGCCCGCAAACTCGAGGTTGCCATGCCGGTAGCCACGGCAAGCAGAGAAGTGCTCCAGGCGCACCTTGGGCAGTCTTCATTGAAGGGCGGCAACTATCGGCAGACGGATATCGCAACCCTGCTTGATTTTGAGGCGCGCTGCTCCGGCGTGGAGCTCAAGTCTGAAAATGTAGAGGTATGGGACGGACTGTCTCCCAAGAGTTAGTTGCACGGGTTTCAGAGTTTCGGAAATTTTCGATCCAAGCTGGAGGGAACATGAAGTTATTCAAAACCGGAGAGTACGTTAGTCTGCAGAACCCAACTCCCGATCAGCCTTACAGGCCAGAGATTCTCACTGCCGCACACGGGGCAAAGAGCCTTGGAGGCATGTTTGGCTTACTGATTCCGGGTAGCCAGGTGCCGTACCATTCCCACAAGAACCGCGAGTCCATCATCTTCGCAATCAGCGGAAACGCCATTGAAGTGATCGACGGCCAAGAGACCCCTATCACGGCAGGAGATGTGCTCTTTATTCCGCCCGGGGAGAAGCACACCACAATCAATCGGTCAGAGAAAGATTTCCGTTATGTTGAGTTTTTCACCTGTCCGCCGGTAACCGCCGACTTCGTGCTGGAAGAAAAATAAAGATCGCTGCCGCAAAGGAAAATTGCCAATTGAGCAATCCGAAGGGTATTTCACTGCGCGCTTTGCCGCATTTAATTCGGCTTTCCTAAAGACAATGCGGTCCTATGGGATTCGCGCAGCCTCTACCCGGATCGGGATAACCCAATGCCACGTTGAGGCTGCGCTTTATAGAACCTCCAGAATCTATTCTCCGAAATCACGCGAGGTCGAAGCGATCAAGGTTCATCACCTTGCTCCAAGCCGCCACAAAGTCGCGCACGAACGTCTGCGGCGAGTCGCCGCAAGCATAGAATTCAGCGAGCGCGCGGAGCTGAGAGTTCGAACCGAAAACCAGATCGACTACGGTGCCCGTCCACTTGAGTTCGCCGGTCGCCCGATCACGCCCTTCCAACACGCCTTCAGATGTAGCGGACTTCTGCCACGTCGTGTTCATGTCGAGGAGATTCACGAAGAAATCATTGGTGAGTGTTTCGGGCCGCTTGGTGAAGACACCATAATCGGACCGCCCGAAGTTTGCATTCAAGGCGCGCATGCCGCCGATCAGAACCGTCATCTCGGGAGCGGTCAGGGTCAGTAGGTTAGCCCGATCCAACAGCAGTTCGGCCGCTGATTCCTCATGCCCCTTGCGGAGATAATTGCGGAAGCCATCTGCGATCGGCTCCAGTACGGCGAACGAATGCACGTCAGTCTTCTCCTGCGACGCATCCATGCGCCCCGGCGAGAAGGGAACCTTCACGTCGTGGCCGGCCTTTTTCGCCGCTGCTTCCACAGCTGCGCAGCCGCCCAGCACGATCAGGTCGGCAAGCGAAACCTTTTTCCCGCCGGACTGCGAACCGTTGAAATCCTTCTGAATCGCCTCCAACGTTCGAAGAGCCTTCGATAGCTCGACCGGCTGGTTGACCTCCCAGTCTTTTTGCGGCGCAAGCCGAATGCGCGCCCCGTTAGCTCCTCCGCGCTTGTCACTGCCGCGGAAAGTTGCGGCTGACGCCCAAGCTGTCGTGACCAGTTGGGAGATGGAAAGTCCGGACGCGAAGATCTTGGCTTTCAGCGCGGCAATATCCTGTTCCCCAATCAATTCATGGTCCACCGCGGGAATGGGATCCTGCCACAGCAACGGCTCCGCAGGAACGAGTGGGCCAAGGTACCGCGAAATAGGCCCCATGTCGCGGTGCGTCAGCTTGAACCAAGCCTTGGCGAAGGCATCTGCGAACTCCTTCGGGTTCTCGTGGAAGTGCTTCGAAATCTTCGCATAACTCGGATCGATTCTCAGGGAGAGGTCCGTCGTGAACATCATCGGTGGATGCCTCTTCGACGGATCATGAGCATCCGGCACAGCACCCGCGGCAGATGCATCCTTGGGAGTCCACTGGTACGCGCCGGCTGGGCTCTTCGTGAGTTCCCATTCATAGCCGAACAGGTTGTCGAAGTAGTTGTTGTCCCACTTCGCCGGGTTGGTGGTCCATGCGCCCTCCAGTCCGCTGCTGATCGTATCGGCGCCTTTGCCGCTGCCGAAGCTGTTTTTCCAACCGAGACCTTGCTCTTCGATGCCGGCACCCTCGGGTTCGGGACCGACATACTTGCTCGGATCGGCAGCGCCATGAGCCTTGCCGAACGTGTGTCCGCCAGCGATGAGGGCAACTGTCTCCTCGTCATTCATCGCCATGCGAGCGAACGTCTCCCGAATATCCAGTGCCGCAGCGACCGGATCGGGTTTGCCATTCGGTCCTTCCGGATTCACATAGATCAGTCCCATTTGAACAGCCCCGAGAGGATTCTCGAGCTGGCGGTCCCCGCTGTATCGTTCGTCTGCCAGCCACTTGCCCTCAGGCCCCCAATAAATGTTCTCTTCGGGCTCCCAGATATCCTCGCGACCACCGCCGAAACCGAAAGTCTTCAATCCCATCGACTCTAGTGCGACGTTACCGGCGAGAATGATGAGGTCTGCCCAGGAGAGTTTCCGACCGTACTTCTGCTTGATCGGCCAGACCAACCGGCGCGCCTTGTCGAGGCTCACATTGTCCGGCCAGCTGTTGAGGGGAGCAAATCTCTGCGCTCCGGAGCCCGCGCCCCCTCGGCCGTCAGCGATACGATAGGTACCTGCGCTATGCCACGCCATACGGATGAAGAACGGCCCATAGTGGCCGTAGTCCGCGGGCCACCAGTCCTGCGATGTCGTCATCAGGGCTTGGAGGTCCTTGATCACGGCATCCAAGTCGAGGCTCTTGAACTCCTTCGCATAATCAAATGCCTCGCCCATGGGATTGGACTGTGGCGAGTGCTGGTGCAGGATCTTCAGACTTAGCTGGTTGGGCCACCAATCTGAGTTCGTTGAGGCTCCAGCCACTGCGTGTTTGCGAGTGCCGCCCGAGAACGGGCAATTTGTTTCGTTGGACATGGTCCTCTCCTCCGACTGTCTCCATTTACAACCCGCTTCAGTCTAGAGTTTGGAGCGCAATCTGGCAACTAGGCCGTGTTCACCAGGGCGCGTTCACGCGAGCGTGGCGTGTCGACGATGAGGGCAAACCAGGGGAAAGCAAAATCCAGCCTCTTGCAATAACTGGACAAAGAAAGACTTCTTATTCTTCTGGTTCTTGATGCACCGCCCATCGGTTGGTTGTCTACTCGGCAGTTATCATGTGGGGCACTACTTGCCGTGAATCGTGAGTGAGACGAATCGCCGTCGGCAGAACGCTGCACGCTTACGTCCAAGAACCTTAATCTCCAGCCCAACAAGCCGGATAGGTGCAGCAGTACTCCGAAGTGTCCGCAAAATATGATTCTCTCCGGATTGCAGGCAATCAGGAGACCGCCTCACCATCGGAATCTCAAAACTCAGCGCCCGCTGACATGCTTCGCGGCCGTGCCCCTACCGGCTTCGATAGGGGCCTTCAAAAATCTCGTTCACTCGGTCATTTGGCGCCGAAATGGAAGACGATTCCAGTGATGAAACGAAAGTTATTCTGGAGGTTGTTGGTGCGGTTGGGAAGCAGGGTCAGCAAGTAATCGGCTTGAGCGAGACGGAGCGCAAGATGCCGCGTCAGGCTGAGGTCGAGGCCTCCGCCCGTGGCCATGGCAAAGGCAGTTGAGGAGCCCACGCCGAACTGTCCGGGAGCAAGGGCTCCGGAAGCATGAGCCGCCCCTATGAGGAGCTGCCCATAAGGAGTGAAGCGCGAGTAACGGCGCAGTGAGTATCGTGTACCGGCAAGGTATTCGGAGAGAGTTACGTCCAGACCCGTGGAATCGACATTGCCGGCGGTAGCGGCGCCAGCCTCGATGACCACGCTGAAGGAGTGGCTCACGGCGTATGCAAACGAAATGCCGCCGCCATTCATCGAGAAACAGCCGCAACTATTAGGAGGCGCATTGGCGTGCAAGTACATGTAGGTCAGCGCAAGCTCTGCGCCGGGTTTCGATGCCATAGCGGAAGGGCTTTGCGCAGCGGCGGGAACAACGGAGACCGCAGCGACAATCAACAACATGGTAAACGTGGCTCTTATATTGATTCGCATGAGGTCTCCTTTACCTCACCGTCAGCAGAACGGTAGTTGTGCGAGTAGTGGTTCCACTGGTGCTGGTGCCGGTTCCGGTGATGATGAGAGTGTAGGTCTGCGACTGTTGAGGTATGGCAAAACCGCCGCCGCATCCCACCATTGCAGTTACGATTCCGAGGACCGTAAAGATCAGCATGAGTCTGAGCAGGTACTGCTTGCGCAAACGTCGAGATGGCATAAACATCAGAAGTCCGATTGCGGGTGCGACTAGCGCCCAGCTTCGATTTCGCGAATCTCCAGTCAAGACTTTCGGGGCCGTTTGAATGGTGAGGGTGGAAGTTCCAGCGGCAATTGCGCCTGCGGGGCGTCGGGTCGCAGGGCTGACAGAGCCGAGTGTGACTGGGTTAGGCGAGAAGTTTGCCGTGGCGTTAGGAGGCAAGCCCGTTACCGAAAGCAGGACACTGCCGGTATAACCGCCGATGGATTGTACCGAGATTCCATAGGTCGCAATTCCACCCGCAGCGACACTCTGCGTTGAAGTTGACGCACTTACGCTATAGTCGGGCGTCACTACTCCCGTGCCGCTGAGAGTGATCCCCTGCGGCGATCCCGGCGCATTGTCAGAGATCGAGACGGTTGCCGTGTCACTGCCTGGCGTGGCCGGTGCAAACGTCACGGTAATAGTGCAGGTGGCGTTTACTGCCAGCGGACTTGCGCTGACACAGTTGTCGCTCTCAATGAAAGTAGAGGAGTTGGCACCAGTTACAGAGATGCTGGTGATGGTAAGTGGCGCGGCTCCAGAGTTCCTGAGGAGGGAACTCTGCGAAGTAGTGGTGCCGTCGTTCTGATTGCCAAAACTTAGCGCTGCGGGCACCAGGGTCACGGCAGGGAATTGCAGGATGTAGGTTCCCGTTGAGACCGCACTGTTCACGTATCCGTCATTGATGGTGATGGCGTTGATGACAGTTCCGCTTTGAGTTACCGGGATCGCCGTGCCGCCGTAGCGCATTGACGTCGAGCCCGGAGCGTCGGTGGGTGTGCTTCCGTCGAGCGTGTAGTAGATTTGCGAACCCGTCGTAGTAGTAGACAGCGTTACCGACTGTGCGCTGTTGTAAATGCCTCCGGGCGGCGTCAGCGTTGGCGCGACAGCTTGCAGAGTGTATGTAGCCGAAGCAACGGCGCTGTTTGTGTCGCCGCTGAGCGTGCCAATCGCCTGAACCGTGTAGCCGGTTTGTACTGCAACGATGTTGGAAGATGCGCTATAGGCTGTTCCGTGCGTGCAGTTTCCATCGGACGCGGTTGGAGCGGTGTTATCCGTGGTATAGCAGATGGTCGCGCCGGCGGTCGCATCGGTAATGGTGACCGTCTGGTTCGTGGAGTAGGTGCCCGTAGCAGGCAAGATCCTCGGAGTTGCTACTACGCCTTGCTGCACGCCTGTACCGGATAACTGCACTAAGTTCGGCGAGTTTGGCGCACCTCCTGCGAAGCTGATGCTTCCTATGGCTGCGCCCGTGGTAGTGGGCGTGAACGTTACGTTGACGGTGCAGGATTGGCCTGGGCTCAAAGCTGCATAGGTGCAGCTTCCACCTGGGGCGATGGCGAACGCTCCGGTGACGCTGCCCGAGCCACTGAAGGTGAGGTTCGTATTTCCAGTATTGATAAGCGATACCGTCATGGGACCGCTGGTTGTCATGTCGTTCTCGTTACCGAATTGCAGGATTCCCTGGGGTCCTGCACCGAGCACCTGGGTTCCGGTTGGAATCAGCAACGTTCCGTTTGCGTCGACCCGCGTAAGGTAAGCGCCCGCGAGCGTGGCTCCAGCAGCCGGCCCGCCGATGGCGCCGGTGCCACCGCCCGCATAAGTGGAGATGTTACCGTTCACGTCGACCTTGCGAACACGATGGAAGGTGTCAGTTCCGGAGATGAAAAGTTCACCGGCCAGATTCGTGCTGACGCCGTAAACGTTGATTTCGGCGCTGGTAGCCGAAGACCCGTCACCGGTGTAACCCTGGATTCCGTTGCCGGCAAAAGTCGTGATGATCCCCGTGGAGACATCGACCCGGCGAACGCGGTAGTTGTTGGTGTCGGCGATGTAGATGTTGCCGGCTTGGTCGGAGGCCACGCTCTGCGGCGAGTTCAACCATGCATTGATAGCGAGGATGTTGTCTCCGTTATAGCCAGCCTGGCCGGGACCTGAATTGGTGACAACTCCGGCAAACAGGCTTGCGTTCCCAGAGGCGTCAACCTTCACGATAATCTGCTGGTTGGTGTCTGCGATGAACATGTTGCCAGCTGGATCGAACGTGATTCCGCCGGGTTGGATCGAAATTCCCACGGCAGGACCAGCATTGAACCAGATGTTGTTACCGCCTCCCGCGAAGGTTGTAATGATGCCCGTCTTCGCGTCGACCTTCCGGACTCGCCCGTTGCTGTAGTCGGAAATATAGAGATTTCCAAGTACATCAGCCACCACGTCAACGGGGTTGTTCAGGTTCGCCTTATTCGCAGGCCCGCCGTCTCCAAGAGAACTACCGCTGCCTGCGAAAATCGCAATGTTTCCACTGGTGTCAATCTTACGGACCACGTTGGCATTCTGGTCGACGACATAGATATTGCCAGCGGGGTCTTGAGCCACGGCACTCGCGGTGCAGAAGGTCGCTTGCAGGGCAGGTTCGCCATCTCCCGCGCCGACACACCCGCTCGCGGCAGCTCCTGTTCCGGCAATCGCCGTAAGCTGTCCCGGTACAAACTGAAGCTGCGGCACTTTCGCAACCACAACTCCGGTGCCTGCGAGAGGCATGGTCTGCGGCGAGGGTGTTGCATTGTCGGCGACCGAAAGCGTGGCGCCGCGGCTGCCCGTTCCCGCCGGGGCGAAGTTCACTATGAAGGTGCAGCTTTGGCCCGCCGCGAGAGTGCTTCCGCAAGTGGACGCGGCGGCGATGGTAAAGTCAGAGGCATTGGTTCCGGTGATGGTGGGAGTAATTTCGAGGAGGCTGGCGTTACCACTGTTGGTCAGCGTAGCCGTCATCGCCGTGGCAGTGCCGCCGACTTGGGTATAGGGGAAAGAAAGCGTGCTGGGCGACAGTGCCGCCAGCGGCGCAGGAACGACGACGGTAAAGGTGGCCGTGTAACTGGTTGTTCCCGCGGCTGCCATCACCGAGTGCGAGATCGCTCCGCCATCGGACCACGACGCAAACGTATCCTGCGCTCCGCTCAAGGTCTGTGGCGAGGTGGTGGCAATCGTGTGGCTATCCCCGACGTTCCAGGTCAAGCTCTGCGTGCTGGCGTAGGCGGTTCCGTCCACGCTGAACGAGAGCCCCGATGGACTCGTGCCCACCGTCACCTGCACCGTAGGAGTCGCGATTGTCCATGTGTACGTCGCCGGGTTGCTGAGGTTTCCCGTTGCGTCCTGAGCCTTGACCGCAAAGCCATGCGGGCCCGTGCCCAAAGACGAATAGCTTGCGCCACTCGAGCAAGCTGCGTAGGCCGCTCCATCGAGACTGCATTGGAAGGTTACGCCTGCTTGCGAGTCACTGAAGATGAAGGTTGCCGTCGCCACTGTTGACGGGTTAGCCGGTCCAGTAGCAATCACCGGTACAGGCGGTGCGTATGCACCAAACTTCCAAAGGTCGTTGAGATAGCCATAGCTGCCGTTGCCATCCTTGCCGTAGCCGCCGAAGAGCCAGGCAGTACCGCTGCTGTCGGTCCAACTGGTAGCGAAATAGCGGCTTCCGGGCATGTTTCCGGCAGCAGGAGTTTGTAGCGTGCCGTAGATTCCGGCATCGCCACTCGTGCTGCTTCCACCCATCCAAGTCCATAGGCTCGTGGACGGATTGAACACCCAAAGGTCGTTCAGGGGGGCCGAATTGCCGTTGGCATCGATCCCAATACCTCCCATAAGCCAGAGATTGCCTCCGTTGTCGGTCCAACCCGTAGCGTCCTGACGGCTCCCAGGCATATTTCCAGGTGCAGGCAATCCCAGCGTTCCGTACACGCCGGGTTGGCCGCTATAGGCGATGGTGGTATTGCTTCCGCTCACCCAGGTCCAGGTTCCACCGGTTGAGGACGGAACGAATGTCCAAAGATCGTTGAGCTCGCCAAAAACTCCATTAGAATCGTAACCTTCGCCGCCAAAGAGCCAGAAATTGCCGTTCTTATCGGTCCAAGTCATGGCGCTCAATCGGCCACCAGGGACGTTCGTGGAAGCCGTAGTCCTCAGCGTTCCATAGGACGCGGAGTTTTTGTTGACGACATTGCTCCCGCCCTGCCACGCCCACTCGCCCGCAGTGCCCTGAGAGGGACTGAACTCCCACAGATCGTTGAGATAGCCTAAATTGCCTTTCGAATCCACGGCTTCGCCGCCAAAGAGCCAGAGATTTCCGCTGCTGTCGGCCCAGCCTGTGGAGTACTCGCGGCTTCCGGGGAGGTTGAGCGCGCTGAACTGGTTTATGGTGCCGTATGTCCCTAACTGTCCGCCCGCGCCGGTCGTGGTGCCGACCGTGCTGCTGCCGCTAATCAGTGTCCAGCCAGTGGACGAAGTGAACTCCCACAGATCGTGGAGGAAGCCGCCCGTTCCATTCACGTCGTAACCGTAGCCGCCAAAGAGCCAGAAATTACCGCTGCTGTCGGTCCAACTCACTGCGGCCTCGCGGGCGCCAGGAGTGCTTCCGGCGCCGGACAATATTCCGGACGCATTGGCCGTCTTGCCTCCGCTCATCCATTCCCACCCCGTGGAGCGATTGAACATCCATAAGTCATTGAGATAGCCCACGGTGGTGCTGCCGTCGTAGCCTTTTCCTCCAAATATCCAGAGATTGCCATTGCTAGTCCAGTACGCGGAGGCCGAGCGTCCTCCGGGAAGGTTATTGAGACTTGGCGTCAGCAAAGTGCCGTACGCTCCGGATTGGTTGCCCGTGCTGCTGCCTCCCTCCCAGATCCATTCCGGCAGTAGGGTCGAGGACGGGTAGAAGTTGGCGATCACGCTCTGGGGCGCGCTCATGATGACCGTGGTTGAAGCGCTGGTGGCGCTAGCCACATTGCCGGACCAGACGCCAAAGGCGTAACCGGAACTAGAGGTGGCTATCAGGTTGACTACCGTTCCCGCTGGGTAGTAAGTGCCCGAGAACGGCGAGACCGTTCCGTCGCCGGCGGGACTGGCCGCCGTGGCTAACAGATACAAGGCAGTGAAGGTGGCCGTATAACTTGTGGTGCTGGCAGTTGCGGTCACCGTATGGGAGATCGCTCCGCCATCGGACCAGGAGACAAAGGTACCCTGAATACCGGTGGTAGTCTGCGGCGAAGTGGTGGCGATGGTGTGGGTGGAGCCTGGAACCCAGCTCAGTGAAGCTGCGCCTGTATAACTTGTGCCGTCCACGGTGAAGGAGAGGCCCGAAGGCGTTGTACCCACTGTCACATGAACGGGAGCTAGAGTGATGGTCCAGTTGTAGGTCGCCGGGGTGCCGACGTTGCCATAGCTGTCCACCGCTTCAACCGCGAGGCTGTGCGGGCCGATGGCGAGAGACGTATAAGTTGCGCTTCCTATGCCACTCCCGCACGCCACATAGGATGCGCCGTCCAAGCTGCACTGAAAGGTCACGTTCGACTGCGAATCCAAGAAGCTGAAGTTGGCCGTGGTTGAGGTGGTTGAGCTAGGAGGATCGGTGATGAACGTCGGAGCTGGCGGCGGGTTAACGATTGTCCAGCCATAGGTTGTTGGGGCGCTGACGTTGTCCGAGCTATCTATCGCCTCGACCGCAAAAGTATGAGTGCCGAGGGCAAGGGAAGAGTAGCTGATTCCACTGCTGCACGGCGCATAAGGCACGCTGTCCAGGCTGCACTGGAAGGTGACGCCCGACAGCGTATCGCTGAAGGTGAATGTCGCAGAAGTTGCGATGGTCGATGGCCCCGGCTCAGAACCGATTGCCGGAGCTGGCGGTAAGACTGACGCATTGCCGGAAAGCGCGATCGTCTGGGTTGCCCCAGCCGGGTTCAAGGCGTTGTCCGTCAGCGTGACCGCGCCGCTGAGTTGGCCTGACGTTGTCGGGTAGAAATACACTCCGATCACGCAGGTGGCATTCACGGCAAGCGCGTTGGAAGTGGAGCAGGTAGTCGTTCCGCTATCAAGTTGGAAGTTCGGGCTGGCCACGATGGAGCTGAAAGCCAGTGGCTGGTTGCCGATGTTTTGAATCGTCGCTTTTCGTGTACCATCCGTCGAATCTATCGATCCGTGAGGAGTTGACGCCGGAAAGCTTAGAGCCGGACCATCTGCGATATCAAGCTTGTAGACATTGTTGGTTGCAGAATCGACGACGAAGGGATTCCCCGCGCCATCCACTGCCACGCCCACGGGCGACGCCAACTGGGAGCGAAGAATTGTGCCGGACTGGGCGTAGCTGCCGTCCGGTTGCGGTGTCAGCCTCGACACCGTGTTTGGCCAGGCATACATATCGGAAACATAGAGATTTCCATTGCCGTCGATTGCGACCTCACTCGGGAGTACCCACCCACTACCCAGGGTACTTGTCGAGTAGCTGCCGTTCGATTGCAGCGTCATCTTCGTCACCAAGCTGGGGCCGTCGGATGCAATAAAAACATTTCCGTTGCCGTCGACCGCCAAGTCAGCGAGATTGCCAATTCCACTTGCGATCACGGCCTGCGTGTAGCTGCCATTCCAAAGCGTTAGCTTGTACACAAAGCCGTTTCCAATATCGGAAACGTAGACATTTCCGCCGCTGTCGACCGCCACGCCCATGGGGCGCACATATCCGCTGCCAATGTTGGTCCGGATGTAGCTTCCATCCGGCTGAAGCGCCAGTTCGTAGACGGCTGGGATATTGCTGTTACAGCCGTAGTCGGCGACGTAGATGTTACCTGCGCCGTCCACAGCCGTATATTGCGGACAGTCGTAGGTTATGTTTGGGGTACCGCCAGTTAGGCCGCCGAGTAGGGAGTTGGTGTAGTTTGTGCCGCTGGCTGGCGCCGTCAGCGCCCACACAGCATAGTAGCCGTCGGCAAGATAGACGTTTTCTTTGCCGTCCACTGAGATGCCACCGAGCCAGTTGAAGGAGCTGTTATTGCTGATGAGCGCGCTTGAGAGCGACCCTGGTTGAAAGGCGATTTGCGGTCCTTGGCCGGTTCCCGTCAGATAGGCTGTTCCGATCACCTTGGCGGGGGAAGCGTTGGTATACAGAAGCACCGCGCCATAGCGAGTTCCCGAGAATTTTGGCTGGAAGGTCACATTCACCGTGCAAGTGTCGCCGGTGTTGTAGGTGCTACCGGTTGTGCAGGTTCCTCCACTGGCCACAGCGAAGTCCAACCCCGGTGCGCCTTGGGTCAGCGCGACCGGAGCGGAGATGGTTGCGGCGCTATTGAAGGTAAATGTGAGTGAGAGCGGCGTACTGGTCTGGCTGGTTGCAACCGTCCCGAAGTTCACGACCCGCGTCTTTAGTTCCAGCACCCGGTCGTTCTTGTAGTCCGCGATATAGATGATTCCACTTGCATCCAACACTACGCCCGTGGGCCAGTAGAGGTTGCTATCCAGCGTAATAATGGTGGGCGATGCCGGGATGATGCCACTGACCGCCAGAATTTCTTTCAGCGCGTTGTTGCCGGAGTCGGCGACATAGACGTTTCCGCTCGCATCCACGGAAACCCCATTGGGATAGCTGAAGCCGCTGCCCAAAGAGATGATGGTGGGCGATGTTGCCGGGATACTGCCATTGACTGCGAGAATCTCATAGACCGCGTTACTGGTTGCGGACGTGACAAAGACGTTGCCACTTCCATCCACCGCTATGCCATTGGGATAACTGATGTTGGCCAACGTCTTGACGCAAGTGGCATCGCCACAGCTGGGAGGAATTAGTTTCACCGCGCTGTTGCCGAAATCGGAGACGTAAACGTTTCCGCTGGCGTCCTTCGCGACGCCAGCGGGAGTCGTGAAGCCGCCGCCCAGCGTGTTAATAGTGGGCGATATGGCCGGGATACTGCCATTGACCGCCAGTATCACTTTTACCGCGTTGTTCAAGGTATCGCCGACGATGACGTTACCGCTGGCATCGACCGCAACACCATTAGGCCCGTTAAAACCCGTACCCAACGGCACTACGCAAGTGGAGGCAATACAGCCGGCCGGAATCTCTTTCACCGCACTGTTGCCGGCATCGGCGACGAAGATGTTGCCGCTGGCATCCACCGCAACATTGGCAGGATGGGCGAAGTTGCCGCCCAGCGTAAGCTGTGCATAGCTGAATTGGGCGGCCTGCGTCTGTGCGCAAACGGGCAGCGTCAGCGTCAGAAACGCGATCACCAGGCTTACACATCCGAGTCGAGAAGTACGCATAATGGCCACCTTGAATTTTTCGCCGGACCGGGCAGCTCCGCTGGTCGGTTGGGGATGAGATCGAATGCAAGTTTGCATTTCAACTAAGTCAGCGAAAACCCCGTGGGAAATGCCTCACGCGTTCTTAATGATTTGGCAGAGGAAAAAAAGGGGGGACTGCAAGAGGGTGGAATTGCAAATCGAGAAAAATGATGAAAACGTCTCGTTCAAAATTACACAAGAACACCAAAATGGGAAGGTTGATTTGGCTCATCGATGGTAGGATTACCAACAACTCTCGATAAAGTTTTCTGTACGGTTGGAGTGGATCATGGAGCCAGCTCAAGGAGAGATCACTTTGCTGCTGGCAAAGTGGAAAGACGGTGAGCCGTCGGCCTTCGAGCAACTCATGCCGCTCGTTTACCCTCACCTGCGCGAAGTGGCCGCAGCCTATATCAAGAGAGAGAAGAATCCCGGGGAACTCCAGGCAACCGCCCTGGTGGACGAAGTTTGCATCCGCTTGATCGGCCAGAGGAAGGCGGACTGGGCGGATCGGGCCCACTTTTACACTTTTGCCGCCAAGGTCATGCGCATGATTTTGACGGACCACGCCCGGAACAACGTCGCACAAAAACGAGGCGGCGGCGCTCAGCATGTCCCGCTCAACGACCAAATTCCCTGGATCAGGATCGGGAGTGAATCGTTGATCGACCTCAACCGCGCGCTGGACGACCTGAGCGTGATGGACCCGTATAAAGTTCAGCTCGTGGAACTGCGATACTTCCTAGGCTGCACTGCCGAAGAGACTGCTGCCATTATGCAGGTGTCCAAGGCTACCGTCGATCGTGACCTGAAGTTCATCAAGAGCTGGCTGTACCGACGCATCTGCCCAGATGCCGTTACGGAAGCAATTGAACATCCAGCCGGAACTTGAGCCGTGAGAGTCGCAAACCGTGCAGTCTGGAAGATTTCGAACGTTGCCCAACCCGCCTTGGGTTGAGTAAGTTGTCGCATAAATCGTAAACTGGATTGGATTCCTGCCAGGGCGATGGGCGCCGTTCCACGCTGCATCCTTCCTAACATTTAACATCCTGCTAACCGATATCGGATAACCACGACGGACTTGACCATGAACAGAGAAGATCGCAAATTAGCGGGTTGGCTATCGAACCAGGAGAGAGCGATCCTCACGACACTGTGCCTGTCGGTCTTACTGGCCTCGGCTCCCCCTGTAAAGGCTCAGGAACCACCCATGCGCCCTGAGTTGGAAGCGAGCCAGCATATTCCGGCGCCATCCGACGAATCAACGACGGCAAGCGACACCAATGCACCGGCGGATGCTTCCGGTGAGCCGCAGGCGATGCTACCGCACCTCGGAAACTCGCGGTTTTGGCTCTCGGGCCAGATGAATTTCATCTCCCAGGCCAATCCTGCCTTCCATGCCGAGTACAGCGGCCCAAACAGTTTTGGACCAAAATATCAGAAGGCGACGTCCCGCGTATTGACGCTCTACACCGGGGCGCGGCTGAACGCTACTACCGAACTGCTGGCCGACGTGGAAGAAACAGGTGGATCGGCACTGAGCACGGGGTTGGGTATGGCGAGTTTCCCTAACCTCGATATTGTCCGCAATCCATCGCTGACCAAGGAACCTTATTTTTCCCGGTGGATGATCCACAAGGCATTCGCGCTAAGTGGAGACACAGTCGAAAATCAACGCACTTGGCTTTCGCTTTTTGACAAGCTTCCGCGCCGCCGCTTGGAGATTCGTCTTGGCAAGTTCAGCACGGTCGATTTTTTCGACTTGAACTCCGTGGGCTCGGACACTCACTTCCAGTTCAATAACTGGGCGATCGACAACAATGGCGCGTATGACTATGCCGCCGACACCCGGGGCTATACCGTGGGATTGATTGCAGACTATGAAGACCGCAACTGGGGTTTTCGCTTTGCTGAAGCACTCATGCCAAAAGTGGCGAATGGGATCGACCTGGTGTGGAAGCCCTGGCAGGTACATGCGGAAAACTTCGAGTATGAATTGCGCCGCGGCATGATCCCGAAGAAGCCGGGCGTAATTCGCATCCTGGCCTTCGCAAACTCCGCAAATATGGGAATCTATCGCGATGCGGTCGCCCAGTTCGAGCAACATCTTGTTGCAACGCCGGAGATCGCCAATCATCCCTGGCACATCACGCGCAAGTATGGCTTCGGCATCAACGTGGAGCAGAACGTTGCGCGCAACCTGACAGCTTTCGCCCGTTTTGGTTGGAACAATGGAAAAACCGAATCCTTCGCTTACACGGAAATCGATCAGACTTACGCCGTGGGGCTGGGCGCTCTAGGCGGCATGTGGCATCGGAGACAAGACCGCGCGGGCGTGGCTTTTGTCACCAGCGGAATTTCCAAGGATCACCAGAACTACCTGGCCGACGGGGGATTGGGTTTTCTGCTGGGCGACTCCAGGCTTGCGTATGGCCGCGAGAGCGTTGTCGAAACCTACTACACGGCGCATATCTGGCGAGGAATCTACGTGGCTCCCGGTCTGCAACACATTGTTAACCCCGGGTATAACCGCGACCGCGGTCCCGTACTCGTGCCCTCGTTCCGGCTGCACACGGAGTTCTAGGAAGCATCGTGGTTAACATCGCGCCACTCCCACGGCAAGACAGATTAGCCGCAAACTAGAGAGACGACCGATACACATCGTTCAACTCCCCGGCGGCAGCCACATGCTCCGGGTCAGGCTTCTGTTCCATTCCGGGAAGCAAGAAGATCAAAAGATAGTTTGCAGATTGCTGGATGTTGGATCATTATTTGACTGAAATCGGCTTTTATATTGGCCTCACATAAGAGAGTTCGACATGGCACATAGAGAATTGCAGCACAATGCTTTGTCTCTTGTTCTGCTTGTTACGCTTGTCCTCCCGCAGGCCAGTTTTGCGCAACGATCAGTGCTTCAGCGCCCCGCCCCCGGCGGCCAGGAACAGACTGGCACGATCCTCAGCGTGCGAAAAGTTCCGGTGGGCTCCCATTTTGTCACACGGTATCCCCAGATTCGCTACTCCCGGCTTTATTTCACAGTTCGCGTTTCCGGGCAGACTTACTGTGGCGAGTATGAGACACCCGTTATCGATGAGATGAATGATCTGCTTGCTGCAAAGGGCGCGGAGATCGGCGTTGTGCTCACCGGCAAGAGACTCACGGTCAGGACACCCAAGGGAACAAAGCTGAAGGCATGGTTATCGGAACCGAGGCAGTGCTAAATGCATGAGACTCTCCGTCCAGCATCTATTTACCGGCTTGACATGTAACCGCTCACGCAATAATAAAATTGATGAGCTACTCCTCGCTAGAGGAGTAGCTCATCGGTTGAGCCGCTTACTGATTATCAAACCGCAACTTTCCCAAAATCCTGATGATATTCGTTCAGTATTTGCCGCGTGAATTTCCCAATCGCGGCGTATTCGGCATCCGTAAGGTTGGCGAGCGACACTCGTGCCGAGGTGTTGACAACCTCAAACCCGTTACCGGGCAACAGAACGACGCCCGTTTCTTTTGCCAGACGGAACAGAAAATCAATTCCTAAATTGCTCTTCACAAACCATGCTTCGAATTTAGGTCCGTATAGTTTTCCGCCCAATTCCTGCAAGTCTATGAGGGTGTAATAATTTGCATCATTGGGTTCGTGCTTAACCTTAATTCCCATGTTGCTGTAGAGCGTTTGATATCTCTGACGGATGAGCTGTTTTGCGGCATCCTTGTAGCGATGTTCGCGGTCCATCAATCCGTTCAGTGCGAACAGCGCCATCTGCAACTGCTGCGGCACCGATAAGCCGGCAGTGTGATTTAACGCAACAGCGCGGCTATCCGCGACCAGGCGGTCGATAAAACGCAACTTGCGCGGCTCGGTGGTAAGCGAGGAATAGCGGGCGTCAAGCAGGACTTTCTGTTCTTCGTGCAGAGCTGCCAATGCTGCATCGAACACATTGTCGTCGTGCAAGGCAATTGCGCCTAGGCGCCATCCTGTTGCGCCAAAGAACTTCGAGAACGAGTACACACACAACGTGTTATACGGACACTTTGCGAATAGCGATACGAAGTCGTCGGCGAATGTGGCGTAGACATCGTCAGTAATAATGAAGAGATCCGGACGCTGGGTCGCGATTAGTGTGGACAACTGGTCGAGTACTGCATCCGATAACTTCGCTGAAGGCGGATTGCTTGGGTTGACGATGCAAAACACCTTCACCGCAGGATCTAGCAGTTTGGCAATTTCGGTGATTGGCAACTGCCAGTCCGCATGTTCATCCATGCGAATATCGACGATTTCCAACTGGTAGTCGCTGAGGACCGGAATCTCGAGGTAAGGCGAAAAGATAGGCGTACAGATGGCGATTTTGTCACCCGGTTTAATCAGGTCATTTTCCCGTAGGCTTTGGAAAATATAAGTCATCGCCGCCGTGCCACCCTCCGTTGCGAACACTGAAAAGTTTCCTTTCCGCGGCATCGATCCAAACATTTCCTGCACCAGATATGCTTTTACAATTTCCTCGGTATGCGGGAGCATTCTTGGCGGAGTTGGATAAGTACAGCCGAGAAATGCGCTGACCATTTCAAACAGAAACGCGTCCTGATCAAGGCCAAGTTGATCCTTGACATAAGATATCGCCGCGCGCACGAAGTGGATGCCATCTGTCTGACTGTGATGGTTGGCATAGGCGTCGAACCTTTGCACGATGCCGTCATGCTCTGGTAGGCCGCCGAAGCCACTGTCCAGATACGAGTAGGAACGCTCTGCTTCCCTCATCGCAAAATCGCCCAAGCTTAAGAAGGCCCAACGCGGCAATGTAGCTAGAAAATTCGGGTTACCGCGTCCTGCGTTCAACATTAGCCGTTGGGCGTCCGAAGAGGCAATTTTCATGAGTTGGTCTTTAAGTTCAAAGGGGCTTAACTCTGCAACGTGGCTGGAATTATTCTGTGACATGAATGTACCTCGATCTGATTAGTGGGCTGCGTTCTTAGTAATAATGCCGACGATGACAGGTCCCCAAAGCGTAAGAAACACGTTGGCGACGGCGTAGGTGACCGTGAACGAAACGACCGGGGTAGCATTTCCCGCTTTCGACAGTAAGGCCGCAAAGGCTGGGTTGGCGCTACGTCCGCCGGCAACGCACGCCAAAGCCTCAATGGGGTTCTGGATGCGCAGGATGTAGTAGGAGAAGAAGAACCCGATGACCTGGGGAATCAACGTGACGGCTACGCCAAGAAACAACAGCGTCAAGCCGTATTGCCGGATGGCGATCAGTGCCTGGGGACCGGCGCCAATGCCCACGATTCCGACAAAGACGGCGAGCCCGAAGTCGCGGAGAAAATTGGAAGCGCCTATAGGTAGCGCCGAGAATTTTGGATGCACGCTACGCAGCCAACCGAATAACAAGCCGGATAATAGACAACCACCGCCGCTGCCGATTGAGATCGGAACGCCCCATAACTTGAACTCGATCATGCCGATCAGCATGCCAATGAGCATGCCTATGCCGAAGAAGACGAAGTCGGTAACTGCCGCCGCAGTAATCTTGTAGCCGATCTTTGATTGCACCCGATTGAGGTCCGTCGGACTCCCGGTAAAGTGCAACTCGTCGCCCGTCTTCAACTCAAGCTTGCCCAGTAGCGGCAGGCTCTGTCCCATCCTTTTAACTGCCGTCAAGAAGACGCCGTGACGCGTATCCACATTTACGTGATCGTGAATCTCGCTCAACTCTCGGCCGCTTAGCGCCCGGTTAGTGAGAATGATTTCGCGGTTCTCTTGCACCAGTAAGAGACCGTTCGGGGCGGCTACCTCCCGCCCGAAGAAGCCGGCGGCGGCGTTGATGGAGTCAATAGTACCGGTAACCGCAACGCTGTCACCGGCCCGAGCAGTCGTCGCGTCGGTAAGATCGAGCGCCTTGCCATCTCGGAAAACGGCCTCCACGGCAACATCGGAAAGTTTGTTATCGATCCCGAGCGCCGTCTCGCCTATTGCTTTACTATTCTGCGCAATCTCATAAATGCGTGTATCGATGTTGCGAACCGCGTTGAATTGACCCGGATCAAGTTCTGCGCGACCACCGGACATGACTTTTGCTAGCTTAACGGCCTCTTGGCGGATGTTCCATTTCATCACCATCGGCAAGAACCAGCTAACCATGATGATCGGCCCGAGCGACCCAAATATGTAACATACCGCATAACCGACGGCGACATTGGTCTGCATGGTTTTGGTCACTACGGGCGCCAGCCCTAACTTGGCGATAGCATCTCCAGCCGTGCCGAGAATCGCGGACTGAGTGAGCCCACCAGCGGCGAGTCCAGCGGCCATTCCGCGGTCGAGCCCAAACATCCAGGCGGCCATGAGAACGCAGAGCAAGCCCGTAAAACACATAATGAAAGCAGAAGCCAACTGGTTCAATGAACGTCTATTCAGAGCATGGAAGAACTGCGGTCCACCTTGGAATCCGACAGCGTATATAAAGAGAGCAAAGAATATGTTCTTAATGCCACTATCGATATTGATACCAAGCTGTCCAATGGCGACACCTACCAGCAGCGTCCCAGCAATTCCACCCAAAACGAAGCTGCCAATCTTAATTTTCCCCACCAGATACCCGAGCGCGATGGTCACGAAGAGTGCAAGTAACGGCTCTCTGGTAAATAGTTGGTGCGTGAGTTCCATGTGATTCTCCTCGTCCCGCTCGCGAGACGTTATGCCTGACGGTTTTGATCTATCGGCCGCAGGCCAGCCTTTCAGTCAACGTTTTGGAAGGTAGCAAGTGCGGAATTGAGAGTCTGTTCAAAATTGCTCACGGCGATTGCCCCCTGCAGCTTGGCTCCGTCCCATTCGTAGTCTGCCCCGCACTCGGGAAGATTGGGGCAGAGAGTTAAATCGAAAAAGTGGTCACTCTAGCTCAGACTCTGCAAAGCCGGAAAGTTATAAAGAACTCAGACCACCACCGGGCACTATTCCGCAGACTCTGCAGCCAATCAGTATTAAGCTGCTTCCTCAGAGCGTTAAGACCCTCCACACTTGAACTATCCCCGTTGTTATCCGCGCAAAACGCCCAAAGCCCGGGGTGTTTATTCACGCGGCGACCGCGCAATCACTTCCTATTTCTTCAGAGGTGAGCTATCTAGCTCAGGCACGCACCTTGATCCCTGTCATTCTTTTCTGACAACGCCTCAATTTGGACGAGAGGTGTTAGCCCTCGGAACGCGAAAGGTAGAAGTCATGCCCCTAATTCAGCTTGTCGAAGTCCTGATCGTTGTAGGTGTGGTTTTATGGCTGGTGAATCGCTTCATCCCAATGCAGCGGACCATCAAGTCAATCCTCAACGCGGTTGTAGTCATTTGCGTCGTCTTGTGGCTGCTGAATGTCTCCGGACTTCTTCATTCCTTCTCGCGGCTTCGCGTTGGGCCGTGATCGTAGAAAATGGGTTCGAGCCATTGAACGTTAAACGTAGCTGCCAGCATAAGCACAACGTCACACGGCAGACATCTGCCATAAGAGGACACATTGAATAAGAGATTGTTGTTAGTCGCAGGAATTGCCGTCAGTTTGAGCGCGTTTGCGCAAACTACTTCTAAGACCGTAGTTGTTGAACGTACGACTCACACAACCACCTTTCGGGTGAACGTAATCAGCCGGAATGTGCTGGCTGTCAATTATAAGCATCGCAGCGGATCGACTCACGTGGACTTTGCAGGTACAAGCCTGATGCCTTCAGCCAACGGCGAAGCCAAGGTTGAAAGTGAGCGAGGGTCCATTAAAATTCGAGCCGAATTCGGGAACCTGCAAAGTCCCGTGTCATTCGGTAATGAGTACCTGACTTATATTCTCTGGGCAATTTCTCCCGAGGGTAGGGCGGTTAACTTGGGCGAGGTACTCGTAGGCGACAACAGTCGCAGCAAATTAGAGGTCACTACCGACCTGCAAGCATTCGCTCTGATCGTCACGGCGGAGCCGTATTATGCTGTCCGGCAGCCGAGCAACGTGGTTGTGCTCGAAAACGTAGTGCGCGACGATACCAAGGGAACGACTGAATCGGTGAATGCCCGTTATGAACTGCTCGAACGCGGGGGTTATATTCCCACGGGCTACAACTTCGATCCCGTTGTTTTGAACGCCAGGCTGCCACTGGAGTTCTTCGAAGCTCGTAATGCGTTGCGCATCGCGCAGTCCGAGGGAGCCGAAACCTACGCCAGCGACAGCTACCAGCGTGCCGTCCAGTTGATGAACACCGTGGATGAATATGCGACCCGTAAGCACATCGAGCGAAAGCAGCTCATCGCAGTTGCCCGCGAGGAAGTGCAAACGGCCGAAGATGCACGTGAAATCGCAGTAAAGAAGATGGACGAGCAGCGGCTGGCGGACGAGCGGCAAGCTTCGGCCGATGCCCAGGCAAAGTCACAAGAGCAGGCAGATGCTGCGATCCAGATGAGGGATCAGGCCCGCTCCGATACGGCAATTGCCCAGGCTGCAAAGGCTCAAGCTGAAACTGACGCAATGAACGCTCAAGCCGCCACAACTCAGGCTCAGGCCGACGCGGCAACCGCACGGAACGAGGCATTAAATGCACAGTCCGCGACGGCACAGGCCAACGCAAACATGGCAGCAGACCAAGCGGCTTCCGCATCCGCACTTGCTGCGGCACAGGCGGACGCAGATGCGTCCCGTCTAGCTACGCAGCAGGCTCAGCAGGGCATGCAACAAGCGGACGCCGACAAGGCAGCGATGCGCACAAGGTTGTCGGAGCAGTTGAATTCCATCCTCCAGACGCGCGATAGCGCACGCGGACTCATTGTCAGCATGTCCGACGTGCTGTTTGACACAGGAAAATATTCGCTGAAGCCGGGCGCACGCGAGAAGCTGGCGAAGGTTGCCGGAATCCTGCTTGCTTATCCTGGGCTTAACATCGCAGTCGGCGGCTACACGGACAATGTCGGCGGCGACGAGATGAATCAGAAACTGTCGGACAATCGCGCCGGATCAGTACGTGATTACCTCGTGCAGCAGGGAGTCGGCACCAACTCAGTAAGCGCACAAGGCTTCGGTAATACGCTGCCGGTAGCATCTAATGGCAACTCAGCGGGACGCCAGCAGAACCGAAGAGTGGAACTCGTTGTATCGGGTGAAGCTATCGGGGATCCAGCCAGCGTGACAACCGGAAGCCTGCGCTAACGCACCATAGCTGGCAGCAGTTTAGCAAGGCGTTCACGTTACCGATATTGGCGGCGTGTGTCGTGTAACCCGATGTAGCCGGGCGTCAACATGGCGCCCGACGAAGTCCCATAGCTGACCCCGGCGTGACTGGAGACACAGCGTAACTACTATCGGCGTTGGTCCTCGGCAACGCGGGTCCACGCCGATAGTGCGGCAAAGAGATATGTCCGCAATTTAACGGAGGTAGTAAATGTCGCAAACCTTAGTAGAAAAAGCTGGTGAGCACATTGCTCAATCGGTCCGCGAGGCTTCGTGTATGACCGCGGCAATCACTGAAGCAGTCGCGGACGGCGTGGAAGCGGCCAGGCGTGTCGCTAGACAGGGCGGCGACGTCGCTGAGGACTTTATGAAGGACTCAACCAGGCGTGTCCAGCGAAATCCCTTGGTGGCAGTCGTCGCAACCTTGGTTGTCGGTCTTGGAGTTGGGGTGCTGGCGGGCTTGTCGATGAAACGAAAGTAGCAATGCCATCTCGTTAAAGAATGGAGCAGGAGAGTGTGCCTTCTCCGTCCCCCAATGAGAAATTGATGGAGCAGTCCACTCAAAAAACGTTGCTTGCATGTATTACCGAAGACCGTATCGGATTGATCAGCGTCCAGCTCCGAGCGGTGGAAAACTGACCCTGCAAGTGCTGGTTGATCGCCGGACAAACTATGCGGCTGTGCTCGATGCGAGTGCAGCAGTTGTCCGAAGTTTATGTTTGTCCACCAAATGAAACTGGAGATAGCAATGACCGACCGTAATTCCGTCGTAGCCGTTTACGATACGCACGAGCAGGCAGAACTGGCCGTGAAGAGCCTTCAAGAAGCAGGTATCGACATGAAGACCTTGTCGATTGCAGCCAAGGACCAACACACCGATGAACACGTTGTCGGTTACTACAATGCGGAAGACCGCATGAAGTACTGGGGAAAAGTAGGCGCCTTTTGGGGAGGATTCTGGGGATTGCTCTTTGGGTCGGCGCTATTTGCCATTCCGGGCATCGGCCCTGTCCTCG
>Ga0181528_10000603_pt1 | contig 24715 bp, 14 predicted proteins | sample PEATcosm2014_Bin_47_FD_119742 | JGI IMG/M metagenome (GOLD analysis project Ga0181528, IMG submission 119742) | Peatland microbial communities from MTU Mesocosm Facility, Houghton, MI, USA - PEATcosm2014_Bin10_10_metaG | ecosystem: Environmental > Terrestrial > Soil > Wetlands > Peat | place...
GATTGCGGACGGCGGTGCGCGCGCCGAAAACCAGAGCTACGGCGATGAGGACCGGCTTCCAATATCGGCCGCGCGCCAGCAGAATGGCGACGAGGAGCGCCAGGCCCAGGCTGGGCGCGTACATCAGGCGCTCACCCATGATTGTTCCGATGGGAAAGACCAGATTCGCGGTGGGCGAAAACAGGATCCAATACGCCAACACGGGCGGCCGGAATTCGGGGCGGCGCCACGCCAGATAAATGGCCCCGGCCGCCAGCGCCAGTCCGGCCCAGGCGCGCCAATCGTCGAGTCCCATCACCAGGCGAATTTGCTTATAGGAGTAATCGGCCGAGAGCGTGATGGGGATCAAAGTCTTGGATAGATAAAGACACTGCACCCACAGGGCGGTGATCCAGCGCTTGCCTGCATCGACCAGCGCGCTGGGATTGTCGATCGCCGGGATTTGCGAGCTGCGGGACAGAACGTTGTGGGCGATGAGCGCGGTGGCGACGATAGCCGCGGCGCCGGCGGCGGCGATCCACGAGTCGCGCAGACGCGGACGCTTATGCGGGAGGCCGAGCGGAAGCGCGGCGAAGGCGGCGGCGCTCTCCTTGGAGAAGACCGCGAGCGCAAAGAAAAACAGCGCCAAGGCCGGTTGGTTCCGATAGTAGAAGATCACCGCGGCCAGACCAAAGGCGGCGGCCATGAGTTCCGACGACCCCACTACGGAGCTCGTGGCATCGGTATGGATCGGGAAGAGGGCGAAGAGAGCCGCGGCGACGAACGCGATGCGCGGCGGTGTCTCCACCAGCAGGAGGAGGCGGTAGAGCAGGAGCACCACGGCGAGCCCCAGCGCCAGATTGAGGGCATGAAAGATGGCGGGGTGCGAACCGCCTCCGGCAGCCCAGATGAGCGCCCAGATGGTCTGCGCGACCGGTCTATAGAGTTCGAGGCCGCGATTGTCGGGCCAGTACCCCGATTTCCAAATGTGAGCAAGCTGGCCGAGCGAGTGGACATGCAGGCTCTGGTTTTCGACCAGGACGATGCGGTCGTCGAAGACGAATCCGCAGGCCAGTGCGCCGAGATTGGGGAGAAGGAAAGCGGCCGAGAGCCACATTGGCGCTCGCGAAATGAGCGACTGCCGCGGATCGGCGGCGGAGGCTGCGATGGCGTCCGGTGCGGCAGGCTGCAATTGCTGTCGGCGGAGGCGGCGCGCGCGGCTCATCGCTTCTCCCCGAAATATAGCATAGGAGGCTGCGAAAACACCGTTCACCACGGAGGCACGGAAAAAGGCAAGTCAAAAACCGGAGGGAGCAGAGGTGGCAGCGGCCACCGAGGCGTCGGGGCCTCAGGTCCCAGCGTCCAGGAGCTTTTTGTGCCAGCTTTTGCTAGCGCCGCACACCGGCGTGATATGCTTCTCCTAGTCGCAGTCACCATGCAACGAAGAACCTTCATCCAATCGACGCTCTTGGCCGCGGCGGCGCCGCGTTTGTGGCCGCAATCGGCGCCCGCCTGGGGCGGGCCGGTGGTCGACACGCATCTGCATCTCCGCCGCGATCCCGACGATTGCTTCATGCACATGCAGGGCTGCGGCGTCACCCATGCCGTGCTGTTGACGCCGGCGAATGCCGAAAGCGGTGCCAAACAGGAGATGGAGAAGCGTCCCGGACGGTTCGCGCGGTCGGTGGCGTACGATCCGGCTCGCCCTGACGCGGACCACGTTTTTCGCGAAGCGTTGAGCGGTGGCGCCGTCAGCATGGGGGAGATCAAGTATCACCTGGCGCTGGATTCTCCTGAGATGCGGCGGCTGTACGACATCTCCGCGGAGTTACAGGTCCCCGTGATGATGCATATTCAGAGTTTCCCGCATTTTCAGGGCGAGCTCCCTTACAACACCGGCTATCCGCAATTCGACAAAGTTCTGACGGCCTATCCGAAGACGATTTTCGTGGGCCACGCCGACCTGTTCTGGGCCAACATCAGTGCTGATGTCCCCACCGATCGCGGCTACCCCACCGGACCCATCAAACCCGGAGGATTGACCGACCGCTGGCTCTCCGATTTCCCCAATCTGTATGCCGATATGTCGGCCAATTCAGGAAATAACGCGCTCTCGCGCGACCCCGGCTTCTCGCGCGACTTCATCGCGCGCCATCGCGCCAAGTTAATCTTCGGCAGCGATTGCAGTTGCACTAACGGCAACGGCGCCGGCATATCGCAAAACAATAATCCCGAGGCCGCGCGCTTGGAGGGCAAGTGCGTCGCCCGGGAAACGCTCAGCTTACTCAAGAGCCTGACAACACCCGAGATTTTCCACCAAATCGTGTGGGAAAACGCCAATAGGGTGTTCAAGTTGAAGCTGCAATACCCGCTTTCCCCCGCATAAGGGGGTACGCCCTCCCTCCCCGCATCAAACCATTTGTAGATGCGTCCCCGAATGGGATACTTTCAGTCCATGAAGCGTGTCTGTCTGACCTGCAAAAACAAGGGATGCGTGAACTATTGCCGGTACCAGGAACAAGGGGCTCCGGCGCCGAAAATCATCCAGTTGAAGGGGTAGGTTGTGGGTACTTGCGGAAACTGCCGTCGTAGCTCGGTCCCTCAGCCGGCGCGGGCACCGCTATTCGAGATCCGGCACGGCTATCAAGCTTGCTGGAAGGATCTGGCTTTCCGGGTGGAAATCGATGCCGGCGGTTGGGCGCTCCATGTTCTGGATTCCGCGAAGCGAGAACTCTACGCGGCGCACCGCATCGGGCCGCAAGCGGCGCAGGTGGCCGCCGCGGAGTACGCGATTTTCCGGGTTCTCGGACCGGCGAGTGCGCTGAATGCCGGCCGCCTGGCTGCAGAATTGGACTGGCAGGCCTACTGGTAGTTCTCCTGGCGTGGTCCCCGCGTTTTTCGGGATAATCGAAAAACGGCGACCAATGTTCAAAATTCGTCTTAGCGTCCTAATTGCTGTTTCTGTGCTCCCCGCGAGCGCGGCCGAACTTCCCGTTGTTCCCGGCGATTCGACCCGCGGCGCCAAGCTTTTCCAGACCCAGCAATGCGTCCACTGCCACGCCGTGAACGGCGCTGGCGGCAAGGTGGGGATCGACCTGGGCCGCAGCGTGAGCCGCAAATACACGCCGGCGCTGCTGGCCAGCACCATGTGGAATCACGGTCCGGTGATGTGGGGCGCGATGGAGAGCGCCGGCATTGAAACACCCAAGCTCTCGGAGGAAGACGCGGCCGATCTGTTCGCGTTCTTTTACTCGGCGCGATTTTTCGATCAACCTGGCGACGCCGCCCACGGCCAGGAGGCGTTCACGTCCCGCCAATGCGGTGTGTGCCACGGAATCGAAGATTCCAAGGCCGAGGGCGCGCCGCCGGTGGTCCGCTGGGAATCGCTCGACGACCCCGTGGTTTTGGTGCGCCAGATGTGGAATCACAGCTATCGCATGCACGATGCGTTCGCGCGGCGCCACATCGAGTGGCAGGCGCTGACATCGGCGGAGTTGGAGGGTATCCTCGCCTATCTGCGATCGCTGCCGGAAACTCAGAAGCTGGCGGCCCATTTTTCCAACACCAGCGGCACCGGTGGGAGACAGGTGTTCGAATCGAAGGGCTGCGTCAATTGTCATAAAGGAACGCTCGCGCTGGACGATCGGCTGCACAATATGACGCTGACCGACATCGCTGTCGATATGTGGAATCACGCGCCCCGCATGATGCAGCCGCCGCCGACCTTGTCCGACATGGAAATGCGCAGTCTTCTGAGTTACCTGTGGATGCGCCAGTTCGTTTATGGAGGCGGGGACGTGGCGGCAGGCAAGAAAGTCTTCCAGCAGCGTCAGTGTGCCACTTGCCACGCCGGCGGAACCCACGGCGCGCCGCCGCTTCCCGGCCAGGCCAGGCAATACTCGGAGGTCTCGATCATCTCGGCGCTCTGGCGGCACGGTCCGATGATGGCCCGGCGCATGAAAGACGCGGGCATTCCGTGGCCCATGTTCGGCGGCCAGCAGGAAGTGGCCGATCTGATCGCGTATTTGAATTCCGTGCAGTGATCCCAGACGTTTCAGGTAAGTCAGTTCCGCCCGGATATTACGACTGGATCGTTCATGGAAAGTTGCCGGGGCGCGGGCATCGGGCGGAAGCGCCCTTCGTCGCCTATTCTCAGCGAGCGGCATGTTACAGGAGCAATCAGTACGAGGGCGCGATGCTGAAGCTCAACATACAGGTTGACCAGCGGTATAGTGAAGGGGGTGTTTCCAAGGCAGGGGCAGCCGGTCAGGGAAAGATCGGAAATCCCCGGATAAGGAAATGCCATGAATGGGGGCGGTCTAATGAACACCTTGGCGATCTCGGGCGGTGGAATCCGCGGCATCATCCCATGCTGCATGTTGATCGCGCTGGAACAACAAACCGGCAAACTAGTCCGCGACTGTTTCTCTTACGTCGCCGGAACATCCACCGGCGCAGATCTCTGTGCATTGATCGAGGCCGGTGTCCCGATGACAACCGCGCTCTCCTTCTACACCGGTCAGGACGCGAAGAACGTGTTTAGTCCTCAGGACCCGTTGCTTGCGTGGCCGAAGAGGGTAGTTGACGGGTATGTATATGACGCGAGTAAGCTCGCGGCCAGCCTGAAAGCTGCGCTTGGATCGAACGCCGGTTGGACCATCAACGACTGCCCGACCGGGGTACTAATCATAGCGTGCGATGCCAGCGGACACTCCTGGTTCTTCGTCAAGGACAACGCCAAGAATAGCGGTAAGACCGGTGCATGCTCACTCGTCGATGCCGTGGTAGCTTCCTCGGCTGCGCCCACCTACTTCAACTTCTGGCCGGTCGTGGTTGGTGGCGAGACCTTGCAAATGGCCGACGGTGGCGCCGCTGGTTTCGCCAACCCCGTGTATCGGATGGCGATTGAGATGTTCACCTACGATACATTCGATCCGTCCACGACTCAAATCATCTCGCTGGGGACCGGCTACTACCAGCCCCCGGCCGCGATGCCTGCCCCGAAGGGACTGGTGGCTACCATTGAGTTCGCCACGTCAACACTAGTGGACTCAGCGGAGGATCTGGCCGACCAGGATGTTGAACGGGTATATCCCGCTTGCCGCTTCCAGAAATTCAACCCGCCGCTCCCGTCTAACATCGACGAAGCGGATCTCTCATCGGTGCCCGTGTTACTCCAGATCGGGCAGGCCGCCGCCGCCCAGCTGGACTGGGCTACAATTCTCGGGTGAGTTGATTATCGTCACGGCTCTGTTCATCCTACCGGCGCCGCGTATCGCACGGCACGTTCGACGAGGGGTTAGCGCCCCACTCCAAACACGCGCGATCCAGCAACCGGAAGGCGAACGCCAGCTCAGGCGGATAATAGCCTCGTGATTACCCTCGGCGAAAACGAAGAAGGCTCGGTTGAGGTTCTTCACGCCTTGCCACCCGGCGCTGCCGAGCAGGTGATCACCTGGACAACCCGACTTCGCGAACTCTCGGCGGATGGGGACGCGGATTGGTCCTACGCTTGGACGGACGAAGATCTCGCAGACGCGCAACGCGCGTCCTTGTCCGGATTTGACGAGCAGGGGCGCGAGTGTCTCTGACCGGCAGACGTCGCCCCAATTCTAGAGCGGCGAGGAGTTAGTCTGAGCCCAGCTTCGCCAAAACCTATTTAGCCACGGATGGACACAGATGCACACAGATAAAACCAAGACCTTTCTTATCCGTGTGAATCCGTGTCCATCCGTGGCCTATAATCTTTTGCTTCGACTCGCCTTACCATTTTCGGCTGTACGTGGTCGCGATGTCGCAGCGTGGTGTGCGTAACGATTGGAGCGAAGTCCGCGAGCGCGTCCGGCTCGGAATCGTTGAGACGGCCCGGTAGATGCCGGCCCGAGACCGCCCATCCTCACGGCACTTGAGCCGCTTGCGCCTTCAGCAGCGCCGGAAGTTGCTCGCTCGCGTGGCCCATATCGCGCGCCAAACTCAATTTCGCCAGATTGTGGGCGAAGATGCTGTTGATCAGATCGAGTTGCGCGCTGGAGACGGTCTGCTGGGCCTGCACCACTTCCACCGTATTGATCACGCCGGCTTCCATGCGGGCGCGCGCCATCTCCAGCGTCTCCTGCGCCACTTGCAGATTCTTGCGCGCCACTTCCACCTGTCCGGCGGCGGCCTCCAGATCGAGAAGCGCCTCGCGGATTTCCGCCTCGATCTGGCCGCGAGTGTCCTCCAGTTCGGCCTGGCGCTGCGCCAGCACGGCTTGGGCCTGCGCGATATCGGCCGACATTTTCCCGCCTTGCCAAATCGGAATATTGAGCGTGCCCGCGACGCTGAAAGCGCCATGCGATTCGGCCGGGTTGGTGCCGATCACCTCGTAGTAGCCGCTTAACGCGAGCGACGGAAGGCGCTCGGCGCGGGCGGCTGCCAGAGCCTTGGCGGCTGCTTCCACTTGCGATTTGGCGGCCTTCAGATCGGCGCGCTGCTGTTCGGCGCGAGCCAGGGCGTCACCCACGGTTTCGACGGGAGCGGGGCTGAAGGGAAACGAATCGATGAGCTCGTAATCGGGATTGGGCGGCAGGCCGGTGAGGCGCGCCAGATTGATTTTCTGCTTGGCGAGATCGTTCCGCAGAGTGATGATCTGCTGCTGCTGCGTGAGGGTCTGGACTTGGCTTTGATCCACGTTGAGACGGCCCAGGACGCCGGTCGAGTGCTGCTCGGTGGATTGATGGAAGACGGCGTTGGCGGTGTTGAGCTGCGCTTGCGACGATTCCAGGCGGGACTGCGCGGTCAGCACCTGCAGATAGGCGCCGCCCACCGCCAGAGTAACCAGGTCGCGAGCGTCCTCCAGGCTGTAGTGGCTGGCGCGCGCGGTGGCTTTGGCGGCGCGGTAGTTATTCATCGCGGTCATATTGGCGATGGTTTGGCTGAGCGTCGCCTGCAGCGCGAAATAGTTGAACGGGCCGACGATGGTGGGAATACGAACGCCGGGGAATGAAGAGTTGATGCGCAGACCGAGCGCGGCGAGGTCGGTCTGTTCCACATTTTCCGTGAGATTGCCGTTGATATTCGGCAGCAGGGCGCTGCGCGCGATGCGCACCTGCGCGCTATTCTGGCGCGCCGTCTGCGCCACTCCGACAGAGCCGAGGTTGTAAGCCAGCCCGCGTTTCAGCGCGTCTTCGAGCGAAAGCTTGCCGGAAAACGGCATGGCGGTGGTGCTGCGCATGCTGCCGCTGTACGGTCCGGAAACAGACACGCTCGGATTCAGGGTATTGACGCTGGTGGTGGTGCCGGGGACGGGTTGCTCCGCGGCGCCCACCGAACCGCCCTGATTATTACGGCCGGATGCCGGCAGGACGGGCGCCGATGGGGGCGGAGCGCTCGGGGCCGGACCTTGCGCGAAAACGCCGCCGGTGTATGCCAGCAGGGTGAAAGCCAGAACGATGCCGGATGGTTTCATGGTTTCTCTCGTCATTTCGAAATCGTGATCAACTTACGCATGGCGGCCACCAGTTGGCGCTGGTCGGCCGCGGACAGGGCCGCCAATTGCTCCGCTTCCGCGCTTTGGGCGCGTGGCAGCGCGCGCGCAAACAGGCGATCGCCTTCCTCGGTGCGCTGCACCCATTGCACGCGGCGATCGTGCGGATTGCGCTGGCGGTGCAGCCAACCGCGGCGCTCCATGCCATCGAGGACGGCGACGAGCGAACTCGGGTCCAGGCCGCACAGCTCGGCCATCTCGTGCTGGGACACATTGCCGGCGCCGGCGATCACCAGGATCCAGAATTCGCGCGACTTCAGACCGAGCGGATCCAGAGCCTGGTCCAGAAGACGGCGCGCTTCGAGCCAGATCTTCCAGTTGCAATACCAGAGTCCCTGAGGGGAGGGATCGTCGCCGCCGATCGGTCTCGGAATGACGGTCTTGGTCGAAATGCGTGACATATTACAAGGTCCGCCGGAAGAGCAGCGCCGAGCCCGACAGCACAATCACCGAGGTCAACACCAGCGCGAAAATATCGGTGGTGATGGCCGAGATGCCGGAATCCTTGAGCAGCAGCGAGCGGACAGCGTGGACGGCATACGTGAACGGATCGCAATTCGACATCACGCGCAGCCACTTGGGGAATCCCGCGATGGGGTAGACCGCGCCGCTGGGAAAGAACAGGAGAGTGTTCAGCACGCCGAATATGGCGCGCGGCACCAGGGGGTCGCTGATGCGCGCCATGATGAAGAACATCATGCCTATGAGGGCGATCGAGGTGAGAATGACCATGAAGGTCAGCTCGATGAGGCGCACCGGCTCGAAGAAATCGGGCACACGCGCTACTACCGCGCCTAATATGAGGACCGTCTCGCCGGCGAGCACGGCTTTGATCGTGCCCGACAGATTGAAGCCCAGGATCAGCTCCCACTTGGTGATGGGCGTGACCATGTAGCCTTCGTGCAGGCCGCGCGACTTGTCGTCGATGAACAGCATGCCGCCGCCGATCATGGCCGTGACGAAGATGGCCAGCGCCACCGAACCGGGCAGCAGGTACTTGATGTAATCGATGTAGGGATAAACTTCCACTACGTCGAGCAGGGCCTGTTGGGGCTCGCGCGGCGCCACCTGCGGCGCGTTAATCGAGGTCACGAGCGTGGACATCTGATCGCCGATGGCGCCGGCCACGGAGCGGTCGGTATTGTCGGTAATCAGCGCGAGATGCGGCTGGTGCTGCTCCAGCAGATCGCGCGAGTAGTGCTGCGGGATGATCAGAACGCCGCTCAGCAGGCCTTTGCGCAGATCGGCGACGGCCGTGCTTTGGTCGTCGTAATCGCTCGGCAGGAAGGTGCGGGCGTTTGCCCCCACCGCACGGACGCGTTCCAGCACGTCCACCGATTCCGGGCCGCGATCCAGATTGACCACTCCCACGTTGACGTTCTTGATATTGCCGCCGAACGCGTTCCCCAAAATGACGAGCTGCACCAGGGGCAGCATGAGAGAAGCGAACAGCAGCGCGGGGCTGCGTCGAAATTTGCGCATATCGCGCTCGACCAATGCCAGTGCGCGTTTCATTTAATGGCCTCCTCGCCCGCCGCGGCCGGCGGGAGCGGCCGTTTCAGGCATCTCCGTCAAACCGTGGCCGGTGTAATGCAGGAATACGTCGTCGAGAGTAGTGGACTGCACGGAGAGCGCCTTCAATTCGAGCTTGTAACGCTGCGCCACCTCAATCAACTCCTGCGCCGCGACCGGGCCGCGATCGCTCGACACGCGATACGTCGCCGAGCCGAGAGAGCGCACCGATTTCACTCCCGGCAGCTTTTCCAGATCGGCCGCGCCATTGGGCAGATCGGGCGCGAATTGCAATTCGATGCGGCTGGCGCCCGGCACCTGCGATTTCAGCGATACCGGCGTGTCCAGCGCGACCACCTTGCCCTTGTCGACGATGGCGAGGCGATCGCAGAGGCGGTCGGCTTCGTCCATGTAGTGGGTGGTGAGAAACAACGTGCGGCCCTCTTGCGCGCGCAAATGCGTAATCATCTCCCAAACCGAAATGCGCGAGACGGGGTCGAGGCCGGTGGTCGGCTCGTCGAGGAAGAGGATCAGCGGATTATGCACCATGCCGCGGGCGATTTCCAGGCGCCGGCGCATGCCACCGGACAGCGTAGCGGCCATGGCGTTGGCGCGGTCGGAAAGACCGACCGCGGCGAGCAGTTCCTCGGTGCGTTGGCGGCGCTGCGCGCCGGTGATGCCGAACAGGCGGGCGTGAATTCCGATATTCTCGGCGCAGGTGAGTTCGGGGTCGCTGGTCATATTCTGCGGAATCACGCCGATGTTGCTGCGCACGGCGTTGGGGTCGCGGATGATGTCGTGCCCGGCGACGGTGGCCGTTCCGCTGGTGGGCGGCACCAGCGTGGTGAGCATGCGGATGAGCGTGCTCTTGCCCGCGCCGTTCGGACCGAGCAGGCCGAAGATCTCGCCGGTGTGCACCGTGAAGCTCACGTTATCCACCGCGAGGAGCGAGTTGAAGCGCTTGCTGATGCCTCCCACGTCGATAGCCACGCCGCTCTGATTTTTGGCTTCCATGGCGTTAGTCCTTGGCTGTGTTTACCGGGTGCGGCGGCAGGGCGGGCACCGCCAGCATCACCCACGCCGTCATGCCCAGCGGAAGCTCGCCATTGGGATTGGACACCTTCACGCGGATCGCCACCGTCTTGATGTCGCGCTTGGTACGGCTGACGTCGCGCTGGGTGGCGAAATCGGCTTCCACCGCTTTGTAGATCACGGGTCCGGTGACCTCGGCGCCGGAGGGCAGGCGTACGGTGAGATTCTGACCCATCTTGATGAGATCGGCGTAAGTCTCTTCCACGTCGGCATCCACCCAGGTGGAGCTCAAATCGAAGAGGGTGACGATGGGATTGCCGGGGTTCACGACCTCGCCCTGGCGCGCCGCGCGCAGGGTGACGATACCGCTGGCGGGCGCGTAGATGCGCGTCTGGTTGAACCTGGCATCGGCGGCCGCGGCATTGGCTTCGGCTTGCGCGGCGGCGGCTCGCATGGCCTCGGTCTGCCGCTGCTGAACGGTAATCTGCCGCTCTTCGTTCTCGGCGTCGGACAAGGCGGCTCGCGAGGCCGCAATGGCGCGCTGCGCGGCTTCGGCTCCGGCCTGCGCCGACGCGACGGCTTTTCGCGCCGCCTCGACGTTGGCTTGCGCCGCCAGCTCATTGGCCTTAGCCGAGTCGAGATCGGTTTTCGCGGTCACCAGATCCTGCGGCGGATTGATGTCCTTTTCCACCAGGGGACGGATGCGGTTGAAGTTGTCCTGGGCCTTGGCGACAGCGGCCTGGGTTTGTACCACCTGCGCCTGCGCCTGCTGCAGCTGGGCTTGCGCCTGCGCGATCTGCGCCTGGTTTTGCTGCAACTGGGCCTGGGTTTGCCCCACTTGCGCGCTGGCCTGCTGAACTTTCGTGGGCAGCGTGCCTTGGAGCAGTTCCGTTTGCGCCGCCGATTGCTGTGCGCTGGCGCGGGCCTGCGCAATGGCGTGCGTGGCGGCGCCCTGATCGGCGCGCAATTCATCCTGGTCGAGCACGGCGATGAGATCGCCGGCCTGCACGCGCTGGCCGTCCTCGACGGCGAGGGTCACGATGCGGCCCGTGATCTTGCTGCCCACCACCACTTCGTTGCCGTCAACGGTGCCGGTGAGCACGAGAGTCTGCGGCCGTGGGCGCTCCTCCCACCAGATGAGGGCCGCGATGGCGGCAAGAACAGTGAGAATGATCAATCGGCGTTTCATGGGCAAGACCTCAGAATTCGATTGTAAACCAAATCATTGGATTGTCAAAGTAAATTGCCCCGGGGCGCATTGCCGCGCGGAATCCATGGTCCTACGTTAGATGCGCCCCTGACGGAAATCGCTGTTTTATCGGCGAACGCCGGGACTGTACCGGTGAATGGTGGAGACTCAGAACTCCTGAGGTCGGCCCGGAGGTTCGGTCGGCTCGGGAAATTGACTTGCGCCTGTTTCGTGTCTCGGCGCCAGTGTCGGCACACTGCGTTTCCGAGCCGCGACCGTGAGGGAGCGGTTTGCGGCGTCAACCTGCATTCCACGACTTCAGGAGTTCGGAGACTACACGCGCACGAACCAGCCGCGGCGGTACAGGAACCAAGCGAAGAGGTACAGCACCAGAACGTAAGCGATGGCGAAAATTAACGAGGCGTTATACGGCCCGCCCAGGCCGGCGAAGATGTGGCTGTAAATCCAGCCACGGAGCGAAATTCTGCCGGCGGGGCCTGCCCAGTGGACCCAACCGAGAGCTTCGTCCAGGAACTCGCTCGCCAGGTAGATGACGATGGCGTTCGAGCCCATGATCACCAGCGGTTTGACCACACGGCGCCAGCCCAGGCCATCCACCAGCCAGAGCATGCCGGCGAACATCACGAAATCCAGGCCGGCCATGAAGAGCGTGAACGAATCGGTCCAGAGCTTTTTGTTGATGGGCAGCCAGATATTGCAGATCAGCCCGGCCGCCAGCAGGATGGCGCCTAGGCCGAACAGTTGCACGCAGCGCTCCGCGAGACTGCGCCGCAATGCCACGATATGGCCGGCGATTATGCCGAGCAAACACGTAGCGATGGCCGGCAAGGTGCTGACGATGCCTTCGGGATCCCAGGTTTTCGTCCAAATGTAATTGTGGGAGCCGAGCACGATACGGTCGATGTAGTGCGCAAAGTTGCCCTCGACGTCCAGGCGGCCGGCGCCAAAGCCGGGCACGGGGGCGAACGCCATCAGCAGCCAGTAGACCGCCATGAGTGAGACGATCCAGACGATCTGGCCGCGCACCTTGGTCGTAAGGAAGATCGCCGCCGCCACGAAATAACAGATGGCGATGCGCTGCAGGACTCCCAGAATGCGCTCGGTGTGCAGATCGAACTGTGGGTACACATAGACCAGCACGCCAAGTACGAAGAGAATGGCGGCCCGGCGGGCGGCGGCGCCGAAAAGAGCCGCGCGCGAATCGCCGCCCCTGAGCCTTCGGCCGAGGGAAAGCGTCATGGCAAGCCCCACGATCCAGAGGAAGGAAGGAAACACCACGTCTGTGGGCGTCCAGCCGTGCCACTCGGCGTGCTCGAGGGGCCAATACACGTGGCGGCCATCGCCGGGCGTGTTGACCAGGATCATGAACGTCATCACGGCCCCGCGGAAGGCGTCGAGCGAGACTAGTCTTCCGGTGGCGCCGGATTGCCCCCGGCCTGCGGTGTCCTGGAGATCGGCGAGGGTCTGCGGCATGCGACGATCTTACTGCAATGCGGCTTAGTGGACAAGCTGAAGGCATGTCCCCCAATGTAAGAGAATCAAAGAATCATGCCGCTCGAGGAGTATGCCGCTAAACGCCGCTTCGAGAAGACGCCGGAACCCGCGCCCGGCGCCGGAAAATCGCGGTTCCCGCCCAACTATTTTTGCGTGCAGCGGCACGATGCCACGCGCCTGCATTACGATTTCCGGCTGGAGATCGACGGCGTCCTGAAATCGTGGGCCGTTCCCAAAGGGCCCACGCTCGATCCCACGCTCAAACATTTCGCGGCGCACGTGGAAGACCACCCGCTCGAGTACGGCGACTTCGAGGGCAATATTCCGAAAGGCAATTACGGCGCCGGGAGCGTAATGTTGTGGGACCGCGGGACTTTCACGCTGCTCGGCGATGTGGGCGGACTGGAGCAGATCGCGCGCGGCGATTTGAAGTTCCAGCTCCACGGCGAGAAGCTCCAGGGCGATTTCGCTCTGGTCCACATGAAGGGCCGCGGCAAGGGCAACGACTGGCTGATCCTCAAGAAGCGAGACGCGTCGGCGGTGCCGGGGTGGGACGTGGAAGCGCACGCCTACAGCGTGCTTTCGGGGCGTACGCAGGCAGAGATCGCGAGCAATTTGCCGGCGCGCGAGACCAAGCGCGAAACGGCCGGCGATACCGAGCGCGTTTGGGCGACGAGTCCGCCGGCAAAACGTAGCGCGAAGGCTGCTGCCGCGACCGCCGTACCTGTTCCCACCAGGAAAAAGAACAAAGCGAAGCTCCATCTTGCCTCCGTCAAAGGCGCGCACCAGGCCGAGATGCCAACATCGCTGGAGCCCATGCTGGCGACTTTGGTCGACAAGCCGCCGCGCGGGGAAGACTGGCTCTATGAAGTCAAATGGGACGGCATCCGCGCGGTGATTTTCCTGGACCACGAGGAGGTCCACATCAGTTCGCGCAGCGGCATCCGCTGCGAGCGCCAATATCCCGAACTGGCCGTTCTGCCGCATCAGGTGGCGGCAGAAACGGCCATTCTCGACGGCGAGATTGCGGTGCTCGACGAGCAGGGCGTTTCCCGCTTCCACCTGATTCAGCCGCGCATTTCCAACTCCGATCCCAACTCCATCGCGCACCTGTCGCGCTCCACGCCAGTGGTGTTTTTCGCCTTCGATCTGCTCTACCTCGACGGCTTCGATCTCCGCGGCGTCAGTCTGGCGAAGCGGCGCGAACTGCTGCAGACGATGGTGACGCCGGGAGGTGTGCTGCGAGTTTCCGAGTTTTTTCCGGGCGCCGGCGAAGAACTGCTGGAAGCGGCGCGCGGCATCGGCCTGGAAGGCGTGGTGGCCAAACATGCCTCCAGCACCTACGAATCGCGCCGCAGCCGCGAGTGGGTCAAGATCAAGATCGTCGGCGAGCAGGAGTTCGCGATCGGCGGATTCACCGCCCCGCAGGGCGATCGCGACTATTTCGGCGCCCTCGTGCTGGGGGTTCATGACGCGGGTGAGTTGCGCTGGGTCGGCAACGTCGGCACCGGCTTCGATCAAAAGCTGCTGGCCAGTCTATTCGCCAAGCTGACACCGCTAATCACCGGCAAATGCCCGTTCGCCGAGCGGCCCAAGCCGGACAAGGGAATGACATGGGTCAAACCCGAATTGGTTTGCCAGGTGAAATTCGCCAACTGGACGCCAGACCGCCGTCTGCGCGCGCCGGTATTTCTGGGCCTGCGCAATGACGTGAGCGCGCGGGAGGTAGCTCGCGAGGAGCCTGCCGGCGAGCGCAAAGAGCTGCTGGCCGATGTGAAGGAAGCGTCGCTGCGCATTGACGGCCAGACCCTGAAGTTCACCAATCTCAAGAAGGTCTACTATCCCGACGAGGGTTACACCAAGCGCGATGTCCTCAATTACTACGACGGCGTTGCCGACCTGATTTTGCCGCACCTGAAAGACCGTCCGCTTTCCCTCAAACGGTATCCCAACGGCATCAAGGAGCAGTATTTTTTCCAGAAAAACGCCGCCGACAGTTTCGCCTCCTGGCTGCGCACCGAGCGCATCGACGAAATCGAGTATGTGTTCGCCGAGGACCGCGCCAGCCTGTTGTACCTGGTAAATCTCGGATGCATCGATCAGAATCCCTGGATGAGCCGGTCGCCCTCGCTGGATAATCCCGATTTCATCCTGATTGACCTCGACCCACAGGAGTGCGTCTACGATAAGATTGTCGACGCCGCGCTGTTAGTCAAGAAAGTACTGGACCGCATCGGCCTGGTAGGGTATCCGAAGACTACCGGTGGCGATGGCATGCATGTCTATGTTCCGGTAGAGCCCATCTATAGCTATGAAGAGACGCGCACGTTCGCCGATCTCATCTCGCGGCTGACAATTGCCGAAAATCCAACCTTGTTTACGACTCCGCGCACGGTGGCCAAGCGCCAGAAGAACCGCGTCTATTTCGATTACCTGCAGAATGGCCGCTCGAAGACGATTGCCGCGCCCTACGTTCTGCGCGCTTATGGCGGCGCGCCGGTGGCAACTCCCCTGGAATGGCCGGAGGTGCGGCACGGACTGCACCCCACGCAGTTCAATATCACCAACGCGCTCGACCGGTTCGCGGAACGAGGCGATTTGTTCGCCGGAGTCTTGAATGCGCCTCATGAGTTGGACAAAGCGTTGGTAAAGGTCGAGAAGCTGATGAAGTGACTATGTCGATCACATAATGACAACCTGCACGGCATTTGCCGCCACGCCGTTTGACGTGAGCTGCACATCGACCGTGCCTTTGCCGGCGAGCGACGACGGCAATAGCACGTTCACCTGGTCGAGACCCGCGAAGAGGTTCTGGGTGCCGGCGTAGAACACCTGGGCGCTCACTCCGTTGACGGTCACCGTAGTGTTGGCGGCGGTAGCGGCGTCCAGTCCCGTGCCAAAGAGCACCAGGTAAACCTGGCCGCTCGACACGTTGATGGGACTGGCGGCCAGTTCCGTCCCAGTGGTGGTCTGATAGGTGGTCCCGTACGTCTGCGTGCCGTTGGCCGCGACGGTGATGGTCTCGCCGGCGGCCAGTTGCGACCCGTTGAGCGTGAACAGAGCGGGCGCGACGGGGGCGATCTCGACGTTATTCGTGGTCTGCGTTCCGTTGCTGCTCACCACGCTTACCGTGGCGGCTCCTGTGGCGACGCCCGAGGGAACCGTGAAAGTAACCTCGTCGGGCGAGACGAAATTGAGCGTCGCCGGCCACGTCTTGCTCGCCGAGTCCGCGATGAAGACTTGGTTGCCGTAGTAAGTGGTCGGCAGCGGCCCAAAGATTTCGTCGGGGGTGCCGGGCGCGAGATTCTGGCCGAAGGCTACCGCGAGCTCGCCAGGCGCGATCTGCGGAGTGCTCCAACTGGCCGCTGAGACGATCGACGGAGCGTTGCTCATGGGCGTCGTGCCGGCGGTGGGCGCGAAAGCGATGCCGCGGAACACTTCGCCCGCGGTAGCGGTCATTAGGACGGCGAATTTCTCGCTGGCGGCGCTGGCGCCGGTGGTGTTGGCCAGCGTATCGGTGATGGAAACCAGCATGTTGGGGTCGGCGCCCTGGTCGCCGTTGGCGCTGACGGTGGACGTGACCGCCCAGATGGTCACGGTGCCATCGCCGTTCACTTTACCGGTGAGGTTGCGCAGGCCATCGGTGGCGGGGTTGATGGACGATGGGTAGTTGGCGACGGTGTACTGCTGGCCCAAATTCAGGCCGTTCTGCAGCACATATGCCATTTGCCAGGAACCATTGGTGAGGATCCATTTCTGCAGACCGGCGGTGGTGCTGCCGGCGGCATCGGCGGCCGTGCCGTCGCCTTCATCGGCCACGTACAGCGTGGTGGCGTTGGCGAACCAGATACCGAATGGATAATCCGAAGCCGCGGTAGCGCTCTTGGCGAGAGTGACAGGAAAGCCCGGCAGAATGGTGATCTGCGCGTTGGCCGCGGTAGCCGGGGTCGGTAACGCGCCGGTGGCGCCCACCTGGTAGACGGTGTCGATGCCGTTGCCGCCGCTGCCTTTGGTGACGTACATGGTGTTGTTGAAGAGGGTTAGGCCGCGGAAATTGTTATCCTTCCCCACCTTGTCGGCGGAGTAGGGCTGGCCGGTGGCCGGGTTGGTGATCTGGGTAATCGAGAAGTTGCCGATCTCCTGCGGAATCGTGGTGGCCGCCTGGCCGGGCGTGGAGATCTGTGCGCCGGCGGAGGCCACTACATTGGCCGGCGTTCCGCCGCCGTTGTTCGAGTTGCCCACCATATAATAAAACCCGTTCGAAAGGATCGCGGCGCGGCCATTGTTGCCGCTGTAGGCATTGGTCTTGGTGATTTGCAACGCTCCATTCGCTCCCACCTGGACCACCGCGCGGAAGTAGCTTCCGCCGGAAGGATTCGTGGGATCGTATACCATCGGCGTGTTGGAGTTCGACACGTCTATGGTGTTGGGCGGCGCCACGTAAGCCATAAAAGTGATCGCGGTGCCATCGGTGGAGAGGTTCAAGGCCAGTTCGGACTTCGAACTGAAACTGGTCGAGACCAGGCTGCTGGGAACGGCAAGCGTGTTCACCACCGTGCCCGTGGGCGTAATCTGATCGAGAAAGATGGGAGACGTTATGCCGAAGCTACCGTCAACGGCGTCATTGTTCCACACATTGTTCGTGCTGGTTGTGGACGGGTACGCGCCGTTGTCGCTGGCCGCGCCCGTGCCGCAGGCAGCGGTCGATGGGCAGACCGGCGGCAGTGCCTGGCCCTTGATGACGGTGGTGGCATCGCCGGCGTACACACTCCGCGAAAGCACCAGATTACCGGCGGTGAATCCGGGAAAACTGGATTGCGCATAGGCCGCTGAACAGGCCAGTAACGTTGCCGTAGCGGCGAGTAGAGCTCGATAGGGGTTTTGCATATTCGATCCTTTTTTTGGGGGGTTGAATTTAGTCCGAAACCGCCGAGTATATCAACGGTTTATAACTGGCCTGTAACGGCCGAGTTACGGTTCGGCATCAACGGTATTCCTTCTCACAGCCAGCGACGAATTTCGCGTTGCTAGAATATGGGGCAGGTGCTTATTGCCACGTTATGATCTGGGAGCCCTCACGCGAGTTCATCGAACGGACTAACGTTTGGCGATTCATGCAACGCCTGGGGTTCCCGGAACGCGAGGCGTTCTTGCGTTTCAGCCGCGAGGATCCGGAACGATTCTGGGACGAGCTCATGCGCGAAATGGCCGTGGAGTGGTTCGAGCCCTACCGGCAGGTACTCGACATGAGCCGCGGTCCTGAATGGGCTCAGTGGTTCGTCGGAGGGCGGCTCAATATCGCTCACAATTGCCTGGATCGCTGGGCCGATTCCGGCCGTATCGCCTGCATCTGGGAGGCGGAAAACGGGGCCACCCGCGAGGTGACGTTCGGGGAAATTCGGAACGAAGCCAATCGCGTCGCAAATGGTTTAAATGCCATGGGATTACAGGCAGGTGACCGGGTAGCTTTGTGCTTGCCGATGGTCCCCGAAATCCTGTCCATTCTCTATGGCTGTTTCAAAGCCGGACTGACGGTGGTGCCGATCTTCGCGGGCTTCGGCACGGGCGCCATCGCCACCCGTCTGGAGGATTCCGGCGCGCGCGTGGTTTTCACCGCGGCGCATCTCGAACGGCGCGGCAAGCATCTCCCGCTGGCCGAAAAAATTCCCGCCGGCGTCCCCAGTGTGATGGTAGGCGAGGGCCCGCTATTTCCCGATCAGGCCGAGGAAGCGCCCACGCTTTCGCTCGAGTCGGAAGCGCGCGCTTTCATTCTGTACACCTCGGGCACCACCGGCAAGCCGAAAGGCGCCGTCCACACGCACGCCGGATGCCTGGCGCAGATGGGAAAGGAAATCTGGCTGGCGTTCGACCACCAGCCCGACGACCGCTTTTTCTGGCTATCCGACATCGGCTGGATGATGGGCCCCTGGAGCATTCTGGGCAACCATCTCTTCGGCGGCACGATTTTCCTGTACGACGGCGCGCCCGATTTTCCCACTCCGATGCGACTCTGGGAGACGATCGAGCGCCACGGCATCACCACCTTCGGCGTTTCGCCGACTGCCATCCGCGTGTTGAGCAAGGCGGACACCCCACCGCCGCCCATGCCGTCCCTGCGGCTGCTGGGGTCCACCGGCGAGCCTTGGGACGAGACATCCTGGCTCTGGTTTTTCGAGAACGTCGGCCACCGGCGCTGCCCCATCATTAACATTTCGGGCGGCACGGAGATCGTGGGCTGCTTTCTGTTCCCGCTGCCCATCCAAGAACTCAAGCCGTGCACGCTCGGCGGTCCGGCGCCGGGGATGGCCACTGAAGTGGTCGATGAGAAGGGTGTCCCGGTGCGCGGCCGCAAGGGCTATCTGGTTTGCACCGCGCCTTCGCCGTCGATGACGCGCGGCATCTGGAACGATCCACAACGGTATATCGAGACCTACTGGTCGCGATTTCCGGGCATGTGGTACCACGGCGATTGGGCGAGCGTCGACGAGGATGGGCACTGGATGCTGCACGGCCGCGCCGACGAATCGATGAACGTGGCGGGGCGGAAAGTGGGTCCGGCGGAGGTGGAAGAAGCCATGATGCAGCATCCGGGGGTGGCGGAAGCTGCGGTGATCGGCGTACCGGATGAAGTGAAGGGCGAAGCCATCGTCGGTTATGCCGTGGCGCGAACGGGCGCAGCGGTGGAGAGCGCGGCTGTTTGCGCCACCGTGGCGCAGGTGCTGGGGCAAATGTTCCGCCCGCGTGAAGTTCTGATCGTACGCGAACTTCCGAAGACGCAGAGCGGAAAGATCGTCCGCCGGTTGATTCGCCGGAAATATTTGGGGGAACCGCTGGGCGATCTCTCTACCGTTGCGAACCCGTTGGCGCTAGACTTGTGATTGATCGTACAGAGTAGCCGCCAGGCAGGCTTGAATCGCATACTGCCCGGCGCTACTTTGGAGTTCCCGCCGCGTCCCGACCCATCCTGTACCGTAAGGAGACCCTGTGTTCCCAGTTAGCTGCAAGTTCACTGCATCGGTCGGCGTTCTGCTCCTGTCTGCCTCTTTGTTTCCATTGCAGGCACAATCCACCACCGCGGCGGGCGTCACCTTGACGGTGAGTTCGAGTGCGAATCCCGCAGTTTTCGCAGAGCCGGTCACCTTCACCATCGCCGTCACCGCGCCCTCTTCCACCGGGCCAGTACCAACGGGAACGGTGACTGCTACGCTTCCGGGTCCGGTTTTCCTGGGCGGGGCTACGCTGGATGGCGCGGGCAAAGCCGTGATCACGGTACCGCCCCAGCCGAGCCCCCTGGCTACACCGCCATGGGGCTTGCCAGCCGGATCGAACTCCATCACATTCGCCTATTCCGGCGACACAACGTACAAAGCGGCGCAATCCACCTTCACCCAGTTCGTCAAAAAGGCCGATACCACCTCCACCGCCGCGGAGAATACCAGTTCGCAGCCGCTGGTGCTAACGGCCACCGTGAGCATCGACGAACCCACGGCCTCCAGCAGCCCCTTCGTGGTGCCCGGCAATTTGAGCAGCAGCGATCCCACGGGCATGGTGCAATTCGTCGACGGCAATCCGCTGAACAACGTCGTGAGGCTGTTGGGCACGGCGACGCTGCAGCCATCGGGACCATCTACGTCTACCGCGACTCTGACGGTCACCACTGCCCCCGCGTCGCTCTACGTGGTTTACTTGGGCGATAGCAACTACAACGGCAGCGTGTCGCCGAGTGTGGCCGGAACCGGCAATGGGACGGTCAACCTCACCGTTATGTCCAGCGCCGCTCAGCCCACTTTCGCCGAGCCGGTGACATTTAACATCGCGGCGACCCCGGCGAGCCCTAGTACCGCGGTCCCCTCGGGCACGGTGACCGCCAGCCTGCTGGGCCTGTTCAACCTGGGAAGCGCGACTTTGGACGGCACCGGAAAAGGTTCCCTGACTGTACCGGCGGGCACGGCGACGACCCTCCCCTGGGGCTTGCCGGCCGGGCCGAACTCCATCACCTTCAGTTACAGCGGGGATGCCAACTACTCCCCGGCACAGACCTTTTTCACACAGACGGTGGACAAGGCGGCCACCATGACCGCGGCGACGGTGTCCCCTTCGAGCACCAGCATCACGGCCACCGTGAGCATCGACGATCCCTCCGTTTCGCCGATCGTATTTGCGCTTCCGGGGGCCAATGCCGGCGTGAGCAACCCGACGGGAATAGTGCAGTTCCTGAACGGGGCCACGGTAATCGGCACGGCGCCGCTCGCTCCAAGCGGCCATTTCCAATCGGCCGCGACGCTGACGGCGGCGCAACCTTTGGCGTCCTCCGCCGTTCTTACCGCAGTTTACGACGGCGATACGAACTACACCGGCAGCACCTCGCCGCCGGCCACCGTGCCCAACTTGCCGGCTGTAACGGTGAGTGTAAAGTCCGGCGCGAATCCGTCGACTTTCGCCGAGCCAGTGACGCTGACGATCACCGTGGCTCCGGAATCGGCCAGCAATACGATTCCCACGGGGACTGTACAAGCCGTGGTTTTGGGATCGGACGTTTTGGGCACAGCCACGCTCGATTCCACCGGCAGCGCGACTATCACTGTGCCGCCACAAATTGCCGTCCCCAATTCGCCTGCGACTTTTCCATGGGGGCTAGCTACCGGGTCGAACTCTATTACGGTAACTTATTCCGGAGACTCCAATTTTGCGCCGGGGCAGACCTCTCTGACTCAGGTAGTGAATCAGGCAGATACTTCGACCACCGCCGGGCTGGCCCCGGGGACCAGCAGCACAAGTGGGGCTACCATTCTGGCGATAGTGAGCATCGATGAAGCGTCGGTCTCCAAGACAGCTTTCCGAATCCCGGCGCCTGGAAACTTGAGCACCAGCCCGACCGGCAACGTCGATATCTACGATGGAACGACGCTGATTAAGAGCGTCCCACTGACTCCGAGTTCGCTTTTCCAATCGAACGCCGTTCTATTGACCACGACCGTACCCACATCCGTCCGCGCCGTCTATAACGGGGACGTCAACTACCAGGGCAGCAGTTCGCAAAGCGTGGGGGTGGGCAATGGAGCGGTTACCGTGACTTTGGAATCGAGCGCCAATCCGGCCACCTATGGAGCGGCCCTGACCATTCAAGCCACAGTAACGCCCGCGACGGCCGGCCCCACGCCCACAGGCACGCTGCAATTCTTCGATGGCACGCGGAATCTCAACTGGACTACTAGGGTCGATAGCAGCGGCCATGGCGTCTTACAGCTTCCCATACAGTTGGTCACCCCGCTGGTATGCGCGCTGATCTGCCCTCCGCCCGCCAACGTATTGGTGCTGGGTGGGGGATCGAATTCCATCACAGCTCAGTACAGCGGCGATGTGAATTATGCCGCGGCAACATCGAGTCCCCTGACGCAACAGATCACCAAGGCCCCGACCAGCACATCCGTCTCGGGTTTTGCCGCGGTGTTCGGTGTGCCCATGGAGAGCGGGATTACGGCCACGGTGGCAGATACGCAGCCACCTTCGGGTGGACCGTACCGCTTTTCGGCGATGACTGCTAGCGGGGTGGTCGAGGGTGACCCCACCGGTACGGTCACGTTCTACAGCGGCTCTACATCGATCGGGACCGGGAACCTGATTCCCAGTATTTCGGAGAACGTGGCTTCCATGGCGGCCCTTAACACCAGTATTACCGCCACCAGCGGGAGTATTTCGGCATCGTACCCCGGCGATGCCAATTTCCAGCCCAGCAGCAGCGCTATAACTGTCGCCACCAAGGTCAGCGTCACGGCCAGTCCGAACCCCAGCAACACATTCCAGGCGGTAACACTGACGGCGACTGTTTCGACTCCGTCCGCGACGCCCGCGCCTACCGGCAAAGTGTTCTTCCTGGACGGCACTACGCCACTGGGAAGCGCCACCTTATCCGGGGACGTGGCGACGCTTACCATTTCGTTTATCACGGCCGGCACGCACTCGCTGACGGCGAGGTACAGCGGTGATGCGGCCTATCAGGGGTCGACCTCCGCGGTGTACCCACAAACGGTCAATTCATCGACCACGCCCACCGACACCTTGGAGTTAGCCGTCAGCACCACTACCGCCGTATTCGGACAGCACGTCGTCCTGTTCGCGCAGGTAGTGGGAAACGTCAGCACACCGCCAACCGGCAAGGTCAATTTCTTCGACGGTTCGACGAACATTGGTTCCGCGAACCTGGAGTTCAGCCAGGCGTACCTGGTGGTCACGTTTGCGGTGGGTACTCACTCCATTACCGCATCGTGGGCCGGCGATTCTAATTGGCCGGCAGCCACGTCGGCTGCCGTCACCGTGACGGTCACTCGCGCCGCCAGCAGGGTCTTCCTGACCAGTTTCAATTCCGAGTGGACCGCCGTAGTGACGGCGGCGCCGCCCGGCGAAGGAACGCCTACCGGCAGCGTGCAGTTCGTGGATACCATCACGCAGGCGGTGCTGGCGACGGCGAATCTGACCGGCGGAATCGCGAATGTGACGTTGATGCCGGTGACCGATCCGGTGCAGGCCGTGTATTCGGGCGATAGTAATTTTAGCCCCAGTACATCGCGGACGCCCTCGGAGGAGTCAACGCGTCCCAGACGGTAGAGTATCATTGACGCATGACGCGACTGCGGCTTCTTGCCTGCGCGGCGCTTGCGTTGCCGTACCTGGCACAGAACACACTAGCGCGCATTCTAAGTTTCGAAGTTGAGCACAATGGCGGCTTTCCCAACGGGTGGGGCGGCATTTCGCGCAAGACGATCTCGTTGGACGATAAGGTGGTCCACGGCGGGAGATGGTCGGTGCGGCTGGAACGTCATAAAGGCGCTAAAGCCGGCTTCTCGACGATCACCAAGAGTTTGCCGGTGGATTTCACCGGCAGAAGATGCTCAAGCGTTAAAAGCACCGCTCGGCATTGGGTGGGGCGGACCCCTTGTCCGCGGCCGACGCCGCCGTCGTCCTGTCGGGTAAGGGAAATTCGTACTCTTAGCTAGAGGGGTCCAGGGCGACGCGCGCGGACCAAGGGGGTCCGCCCCACCCTAAAGCCCGCGCAGCGTGACATTGGGATCGATGCGGGCGGCGCGGATGGCGGGAAAGCATGCCGCCATCAATCCGATGACGGCCAGAAATAGCGCCGCGCCGCCGAAAATCAGCGGATCGGTGGCGCTGACCTTTACCAGGAGTCCCGCCGCCGCGCGCGTGAGCATGCTTGCCACCAGCGTTCCCACCACAATACCGGCGAGCACGATTCCCATTGCCTGCCGGACGATGAGCAGAAGCACATCGCCGGGTTTGGCTCCCAGCGCCATGCGGATGCCGATCTCCTGCGTGCGTTGCGCGATCGAATAGGCCATCACGCAGTAGAGTCCGACAGCAGCCAACCCGAGTGCCAGCGCGCCCAGCAGGCCGAGCAACGAAGCGGCAATCTTTTGCGCGAATAAGGAAGCGGTGATGTAGTCAATGAGAGGCGTGGCGTCGAAGACACTCACGTTCGGGTCCATTTGTCGGACTGCACGTCGCACCGAGACCAAAGCAGTGTTGGGATCGCCGGCGGTGCGGGCGTAAAATGCGATCGGCAGTTCCTCGCGATAAACCTGGCGGAACGGAACGTAGAAGAGGGCACGCTGATCCTCATTGGGAGCGTGGTATTCCGTGTCTTTCACCAGCCCGACGATAGTGAACCATTTCCCCCATCCTTGCACCTTCCGGCCGATCGGGTTGGCCGATCCGAAGAAGCGTTTCACGAACCGTTGGTTGACGATCATCACCGGCTGGGTGTTCAGATCGTCGAGTTCGGTGAAGTCGCGCCCGCGGAGCAGGGGGATCCGCATCACGTCAAAGTATCCGGGAGCCGCTACCGTGCGGTAAATCTTCATGTTCTCGCTGGCGCCGGGCGTGTATCCCTCGATATTGAGGTCTTCCCAAGAGCCGTCGGCGAAACCGAGCGGGATATAGTCGGCGTA
>Ga0181528_10000604_pt1 | contig 24709 bp, 23 predicted proteins | sample PEATcosm2014_Bin_47_FD_119742 | JGI IMG/M metagenome (GOLD analysis project Ga0181528, IMG submission 119742) | Peatland microbial communities from MTU Mesocosm Facility, Houghton, MI, USA - PEATcosm2014_Bin10_10_metaG | ecosystem: Environmental > Terrestrial > Soil > Wetlands > Peat | place...
CAGTGAGGGACTCGAACCCCCGACTTCCTGCTTGTAAGGCAGGCGCTCTAACCAGCTGAGCTAACCGCCCACGCGTACCTGCAACACTTTTGCGGCCTGCACTCATCATAGCAGCGGCTGTGCGCGCCGGTGAGCGGCAAAGCCTGAGTTGATAGACTTGCCCGGTGGGCCGACTTATTCTCAATGCCGACGACTTTGGACTGACCGCCGGTGTCAATTGCGCCATTCTTGAGTTGCACCGGGCCGGATTGCTGACCAGCGCCACGCTGATGGCACGGGCTGCGGCCACGGAAGAGGCAATCGAACTCGCTCGTGCAACACCTTTGCTGGGCGTCGGCTGCCATGTGGTGCTGGTGGATGGCGAGCCGGTGCTGCACGCAAAGGAGTCTCCGGCGCTAGTGGACCCGCGCACGGGTCGCTTCTATCCTGGACTGGGCGGATTTCTGCTGCGATTGTTCACGGGGCGCATTCAATCCCGTGAGATCGAAGCCGAAGCGGCGGCGCAGATTGCCCTGCTGCAAAGCCGCGGGCTGCGTCTCACCCACATCGACACGCACAAGCACACGCATCTCTTTCCTGCCGTGCTCAGGCCGGTTTTGCGCGCGGCCAAGGCGGCGGGAATTCACGCGGTTCGCAATCCCTTTGAGCCGGCCTGGAGCCGGCGCGCCACTCCCGGCGCGCCATGGATTCGCCGCACGGAGGTTAGTCTGCTGAGTCTGCTTGAGCCGGCCTTCCGGCGCATCGTTGCGGAAGAGGGATTCACTACAACCGACGGCGCCATTGGCGTGTTGGCGACGGGAACACTGAACTCGGCGACAATCACTTCGCTGCTCCATAAGCTGCCCGCTGGCAACTGGGAACTGGTCACGCATCCCGGCTACAACGACGCCGATCTTGCCCAGGCTCATACGCGCCTGCTGGCCTCGCGGGAGACCGAACGGGCGGCCTTGCATACAGTGGAGAAGTTTCCTGGGATTGAATGCATCTCGTTCGCGGATTTCTAGTCGATCTTCCCATGCGGGCGCCTGCGGTTGAGCAAATGCCATCAGAGGCAAGATAAGGCAGCTCTCATGCATCTTCCGCGCGATCCGGAACGTCCAATCCAAAGCCGGATGAAAGTCAAGAACTGAGAAGGATTTATGCGCATCGGCATCACGTGTTACCCCACTTACGGCGGCTCCGGGGTGGTGGCTACGGAGCTGGGTATCGAACTGGCCGCGCTGGGCCACGAGGTCCATTTCATCTCCTACTCGCAGCCCTTCCGGCTGAGCGGACGCGACAACGGCATCCAATATCACGAGGTTCCGGTCTCCAGCTATCCGCTCTTCGAGTTTCCCCCCTATGATCTGGCGCTGGCCTCGCGCATGGCGGAGGTTGCCGAATTCCACGATCTTGATCTGCTGCACGTGCATTATGCGATCCCGCACTCGGTCAGCGCTCTCTTGGCCCGCCAGATGCTGGCTGCGCGCGGCCGCCGGCTGCCTTTTGTCACCACGCTGCATGGCACCGACATTACGCTGGTGGGCCTGGACCGCAGCTATCTGCCGATCACCCGCTACGCGATTCAGGAGAGCGATGGGGTGACCTGCATCTCAAATTATCTGAAGGAAGAGACAATCAGGCACTTCGGCGTGACCCGGCCCATCGAGGTGATTCCGAACTTTGTCAACTGCGACGAGTACACGCCCATCAAGGATGAGGCTGCGCGGGCGAAGGCGCGCCTGCGCTTGGCGAAGCCGGAAGAGGCGATCCTGATGCATCTGTCGAACTTCAGAGCGGTGAAGCGTGTGGTGGATGTGGTGAAGATCTTTGCGCATATTGCGCGGGAGCTTCCCGCGCAACTGGTTCTGGTGGGCGACGGGCCGGAGCGCTCGGCGGCCGAATGGCTGGCGCATGATCTGAAGATCAACGATAAGGTTCACTTCATGGGCAAGCAAGAGCGGGTGAATGAGTTGCTGCCGCTGGCCGATCTGATGATGATGCCCAGCGAACTGGAGTCCTTTGGATTGGCGGCGCTGGAGGCGATGGCGTGCAAGGTTCCGGCGATTGCGACGCGCGTGGGCGGTGTGCCGGAACTGATCGACGATGGCGTGACCGGGCTGCTTTATCCGGTGGGTTCGGTCGAAGAGATGGCCGCCGGAGCGGTGAGCCTGCTGAAGGACCGCAACCGGCTGGAAGCAATGCGCGATGCCGGACGCAAGACGGCGCAGAAGCGCTTCTGCTCATCACTCGTAGTGCCGCATTACGTGCGGTACTACGAAAAAGTCCTGGGGTAGGCTAGGGCCTGTCGCCGCCGCCTGAGGTAGTGTTAACAGGCCCTAGCTGCTCTGCTCTGCGGGGTCCGGTTGGAAGGTTGGCGCAAAGCCCAGCTTCTTCCAAAAACTGCGCAGCAAAGCGATGGTTTCCGAAGAGGTGATGACGGTCGTGCGGAGCAGAATTTCTCTGCTGGCGTTGGCGGCTAGAGTATCCGCCTCGGCGGCGATGGCGATGCACTGCTGCGGGCGATAGGTACAACTGGCCAGGTCTGCGATAGAGAGGCGCATGGTGGGCGTGGCGATGACGGCGCGCGGCGGAGCCATGCGATCGAGGAGCCAGAGAATCTCCAGCTTGGATTCCAGCTCATCGGGCACGCAATCGATGACCAGATCGGCCTCGCGCACGGCTTCTTCGATGGTGGAGACGAAGGCGACGCTGGACAATGCCTCGGGGCCGAGTTCGCGGCGAATGAACTCCTGTGCGTGGTGGAGGCTGGCGGGCATCACGTCTTCAAGCAGAACGCGAAAGCCGGCGCGGGCAGCGGCCAGAGCCAGCCAGCGGCCCAGCGGGCCGGCGCCGATGATGGCAACAGTTTCAGGCAACCGGTCGGGATTTGGCGGCCAGGGCTTCGGCGACATCGTTGGCGTTGGGGCTGGCGTGGAGCAGATGCTCGGCGACGCGGAAGCGCTCCTCATCGGAGAGCGTGGGGACGGTGGCCAAGACGCGGCGCAGGGTCACGGCAACGTCGTCAATGTAGTTCATCAGGCGAATGGCTTCTCCAGAGAGCGGCATGGTATTCCTCGAAGGTTAAAGTTTCCCTCTTCATTGTAGGGCGCGGAGGCGTCAAGGGGAAAGGCGGCGGGCAGGAATACGCGCCCGCCGACGATGGATGGGAGATGCAGTCCGAATCGGCCTGCATCACGGAATCCGTTCATAGGGCAGGTAGACAGGCTCCCAGACGTAGGCGCGGAGACGCTCGCGCAGGGTTGCGTCGTCGACGGCTTCGGCGGTGCCGTCGGCGATGGCTTGCTTGGCGACGGCTTCGGCGACGACCAGGCTGACCTTGCGGCAATCGGCGATGGGCGGCAGCAATGGCGCGCCCGACGCGACGAGCGCCGGCGAGAGACCGGCCAGGGCTTTGGCGGAGGCCATGATCATTGCGTCAGAGACCCGTGTGGAGCGGGAGACGAGAATGCCCAGTGCCAGACCGGGAAAGATGAAGGAGTTGTTCACCTGCGAGATGCGCACCGGCTTGCCATTCACCAAGACAGGATCGAAGGGACTGCCGGTTCCGACCAGAGCGCGGCCCTCGGTCCAGCGCAAGAGGTCGGCGGGAACGGCTTCGGATTTGGATGTGGGATTGGAGAGCGGAAAGATGATGGGCTGAGCGGTGTGCTTGGCCATCTCGCGGACGATCTCTTCGGTGAATGCGCCGGGCTGCGCGGAGACGCCGACCAGCACCGTGACTCCGGCGTTGCGCACCACGTCGAGCAGGCTGATGGCGCAGGGGCCGGAGGCAGAGCTGGCCAGCTTCCATCCCGCGACCTCCGCTCTCGTATGCACCAGCGTCTCCTGGCCGGGGCGGATACCTTCGCAACCCTCGACCAGCAGGCCATAGCGATTGAAGGCAAAGATGCGCTTGCGGGCCTCCGCTTCGCCCAGGCCTTCTTCTTTCATGCGCGACACCAACAGATCGCTAATGCCGATGCCGGCCGAACCGGAGCCGAAGATGGCGATGGTCTGCTCCTTGAGCGGCCTTCCAGTGGCGCCGACGGCGGCTAGCAGCGTGCCGGTGGTCACTGCGGCGGTGCCCTGAATATCATCGTTGAAGGTGCAGAGCCGGTCCCGGTAGCGGCGCAGCAAATTGGCCGCATTGACGCCGGCAAAATCCTCCCACTGCAAGAGAATGTTGGGCCAGCGCCGCTCGACGGCGCTGACAAACTCCTCGATAAACTCGTCATACTCCGGCCCGCGCACGCGTTGATGCTGCCAGCCGATATAGATAGGGTCGTTGAGACGTTCTTCGTTGTCGGTGCCCACGTCGAGCAGAATGGGCAGGCAGTGTTCCGGAGGAATGCCGCCGAGAGCCGTATAAAGCGCCATCTTGCCGATGGGAATACCCATGCCGCCCGCGCCCTGATCGCCCAGGCCCAGGATGCGCTCGCCGTCGCTGACAACAATGCAGCGCACATTGTCAAAGCGCGGGTCGGCGAGTATCTCGTCGATGTGGCGCCGCTGCGTATAGCTGAGAAAGAGGCCGCGGGGCCGGCGCCAGATCTCGCTGAAGCGCTGGCAGCCCTCGCCCACGGTTGGCGTGTAGACAATAGGCAGCAGCTCTTCGGTGTAATGCTCGATCAGCGAGTAGAAGAGCGTCTCGCAGTTATCCTGCACATCGCGCATATTGCTGTACTTCAGGAAGTTCGTATCGCGCCCGTCCAGCACGCGCTTGCGGCGCTCGCGCTGGTCTTCCAGGGTGCCGATATGGGGCGGCAGCAGGCCATGCAGCCCAAAAGCGGTGCGCTCCTCTTCGCTGAAGGCCGTGCCCTTGTTGAGCCGGGAGTTCAGCAGCAGCTCGATGCCATGAAGGCGGGTGCGTACGACGCCGTTTGCCTGACCAGCCTGAATTTCCTTGCTCATTGCGCTTTCTCCTCGCCGACGAATGGATGTGGATGTATTGCTGATTACATTCCATGCTAACCCGCGGCGGCGCTATCGATTGTTGCGAGTGTCACAATTGTGAATGACCTCCTGCAGATGCATCGGAATAATCTATCATCCAAGCGGATAGTTTCCTTGTGGTTCGAGGCGTGGCTCCGTGATCGACGATGAAAATAGGGCCATTTGGGCTGCTCACTTGGCACGGCCAGGGTTCTGATCGAATTCCTCGCTGGACAAAGCAGTAATGACAAACGTAACGGGGCACTCTGTTAGAGCGGGCAGTCGGACGAGAAATCTTATTACTTGCCCTCAGTCATCGTTGACGCCACTGTCGTGGATGCTGGAATCGTAGCCTCCCCTCGATACGGCAGTCGTTTGTGGGGATGGCCACTCGGCGCGTCCTTCATAACCGCACGTATTGCAATGTATGATGCGGTCACCGTCATTTCTTCCAACCCGGCTGGTATCCATCGAGCCGCAATCGGGTTCTGGACACTTGTACGGATGGATTGCATCTCGAAATCCGAACAATGGCATATCGAATCGCCTCTTCTTTCCGGCCTTCCGTCTCCATTGGTTCAGGTCGGCCTGACTCCAGTTGGGCCCGTGCATGACGCTAAAAAATTCTATTCCCAGCTCTTCGAAATTGTAAACGTGAACTCCAAACCGGGCAGGGCCGACGCATATAAGTGTCCATAGATTGCTATATGTAGGGAGTGGAAAATAGGAAAGAAGGGGTATTAATAATCCTCTGAAATATTTTGCCGAGTCGCGCGATCCAGCCTGGAATGGAACCGAGAGCACCTACAGGAAGAGATTTTTCTGATTGCCATTGCAGATGTATCGAGCAGTGCTGAAAGCTGAAACAACGACATCGCGAATTAAGGTGAAGACAAGCAGGAGTGGCTGAAGACGTTCTTGATGCTGCCCTGCAGTATTCCATCGCACGATACCTTTGACCGGGTCTTTGCCGCGCGCGATCTGGAAGTGATGGCGAAGGTAAGCCTCACTTGGAAACGTATTTCGACAATACCACGAACACGCTCTACTCGAACGTCAGCAGCACAACCTCGGAACGGGTTCCCACGCGCATCGGCGGACCCCACGTTCCCGCACCGCTCGATGTATAGACCTGTAAGCCGCCGAAGCGCTGCAAGCCATAGGTGAAGTTGCCGAAGGCGCGGCGCGTGAACCAGGTATAAGGAAAAAGCTGCCCGCCGTGGGTGTGGCCAGAGAGTTGCAGGCTGATGCCCGCCTGCTCGACGATAGGCAGCCGGCTGGGAACGTGGTTGAGCAGAATGCTCGCTCGTTCGCGCTCCAGATGCAGGCTTTGCAGAGTATCGCGCAGCCGGATGGGCGAGCCGGAGCCGCCATAGGCGACGCCGATAATTTGCAGGCCATCCAGGGTGAGCATCTCATCGGAGAGAACGCGAATACCAATGGCGGAGAGAGATTCTGCGTAATGGGCGGCGTCGCCAAACTCATCGTGGTTGCCAGTCGAGTAGTAAGTGCCCAGAGGCGGATCGAGCGTGCGGAGTGGCTCGACCAGTTTTCTTGCGCTGTATTTTCCGCCATCGAAGAGGTCGCCGGCGATGAAGACGATCTCCGGTTGAAGTCGGGCGGCCAGCGCGGCAATGCGGCGGCTGAAGCGGGGGCCGTTCATGATGCCCAAATGCAGGTCGCTGAGCAGCAGCCCGGTGCGGCCGCGCCAGGAGGCAGGCAATCCGGCAAGCCGGATGGAGATGCGGCGGACGCGGATGCTGCGCGCATTGATCAGGCCGAAGAGGCTGACCGCGACGGCCAAGCCGTAGAAGAGAGCTGCGATCATTGGCCGGTCGGTATGCAGACGAAGGAGCACCAGCGCCAGATTCGACAGCCTGCAAAGGCAGGCGGCGAGAAAGAAGTAGTTGAGAAATCCGAGCCAGACAGCGGCGATCCAATACAACAGAGTGACCAAGCGACTGGCAAAGTAGAAACCCAGAAAAGCGGCGGGCACGAAGGTGAAGGCGAGTAGAAAGAGTATCAAGCGCAGCGCGAGATCCTGTGCGGCGCTCAGCGGCAGCCAGAAGGCGACCCAGGTCTGATAGAGAAACCAATGAGCGGCAAGCAGCAGGGCTTGCATCAGCGCGATGCCTACGATGGGCCATGCCTTCAAACCGGATCTCCTTGCTTCAATTCTTGCACGAGCAGGAAAGTGGGCAGAACAATCTCCGCATTTGTGGTCGAAGCACTGTTGATGAATAGCTCTGCGGGCGTAGCCGTGGCGATCAGGTGTCTCGTCGGGTTTTCGATAGAAGCACCCAACAAAAAATGCAGGCCGGAGCATAAGCCCCGGCCTTCTTCACTCTTTCACTCTTTCACTTCTTCACTCTTTCACTGCTCTACGGCACAAAGACTCGCAGGCGCACGTGCCACTTGGTGCTCTCGCCCGGTTTCAGCGTGATCATGCCCGTATCCATCTTGCCCCACTCCTTGCCGAAGGGATCGGCAAAGTTGTACTGATGCTCGATGGCCACAAAGCTCTTGTTGGGTGGCGCGTACATCTGGATGGTCTTGATCTCCGGAGAGAGGCCCTCGATCTTGACGCCGTAGTGCGCTGCCGGATCGATCACCAGCACGGTCACGACGCCTCCCTTCCAATCGAGATGGCTCCAATTGTCGTCGTAGTAGTTGCTGCCGAGAGGCGTGCCGCCAGGAGCGCGCAGATCGAAGCGGCTTCCGCTGACGGGCAGGAGCTTGCCGGTGGGAAAGACATTGTCGTAGTTATCGACTTCGGCCGCGGTCTCGGCGGGAATCAGCACTCTGGCCTGCGAGCGGTTGCCGGAGGGCAGATTGAAGTAAGGATGCCATGCCAGCGCGAAGGGTTCCGCTGCGTTGCCAACGTTGTGCGCCACGATCGAGGCATCGACAGCATTGGCAGTGAGCGTCACGGTTACGACCAGATCGGTCTTGGAGGGCCAGTGGCCGCCAAAGTCGCCACCGTGAATCACTCCGACGGCCTGCACGCCGCCATCGACATTTTTGACGCTGATCTCATCGGTCTTGGCCTTCAGGATCAGCCCATGCATCGCGTGGCGTTCAGCGGTAGGCAGGCCGCCGATGTTGTTGGCGGGCAGAACGAGCGCGCGGCCTTCCCACTCGGTGGCAATCGTTTTTCCGTCGGCGGATAGTTTGCCGCGAATGCGGTTGGGATAGGGAGCGAGGAAGGCCGCGCCGAGCCGGTAGCCCAGATTCCCGAAGCTGTCATCGTCCACGTCTAGCATCTTCTTTGATCCAGTCAGATCGGGCGAGGCGAGCAGATCGACGTTGCCTTTACCGGGAAAGTTGGCGGTGATCTGAAGTATCTCCATGCCGCGCCCGGGCGCGAGCGTGATACTGGTGAACTCCGGCTTGGTCGTGCCGGCGGCGGCGCGGGTGAGTTTTACGATGGGCTGGCCGCCGATCTCGGTAACGGCCTGGGCGTGGCTGGCCAAGAGGGCTCCGCCCGTCAGAAAAACCGGAACGGCAAAAGGCAAAATGGCAAATGTGCGAGCTATCAGATTCATCACAGATCATCCCCAAATCTATAGTTGAATCCACCGGGCACGCCGCTGTCGGAGAGTCTTCCCGCGTCGTCGTGCAAAATCCAGAGGCGAGGTCATTCTACGCCAGACGGCCCATCGTATGCCTCATACGAATTATTCCGTCTTCTGTCGAAGTCTACAATTCTGCAGGAAGATGGTATCGTTAGAGCGATTGACCTGGTATGGGCGGGTGTAAGTTGAAATTTGTGCTGTGTCTTCGTCTGATGTTGGCTGGAATGGTGATCGTTGCGCTGGCGGCTTTCTGCGCTGCGCAGGACCCGGTCGAAAATGCAAATACCGTTTGCTCGCAGGCAAACCTCAAGGACGCTGTTCGCGTCGACGGTTACATCTTCCGAAGTTACGAAAATCGTGGCAATGATCGATGCTTTGAGGTTCTGCGCGATGGCAAGATCCTCTTCCGCCGCACCAATGACAGTGGCGGCTGGTATAAGATCGGCCAGCCGGAGGACAAGGAGTGGAAGATTCCGGCCATCGCAAATGGCACGGACATCACGGGCCGCGGCCATCCGGAGATGATCGTCTCTTCTTACACAGGCGGCGCGCACTGCTGCCTCTTTCACTATCTCTTCGAACTTGAACCCAAATTCAAGCTGCTGGCCACACTGGATGCCGAGGACGACGACCTCTCTCACTTTGAAGCTCTGGATGCGGATGGCAAGTATTACTATCTGACGGCCGACTGGAGCTTTGCCTATTGGTACGGTTCTTTCGCTGGATCGCCCTCCCACTCCGTCGTCCTGCACTATGTGGATGACAGCCATGGCGGCGGGTTTCATCTGGCCTTCGACAAGATGCAGACTCCGGCTCCCACGCCGGAAGAGTGGCAGAAAGCGCTCAACGATGTGCAGAAGGAACTTCAGCTAGACCGGGAGAATAAGGTGAATAATCTCCCCGATCTTCTCTGGCGAGAGGTGATGGATCTGATCTACTCCGGTCACTCCGATCTGGCCTGGAAGTTTCTCGACGAAGCCGGTCCCCAGGCGCAGCAGAAGCCTTACCCAGACCTGGCGTCCTTCTGTTCAACCCTGAAGACCAGCCCTTACTGGCCCGATCTCGCGCCCATGTTGAAGAACACTCCACCCGCCTGCGCCAACGCCAAGCCCGACCGGGCAAACAAATGAGCCTGCTGCCGAGCCGTAATGTCTTCAAGCCAGCCGTTGCGCGATCGTCTCTTCCAGAATCTCCTGCACCGTCAACGGCACAATGACGACGTGCTCGCGGCGGAAGAACTGGTCGATTTCGCGCAGCGCATCGCCTGTGAAATCGAAGCCAACCACAAAGCCCTTCTTTCGCTTCGTCCGCAGCATTGCCGCTTCAAAGCTGTCAATATCTGGGCGGCCAATCTTGTCGCGCTGCTTCACCTGAATCGGATACCAGTCGTCCATGAAGTCCAGCTCGCCAGCCTCTTTTCCAGCCGCGGCAGGCTCGGTGCCGACGGGGTAGATGCGCCCATCGATGCCCATATCGCCCACTTGCGTCTTGTTGGGAATTCCGCCCAGTGCGATAACAGCCCAGTTCTCGAATTCGAAGGGCGGTATGGCGCGAAGCTGCTTCTCCGTCCAGGGCAGGTCACGGATAATGAAGCCTCTGCCGCTCAGCCAGAGATTCTCATCCTCGCGCAGCTTGCAAACATCGCGCAGCCGCTTGGCCATCACCCGGCAGGCAGTGGGGGAAATATCGATGCCGATCCATTGCCGACCGAGAGTCTGAGCCGCGACCAGCGTGGTGCCACATCCGCAGAAGGCGTCAAGCACAATGTCATTTGGCTTCGACGAGATTTCCAAAATACGTTCCAGCAGCTTCAACGGCTTTTGCGTGGGGTAGCCGAGCCGCTCCTTGGCCTGCGAGTTGATCGGAGGAATATCCGTCCAGACCGAGTCGATGGGCCGTCCCTCCTGCTCGTCGAGGTAACGCTTCATGCGCGGCACCGCGCCAGGGCTTGGCTGTACCACAATTCCAGTCTCGTAGCCTTCCTGCATCCGTTCTTTTGTCCATCGCCAAACTTTTTTATGGCCCAAAAATTCGTAGGTCAAATTCGGTCGGTCCGGATTGGGATTTGTCAGGTTACTCAATTGGTACAAGCGTCCATCAGGATCGCGATGTGAGTATTTACTCGCAGCTTTTGCGTCGAGATCATCAAGGTCATACGGATCGTAAGGCCGGTTGAAGGTAGTCTCGCCGCCGCCTCCGTAAAGAAATATTGTGTCGTGATTGTTGGGAAGACTCTTGGAAGCAAGCCCCTTTGCGGTTGTCCGCTTCCAGATGATCTCCGTATGGAAGTTTTGCTCCCCGAATATCTGGTCCAGCATCACCTTGACGTAATGGCTGGCGTGCTAGTCGCAATGGCAATAAAAGCTGCCCGTCTTCTTCAGAACCCGCGACAGCTCCACGCACCGCGGCCGCATGAACTCGATATACGCCCGCGTCGATTCGTGGCGATCCTCGAAGGCTCGCTTCTCCTTCGTCTCACCCCAGAAAATCTCATAGGTTCGGTTGGAGTTGAAGGGCGGATCGATATAAATCAGGTCGATCGAACCGTCGGGCAGCTTGCGGAGCTGCTCCTGATTGTCGCCGCAGTAGACGACGCGCGTATCCAGAAGTGAGGAGGGCTTGGCCATTTCTACCCATAGCTTACAATGGCAAGGCTTCCTCTGGCTCAATTACGTTCTGCGTGGATCGCCGTCTGGCCCTTGCGCTCTGTGGCCTGGATCACATTTCATCGTACCCTCGGCGGGTGTACACTGCCGTTCGTTGTTTCAGAGACTGAACCATGCCCGTTGAAGAAGCCCGCTGCACCTTGAGCTATACGCGCGGTCCCAGCCGCCCTCTCCTTGATCTGACCATCGGCAGCCTGCTGGAGCGCACCGCCAGCCGCTATCCCGACCGACTTGCCGTCGCCTCCTGCCATCAGGGCAAGCGCCTCACCTGGGCCGAGCTGAGCGCCCAGGCCGACTGCGTCGCCCGCGGACTCTGGTCGCTGGGCATCCGCAAGGGCGACCGCGTGGGGCTTTGGTCCACCAACTGCATCGAGTGGGTGATGATGCACATGGGATGTGCTCGCGCCGGCGTGGCGCTGGTCAACGTGAACCCGGCCTACCGCTCCCACGAGCTGCAATTTACCCTGGAACGCTCGCGCATGAAGGCGCTTTTTCTCTGGCATAAAGACAAGCATGCCGACTACGAGGAGATTCTGGGCCGCGCGCGTCATGGCCTCGATCTGGAGCTAGAACACACCATCTATTTCGACACGCCGGAGTGGCCGGCGCTGCTCGACGCCGAGGGCCGCCTGCCCGATCATGTCGATGCTGAGGAGATTGCCGACATCCAGTACACCAGCGGAACCACAGGACTGCCCAAGGGTGTGCTGCTGACCCATCGCAATGTCGTCAACAACGGGCAGTTTCTTGCCCAGGGCTTCCATTACACCGAGCAGGACAAGATCGTCGTGCCGGTTCCGCTCTTCCACTGTTACGGCTGCGTGATCGGCACCATGACGGCGCTGAATACCGGCGCGGCGCTGGTCCTGCCCAACTGGACCTTCGACCCGCGCGCCACGCTGAAGGCCATTCACGATGAGCGCGCAACCTCGGTCTATGGCGTGCCGGCGATGTACGTAGCCGAGTTCGCACTGCCCGATTTCTCCAGCTATGACCTGACCAGCCTGCGCACCGGCATGATGAGCGGCGCGCCCTGCCCCGTCGAGCTGATGAAGCGCGTCCTCACCGAGATGCACATCGGCGAACTGGTCATCGCCTACGGCCAGACCGAGACCTCGCCGGTGACCACAATGTCCGACGCCTCCGACCCCATCGAGATTCGCGTCAAGACCGTCGGCCGCGCCATGCCGCAGACCGATCTTAAAATCGTCTCCAGAGTGACCGGTGAGACTGTACCCATCGGCGAACAGGGCGAGATCTGCATTCGGGGGTACGCGCTGATGAAGGGCTACGATGGCGATCCGGAGGCCACGGCACAGGTGATCCGCGAGGACGGCTGGCTGCATACCGGCGACCTGGGAATCCTCCATGAGGACGGCTGCATTCATCTCACCGGCCGCTCACGCGACGTGATTATCCGCGGCGGAGAGAATATCTATCCCCGTGAGGTCGAGGAGTTCCTTTACACGCACCCCAAGGTCGGCGAGGCGCAGGTCGTCGGCATTCCCAATGCGCGACTCGGCGAGATCGTTGCCGCCTGGGTTCGCCTGAAGCCGGGCGTCGAGGCCACTGAAGAAGAGATCAAGGAATTTTGCAAAGGCCAGATCGCCTACTACAAAATCCCCGAGCATATCCGCTTTGTCACCGAATTCCCAGCCACGCTCAGCGGCAAGATCCAGAAGTACAAGATACGCGACTTTGAGATCGAGGCGCGCGGTTTGCAGCAGGTGGCCAACGCGGCCACGGCATAGGGAACAATTAACGGTAAATGAACCTTGTCTACTGGGGTGGAAGCCACAGGGACGGTGCTCATCTTCCCCATTTCTTCGCTGGTTGCCATTGCCGGACACCCGGTCCGCGCCGTTCTTCTCTCCTCAATATGGGAGAAAATGGCACTCTGGCGCTGTTGTGCTGGTCGATGCCGATACGCCTAGGTATCTCATTTTCCGGGAGTGAGTGGGCAAACAGTACCCAATCCCACTTTTTTCGCTTATGCTGTAAAAACATCCTTACTTGCTGCGGCAGGCCTAACACAAATCCTTATGAATCCAGTCGCTTTTGCGGTTGACGATCTTCGGGAGCAGTATACGCGCGAGATGGCGCTCGTCCGCCAGACCTGTGAGCGCACCGGTGATGGCACCGCCGCCATCCGCCGCCGCTCGGCGGTTGTCGACCGTATCCTGATTGAAATGTGGCGCCGCGCCTTTGCCGGTGAGCCGGTTCAGAATGCCGCTCTGCTCGCACTGGGAGGTTATGGACGCAAGGATCTCTTTCCCTACTCCGACATCGATGTGCTTTTCGCCTTCGCCGACGACAAATCCGAGGCCAGCTCGAAGGACGCCATCCGCACCATCATTCAGGGAATGTGGGACATCGGTCTGCGCGCCAGCCCTTGCTCCCGCACTCTTAAGGAAGCCGGACGCTTCGATCCCGACAACCTCGAATTCACCCTGGCCACGCTCGACCACCGCTTCCTCGCCGGACACTTTCCTCTCTACCAGCAGATTCACCAGAGCGTCTTTCCCGGCCTCTGTCTCAGCGAGTGGAATACGATCACGCAAAAGCTCGGCGAGATCGCCCGCGCCCGCCACGCCAAATTCGGCAACACCATCTTCCACCTCGAACCCAATCTCAAGGACTGTCCCGGCGGATTGCGCGACTACAGCCTGGCCGTCTGGTTCGCTCTTCTCTTCCATCTCAAGGAGACCAAGGAGTGGCCCCGCCATCGCGGCGGCGTCTTCCAGAGCGCCCGAGGCGACGCTGAGGCAGCCTTTGATTTTCTGGCGGCCGCTCGATGTTTTCTCCACTTCCGCCACGGCCGTGACGACAATACCCTCGACTGGCAATCGCAGGATGAGGCGGCGGCCAACTCGATTGGCCTGGAAACGCGCGGCACTGCCGATCCGGCCTACTGGATGCGGACTTACTATCGCCATGCCCGCGTCATCTATCGCCGCGCCGCGTTGTTGATGGAGCATCTGCCCGCCCCGGTCAGCTTTTATAAGCAATTCCGCCGCCGCCGCACTCCCATCGCTGGAACCGACTTCATCCTCGATCAGGGACGCATCGACATCGCACCTGGCGCGCAGTTCAGCGACACCAGTGCCATTCTGCGCATCTTCTCCCTGATGGCCACACACGGCTACGCGCTCTCCCAAGCCGCCGAGGACCGCATCACAGACGCCTTGCCCGCTCTTGCGATTCACATTCCCGAAGGGCCGTATCTCTGGAACGCGCTGCGCGAGATCCTCCTCGGACCCCACGCGGCTCATGCTTTGCGCACGATGCACGCCCTCGGCATTCTGGAGATGCTGATCCCGGAATTCCACGGTATCGACGCCCTGGTGATTCGCGACAGTTATCACCGCTACACCGTCGATGAGCACACCTTCCTCACCATCGACAACGTGCACAGCCTCCGCCAGCCTGCCAACGAATACGAGCAGCGCCTCGCGCAGCTTCTACCGGAGATCGACCGTATGGATCTCTTCCTGCTGACGCTGCTGCTGCACGATACCGGCAAGGCCCGCCGCAACGAGGAGCACGTCGGCCCCAGCATCGAACTGGCGGATGCATTGCTCGCACGCCTCGAATTCGACGGCGAAGAGCGCGAGGCCGTCATTCAGCTCATCCGCCTGCACATCGAAATGTCCAACGCTCTGCGCCGAGACATCTTCGATCTCGAAAATGTCCGCGGCTTCGCTGAAAAGGTGGGCAGTCCGCAGATCCTGAAAATGCTCACACTATTGACCTTTGCCGATGTCAAGGCCGTCAATCCCGATGCCCTTACGCCCTGGAAGGCCGAGAACCTATGGCAGCTTTACATGGCCACCGCCAACTTCATGGACCGCTCCGTCGACGAGGTACGCTATCACGCCGCCATCGATCCGACGCTGCTCAACCGCCTCCGCTCCATGGTTCCCGCCGCGCAGCACGATGAGCTGAAGCGCTTTCTCGAAGGCCTGCCCCAGCGCTATCTGCAAACCCGCCTGCCTGAACAGATTCGCAACCACTTCCAGATGGCCGCCAAGCTCGACGAGGACTCCGTACAGCTCGACCTGCGTCCGCATCGCCAGCTCTACGATCTGACTGTCATTACCCGCGACCGTGGCCGCCTCTTCGCCGATGTCGCCGGAGCCCTGGCCGCATGGGGCATGAATATCGTCAAAGCCGGAGCCTTCTCCAACGATGCTGGTGTCATCGTGGACAGCTTCCACTTCACCGACGTCTTCCGCACTCTCGAACTCAACCCCTCCGAGAAGGACCGCTTTCTTGCCTACCTTCACGACGTGGTCGCCCTCAAGGTGCCCGTCGAGCAGATGCTCGAAGCCCGCCGCCACTTGAACCATCCATCGAATTTGAAGGTCGAAGTTCCCACCCGCCTGGAGTTCGACTCGGAATCCTCTACGCACTCCACTATCCTGCAAGTTGTGGCCCAGGATCTGCCCGGCCTTCTCCGTCAGATCGCTCTCACCCTCAGCACCAACCAGTGCAATATCAAGGTCGCCCTCATCGACACTGAAGGCGAGACCGCCATCGACGTCTTCTATCTCACCAGCCACGATGCCAAGCTAAGCCAGGAAGCCCAGCAGACCCTCGCCAAAGACCTCACTACTGCTCTGAACGCCCTGCGCCTTCCTACCACCGTCTGAAGCCGGTGGCCGTTGTGACTGTTCTGTGCAGCTTGCATTCCAAGAAATGCCGGCCGAATCACATCAACGGCATCGAGTGCTTTTGGGGCTTTGCCAAGCACCGCCTGACGAAGTTTCTCGGCGTGAGCAAAAGCACCTTTCTGCTCCATCTGAAAGAAACAGAATTTCGCTTCAATCACCGCAAAGATGACCTCTACAAAGTGCTACTATCCCTCTTGAGAAAGGACCCGCTCTGAGATCCTTTTCTTCCTAAGCCACTATTTATTTTCAGCCCTGTTTCTATGCAGATAATTAAAGCAATTGAGAGAACGCAATACTTTTTGAACAACATACACTCAGAGCCATATCAATAAATGAGATTTCAACAATCGGACGAAATCACCTGATACAGATTATTTCCTGCAGCCGTCGTTCACTGTTTCACGCTCTTCCCGCAAACTCCCGTGTCTCAGTGAAGACCTTCACCTTTTCGCCCACCTGAATATAGAGCGGCGCTTTGATCTCCAAGCCTGTCTGGAGGCGTGCGAGCTTGGTGACGTTGCCGCTGGTGTCGCCGCGCGCGCCCGGCTCGGTGTACTCAACCTCCAACTCAACCTTCTCCGGCAACTGCAAGCCGATGGGGTTCCCATTGAACTTGTGCAGTTGAATGATCGCGCCCTCAACCAGCAACTCCAGCGCGTTGCCCACCATGTCGCTGTTGAGCGTATGAGTTTCGAAGCTCTCCTGGTCCATGAAGTGCGAGCCTTCAGCGTCCGAGTATAGGTAAGAGGCCTCGACCAGCTCCAAGTCTGGCTCCTTGAACTTATCGCCTGCCTTGAAGGTCTTGTCGAAAACTGCGCGTGTCAGCAGGTTGCGCATCTTCAGCCTGACCAGCGTCTGGCCGCCGCGCGCCGTGGGTGTGGAAACCTCGGCATCCATGCAGTAGTACGGTGTGTTCTCAAACTCGAAGTACATCTTGCGCTTTACGGTAATCGCTTCCAACAATGCGGCCATACGTTCCTCAAACACTTATTCATTCGCAGCCGGAAGGTCCTATGGGCGCTCCCGCGGCTTCCTCTCCATTATAGGGTGAGGCCTCTGCCAGTGGATTGGTTTGCTGGCTTTGCCGCCTAGATTGCAAGCATGGCTGCGGCCATATGACCTACAACGGCAGCCCAAGTGTATTGCCGCAAGGCCAGCTCGCGTCCCTGCCGGCCCATGACGGCAAGCTGGCTGGGATCGGAGAGCAGTGCGGCCAGCTTCGCCGCCAGGCCGTCGACAGAATCCCTGGGAACGAGATCGCCATTCACGCCGGGACGAACGGTTTCGCGCAGCGCCCATCCGTCGGTAACCAGGCAGGGAAGCTGGTAGAGCATCGCTTCGAGTGGCGCAATTCCGAAGGGTTCGTAGAGCGAGGGCAGAACGAAGAGCGTCGAGTCGCGGAAGAGGGACTCCAGTTTCTGCTTCTGATCCGGATTGGCTTTGGAGAGGTGCCCGTGAAAGACAACGCCGCTGGGCAGATCGTCGAGCTTCGCCGGCCCAACGATGTGCAACTCCGCGGCCGGCAGCGTCTTGCGCAGTATACGAAAGGCCTGCAGCAGTTGCGGGCCTCCCTTGCGAACAAATTCCGTACCGATAAAGAGAATGCGGGGCGCAGTGTACTGCTTATGCGGATTTTCGGCGGGAAAATCGCTAAGATTGATGCCCGCGCCAACATTGAAGACGCGCTCTGCGGGAACGCGGTAATCCGAGATGAAAGACTGGCGCACATACTCACTCATTGTGAAGATCGCAGTCATTTGTCCGGCCACGCGTTCCTCATAGCGAAGAGATTGATCGATGCGCTTCCGCGAAACTCCCTCGAAGCCGAAGCCGCTCTGGAGCCTCACGCACAGGTTTCCATCGTGATACGAGATGCATTTCTTGTCGGGAAAGACATCGGGAAGCGAGAACATATGACCGGTCTGAAGCAAGATGGGAGCGGTATCGCCGACATGAGTGGCTGCTTGAGAAAGTGCATGCCGGTAAGCGGGATCGTAATAGTAATGCGTGCGCCAAACCGAGCGGACGGGGTTGAAGTTCTTGGCCAGCAAAAAGCTGTTGTGCAAGCGCGGCACCTTGATGCCGACGGCGCGATCGAGCATTCCGGCTTGCTTCATTGCCTCCAGCAAGAACAGGCCGCTGCCCGACCAGGTCTTGGGTGAAGTGGGGTCCGCGCCGACATTTCCGCCGAAAAATACCGTCACTTTTGACACAACGATCCCCCCTTTTCTCTTCAACCCGCGGAGATTCTCACTGCGCGAAAGCTCCTGCCGCGAATGAAGCATTGAGAGTAATCCTGGTCAGATTCAGGATGGCAAGGCCGCTGGCTTTCATTTGATCCAGAGCCGCTGGCACGGGCTTTTGCGCAATCACCAATGTGTCGGAGGAGGCGATCAGCTCATCCAGGCTGCGCGTCATCAGTCTGCCGATGTGTGGCAATGCCGAGACGACAAAGCTGAGATTGCTGCCATAGATTTCGTCGAGTTGAATATGCGGATCGTAAATCTTCACGGCTCTGCCCTTGCCGATCAGGTGCTCGATGACCGTAACCACCGGACTCTCGCGCAGATCGTCGGTATCTTCCTTGAAGGCAAGGCCGAAGATGCCAATCCGCTTTCCCGGCAGCTCCAGCACCTCCTGGATGCTGCGCTTGAGGTGCGCGTCATTGGAGGGCAAAACCGATTCAAGCAGCGGCAGCTTCACATCCAGCCGCGAGGCGCGAAAGGTCAGTGCGCGCAGGTCCTTGGGCAGGCACGATCCGCCAAATGCAAAGCCCGGTTTGAGATAAGCGGCAGAGACATTCAGCTTGGTGTCCCGGCACATGGTCGCCATCACCTGTTCGGGATCGACTCCCAGCCGGGAGGCAAGCGAACCAATTTCGTTGGCAAATCCGATCTTCACCGCATGAAAGGCATTGCACGCGTACTTGATCATCTCCGCGGTGCGCAAGGAGACAAGAGAAACTTCACCCGGCAACTCGTCGTATAACTCCGCTACCGCTCGCGCTGCCGATTCCGTGCTTCCGCCGACTACCAGCAAGGAGGGCTCCATGAAATCCTTCACCGCAGTGCCTTCGCGCAGAAACTCCGGATTGGAGACAATCTCCACATCTTCTCTGCGGGAAAAGACAGTCTCCAGAAGGCTCTCGCAGCTTCCCGGAAAGACGGTACTGCGCACGGTGACAATCAGAGGCTTGCTTCTTGGCCGGAGAAGTAGCGCTATATCGTCGCAGACCCGTCGCAGATGGCTGAGATCGATATTTCCATTTGCCTGGGAGGGAGTGCCGACGCAGAGCATGACGACATCCGCAGCGGCCAGCGCATCATTATTCAGCGGGCCAGCCTTCAACCGTCCTGCCGTCACGTTTCTTTGAATCAGTTCATCCAGCCCCGCTTCAAAAAATGGAGACTGCGCCTTCTGCACCGCTTCCACTTTGTTCATGTCCCGGTCGACGCCGAGCACGCTGTGTCCGATCTCAGCCAGACACGCGGCGCTCACGCAGCCAACGTATCCCAATCCCATGACAATCACATTCTGCTTGGAACTCATGCTCTTGCGCGCGACCTCACACGAGGGGAGTTTATCATGGAAGTGCGGTCGGCCATCAAAACAGACTATTCCGCTGGCGAGGAGCTTTCCCGCAATCATGAAGATACTTTGGATCTGTCCCTTCTTCCTGCATCCCACTGATCGCGGAGCGCAGATTCGCACCCTCGGCACACTCAAGGAATTGCACCAGCGCCATGAGATTCACTTTGCCGCGCTGAACGATCCGCGCAATATCGAAGGGCCGCAGCGAAGCTCGGAGTACGCAAGCCGCAGTTATTGCGTTGAACACTCCGCTCCCAATCGAAGATCGCTTGGCATCCTGCCTCAGCTCGCGGCCAGCATCGTGAATCCCATCCCCTTGGCCGTCTCCCGCTATGCCTCTGGCAAGCTCAAGCGAAAGCTGCAAACCTTGATCGAAAGCGAGCGCTACGATTGCATCGTCTGCGATTTTCTTGCGGCTGCTCCCAATCTCGGAAATATGAAGCAATGCGTCCTCTTTCAGCACAACGTTGAAACAACCATCTGGGAACGGCACGTTGAGCAATGCTCCTCTTTGATAAAGAAGATGTTTTTTAAGATGCAGGCCCGGAAGATGGAGGCTTATGAGAGAAGAATCTGCCGGAGCGCGAAGTATGTGATTGCGGTTTCGGAGATCGACGCCTGGAGAATGAAGCGAATGTTTGAATTCGAAACCGTCACCAGCGTTCCGACAGGCGTCGATGTAGAGTACTTTGCTCCCCGCGGCCAGTCCCCCTTTCTCTCCGAGCTGGTTTTTTGCGGATCGATGGATTGGCTGCCGAATGTGGATGCGGTGGAATACTTTCTCTCCGAGATTTTTCCCTTGATCCGCAAGCAACTGCCCGGCGCGGCCTTTACTATCGCGGGGCGCTCGCCCGATGCGCGGGTCATCAAGGCGGCGCATGGTATTGCCGGTGTCCGCGTGACCGGTAAGGTGGACGATATGCGGCCCTATCTTTGGGGAGCAAAGATTTCCATCGTTCCCATCCGCATCGGCGGCGGAACCCGCTTGAAGATCTATGAGTGCATGGCGGCCGGAGTTCCGGTCGTCTCCACCACCATTGGCGCGGAGGGGCTGCGCTGCCACGACGGCGAGGATATCGTGATTGCCGACGATCCGCGCAGCTTTGCCGGCGCCTGCGTCCGCCTGCTCACAGACGATGCGGCGCGGCGCGCGATCGCGCACAATGCGCTCAGCCGCGCACAAAGCGAACTTTCCTGGAAGGCGGTCAGCCGCGTCTTCGAGAGCATCCTGGAGAGAAACCGGATCTCTCCTAACCGGGCGATTCAGAAGGCTGAACGATGAGAATTGCGGTTGTCTCCCGGTATTTTCCCAGCTCGGCGGAGCCCTGGCAGGGCCGCTCGGCCTACCAGACGCTGCGCCTGATGGCGCGCAAGGCGGATCTGCGCGTCTTTTATCCCAATGCCAACTATCCCGCCCCGCTCAATCCGCGCAGCCGGAGTTACGCAAAGCTCGACGCATCGTTCAGCGTGCCCGATGTGCGCGTCAGCTATTACGACTATTTCGCGCTGCCTTTGCTCTCTCGCCCGTTCAACGGCTGGAGCGCTGCACGCGCCCTGCTTGCTCCCATTCGCGCCTTTGCCCCCGATCTCATCTTGGGCTACTTTCTCTATCCTGAAGGCTATGCCGCACTGAAGATCGCCAGGACTCTGGGAGTTCCCGTCGTCGTCAAGAGCATTGGCTCCGACATCAACCGGATATGCGATCCGATCTCGGAGATGCAGACGTGCACGGTCTTGCGCGAGGCCGATTTTGTGGTTACCGTCAGTGCCGATCTGCGCAACAAGGCGATTGTCATGGGCGCTTCGCCGGAGAGGACGCGCGCCATCGTCAACGGCATCGATCCCGCGGTCTTTTACCCACGAGATCGCGAGCAGGCGCGGCAGAAACTCGGCATCGATCCCGTCGCCGAAGCGGTCGTGTACATCGGCCGCATGGACGTGAAGAAGGGGCTTCGCGAGCTGGTCGAAGCGGCGGCCTCGCTGCATAGCGAGCGGCCCAGGATGCATATCTATCTGGTTGGCGAAGGCGTGGACAGGCCGCAGATCGAGAGCGCCATACAGGCCAGGAATGCCTCCGCTTACATTCATGCGCTGCGTGCCTGCGACTTCGACGAGGTTGCACTCTGGATGGCTGCTGCCGATTTGATAACCCTGCCCAGTTACATGGAGGGTTATCCCAACGTGGTGATCGAGGCGCTGGCCAGTGGACGTCCGGTCGTCGCCACGCGCGTCGGCGGCATTCCGGAGATTCTCGACGATTCATGCGGATGCCTGATACCTCCACGCGACTCCGCGGCGCTGGCTCAGGCTCTTGCTTCGGTTCTTAACCGCGGCTGGGACGCCAGGGCCATCTCCGCAGGCCACAGCCGCAGTTGGGAGACCGTCACGGAGGAACTGTTTGCCGCCTTTGAAACCATAGTGCCCGTGCGTGAGGAAGCCCGCGGATGAGCGCCTTGCGCAAACTTCTCAGGCTTTTTGGCCGCCTGCTTGCAGCTATGGGATTTGTCACTGTGCTGGTAATCTGCACGCCCATTGTTGGGTGGTGGGCGCGGGCCTATGCCGGTCCCATCCGCCAGCCCAAAGGCGATGTCCTCATTCTGCTCAGCGCGGCAGCCGACGACGAGTATGGCGGCATCTCCTACTCATCCTACTGGCGCGCCCGTCAGGCCCTTTACGCCTGGCAGAACGGCGGCTTCAAAACTATCCTGATCTGCGGCGCGGGCGATCCGGGAATTCGCAATTACTTGATCGCTGTAGGCATCCCTGGAAGCGCCATCGTCACTGAGCCGCGCTCAGTGAGCACTCGCGAAAATGCCATCGAAACGGCGCGCCTGCTTCCATTCATCCCTGGCAGAAAGGTACTGCTCACCAGCGACTATCACATCTTTCGCGCGCTGCGCGTCTTCCGCAAACTCGGCATCGACGCCGCCCCCATGGCGGTTCCCGATCTGCTCCACGCCACGGAACATTGGAACGGACGCTTCCCCGCCTTTGAAACGATGGTCTGCGAATCCGCAAAAATCGTCTATTACTTCTTTCGCGGATGGATGTAAGAGCGCCGCTTCAATCCGCCTACGCCGGATTCGCCTTCTTCGCCGGAGCCATACTCTGTGAAGGCGGCTTTGGCCGTCCCTCTGTCGCGCTTCCAACTTGCGCCTCCTGTAGCTTATAGAGCAGCGACCGGTAACTGATCTTCAACCACTGAGCCGTCTTCCGCCGGCTCCAGCCATTCGCCTCCAGAACCTTGAGAATGATCTGCTGCTCCAGCTCCTGCGTGGCGGCGCGGGTGATCTCCTTCAGCGATACAGGATTGCTGAGATCGATCTCCGTCTTCAGCAGGGCCGGAGCAGCCACTGCCGACGGAACCAGCTCTGCCACCAGAGACTCCTCGCTGCCGATCAGAACATAACTGCGAATCAGGTTTTCCAGTTGCCGGATATTGCCGGGCCAATCGTAGCGCTCCATCATGCGCAACAACTCGCGCGAGAGCGGCTTGGGGCTGTGCCGGAAGGCCTTCGAGTGTAGATGGATGAAGTAGTCGATCAACATCGGCAGGTCCACGCTCCGCTGCCGCAGCGGCGGTAACTCGATCGTCACGGCATTGATGCGATAGAGGAAATCCAGCCGGAAGCTGCCGTCCCCGGTCTGCTGGCGCAGATTGCCGCTGGCCGCGCTCACCAGCCGCGTCGTCACCCGCCGCAACTCCTGTCCGCCCACGCGCATGAAGCTGCCGTCCTGAAGCATCTGCAGCAGTTTGGCCTGGACCGACAGATCCAGATCTCCGATCTCGTCCAGAAACAGCGTGCCCATGTGGGCCTGCTCCACACGTCCCCGCTTGGTCGCGTAGGCGCCCGTGAAGGCTCCCTTTTCGTAGCCAAAAAGCTCAGACTCGATCAAGGTGTGCGGGATCGCCGGACAGGCCACCTTCACCCATGCGCCCTTCGAGAAATTCGAGTGCCCATGCAGCAGCTTGGCGAAGATCTCCTTGCCCGTGCCGCTCTCGCCCTGCAAAAGCACCGGAACATCCGTCGCCGCCACCCTCTCCAGCTTCTCGCGCGCCGCGGCCATCCCTGCGGATTTGCCGAAGATCACCTCCATCGGTGGCAGATCGCGGAGTTCAGCGGATTCAGGTTTGCGCGCCATCGGCAATTTCGTCCTGCTGGTTCAGAGTTGGATCGATTCTCTTGTATGCAACTCCCCGGCCAAACTCGATCGCAGCCGCTCCTGCCGGGTCCGCTACGGCTGTATCGCCGTGCTTTTCGCGCAATACCCTCCGGACCACTTCAGCAAACCGGATGAGCATATGAAAAATTTTGCACATCATAGCGAATGAATTACCACTTTTTAGTGGTACTATGGTGAGCAAGCGGCATTTGTTTTGTGATCTGGGCGCGATCCCCGTCTTCTTTTATCTGCCTGACCCCAGCTTCCGCGAAGTGTGTGCCGTACTCCTCTGGAAATCGCGGTGAGAACCGTTCAGCGATCTTGTTCCTGTTCCCACAGGTGAGGAGGTCAGCTCCGGATGAGCGGTCCTGAAGCGGAGGAAGATTCCAGGATGATGAGTACTCCACCAGGAGAGTCGATGAAGACGAAGAGCAAGCGCCGCCTTCACATTGCGGCTCTGGATCCTGATCCCGCCATCCTGAAATATCTTCATCGCATCCTTGCCGACCGCTACTCCATGAGCCTCTTTACCGATGCCGATGAGCTGATGAGCAGCTTGAAGCAGCCGCCCGCGCCCGAATTGCTGCTGATGGATTGGCACATTGCCGAAGACTTCACCGGCCAGCGTGCGCTCGACTTGTTGGCCGAGCTGCGCGCTATCAAGCCGTTGTTGCCAGTCATCCTGATGGCCTGTTCCGCGGAGTTGAAGGAGGTGGTGGCGGCTACGCGCATGGGCGCCTCCGACATTGTCCTCAAGCCCTTCAGAAAAGTCGACATCGACCAGGCCGTGCAGCAGTGCCTCAAGGAGAGCGACGGCCACGCAGCCGAAGAGGATGACGAGAGCAAGGAAATCCTCCTCGATGAGAACACATCGTTTGTCCGCGCCAGCAAGCGCATGAGGGAGATCGAGTCCCAGTGCCGCCTGGTTGCCCGCGCCGACATTCCCGTCCTGATCCTCGGTGAGAGCGGAACCGGCAAGGAGGTCGCCACTCTCTTCATCCACAAGATGTCGGCCCGCAGCCATCGCAACTTCATGAAGGTCAACTGCGCCGCAATGCCCGCGGACCTGCTGGAGAGCGAGCTCTTCGGCTATGAGCCGGGCGCATTCACCGGAGCGGTCAAGGCG
>Ga0181528_10000607_pt1 | contig 24661 bp, 23 predicted proteins | sample PEATcosm2014_Bin_47_FD_119742 | JGI IMG/M metagenome (GOLD analysis project Ga0181528, IMG submission 119742) | Peatland microbial communities from MTU Mesocosm Facility, Houghton, MI, USA - PEATcosm2014_Bin10_10_metaG | ecosystem: Environmental > Terrestrial > Soil > Wetlands > Peat | place...
CAACTACGCGATTGGCGATGCGTGCAAGAAAACAGGCGTGATTGGTTATTGCTACGGAGGGACGCTGGCATGGTTGGCAGCTGCGCGCCTGCGTCCTGCAGCAGTGGTGGGCTACTACGGAGGTCGCATCGGGAACTACGCCAACGAGAAGCCGAACGCGCCGGTGATGCTGCACTTCGGCAAGCAGGACGCGCATATTCCGCCGGAGGAAGTGGAGAAGGTGCACGTCGCGTATCCCGAGGTGGAAATCTACTGGTACGACGCCGGACATGGTTTCAACTGTGACGCCCGCGCCAGCTTTAATCCTGCGGCGGCGAAACAGGCGCGAGAGCGGTCAGTGAAGTTCCTGAAAGAAAACTTGGAGTAACCCTACACCAGCACCCGCTTTGGCAGAATCTCTCCGATGCGTTTTACCTGTGCTCCGACGCCGCGCAGTTTTTCTTCAATGCGCTCGTAGCCGCGGTCGATGTGATAGACGCGGTCGATAATTGTTTCATCCTGCGCCACCAGTGCGGCGAGCACCAGTGAGGCGGAGGCGCGCAGATCGCTGGCTTGTACCGCTGCGCCGCTGAGCTGGGTGCGTCCGCGAACCACGGCGCGGCGGCCTTCGATTTTGATGTTTGCGCCCATGCGGCAGAGCTCCTGCGCATGCATGAAGCGGTTCTCGAAGATGTTTTCCGTAATGATTGATGTGCCCGATGCCTGCGTCATCAGCGCCATGTATTGTGCCTGAACGTCGGTGGGGAAGCCGGGATACTCCTCGGTCGTGATATCGGCGGCAGTCAGAGGTGCCTCGTCGCCCATCACGCGCACGCAGTCTTCACCAACCTTCACTTTCACGCCAACTTCTTCCAGCTTGTTGAGCAGGGAAGTCAGGTGCGAAGGGTCGCAATCGGTCAACATCAGGTCGCCGCCCGTAAGGGCTCCGGCGAGGATGAAGGTTGCGGCTTCAATGCGATCAGGGATGATGCGGTGGCGCGCGCCGTGCAGCTTCTCCACGCCTGTCACCTTAATGGTGGAAGTGCCCGCGCCTTCGATGTGTGCGCCCATCTTGGTGAGCAACTCAGCAAGGTCCACCACTTCGGGCTCGCGCGCGCAGTTCTGCAGCACGGTTTCGCCTTCGGCAAGAACGGCGGCCATCAGAATGTCTTCGGTTCCCGTGACAGTGATCTTGTCAAAGGAGTAGCGCGCACCTTTCAGCTTGGTCGCGTTCGCCTGAATGTATCCGTGCTCCTGCACAATCTTTGCGCCGAGCTTTTCGAGTCCCTTGATATGCAGGTCGATGGGCCGCGCACCAATGGCGCATCCGCCGGGAATGGAGACGCGGGCGAATCCGACGCGAGCTACCAGCGGACCCAGCACCAGCGACGATGCGCGCATGGTCTTCACCAGTTCATAGCTGGCTTCGGGATTCTGGCTGAGTCCGGCAGCGCAGATTGTGGTGCGGTGTTGCGCACGTCCGTAGCCGAGCTCCACTTCGGCGCCCATGGCGGCGAGCAGACGACGCTCGGTCTCAATGTCGCGCACCTGCGGAATGTTTTCGAGGATCACCGTCTCATCGGTGAGCAGGGCGGCGGCCATCGCCGGAAGCGCAGCATTCTTCGCTCCGCTGATTCGTATCGTACCCAGCAGCGGATTACCGCCGCGAATGACAAGCTTGTCCATTGAATGAGTCCTGGAAGAAAACTGTGCGCCTAATAAGAGTCACGGCCTCCTACGATTCTACACACTCCATGAGCGCGTCGTGCACGCGCGGACGTACCTCTTTGATTGCCTGATTGGTGGCGTCGGGCCAGGTGCGGTTGGTCAGCAGCGTGATGGAAAGCCGGCGTTCGGAATCGCACCAAAGCGAGGTGCCGGTATAGCCAAGGTGTCCGAACGAGCACGGGGAAAAGTGCGTGCCGGACTGCGATGGCGCTGAGGGCGTATCCCAGCCCAAGGTGCGCGAGGTGCCCGGAGGCATGGTGGCGCGTGTGGTGAACAGGCGAATGGTCTCGGGCTGCCAGAGTGGATAGCCTCCGCGAAGAATGCAGTGGGCGAAGCGTGCGACCGAGAGCGCGTCACCGAAGATGCCGGCGTGACCGGCCACTCCGCCCATGGCGCTGGCATTCTCGTCGTTCACCTCGCCTTGAACCACGCGGTGGCGATAATATGTGTCGTCAACCGTTGGAGGAAACTGAATGGGATGAACTGGATGCGGCGTGAAACGGAAGTTCAACTTTAAAGGATTGAAAACTTCGCGCTGGCAGAATACGTCCTCGCGCTCGTGGGCGATGCGCTCCAGCAACCATCCCAGCAGGATGAATCCGATGTCACTGTATTCGGCGTGCTGGCCGGGAGCGAGCTTGAGCGGAACGCGCGCGGTAGCCTGCAGCAGGGACTCGCGGCCATCGGCTTCCAGATAGAGTTTGCGGTGGGCAGGCAGGCCGGAGGAGTGCTCCAGCAACATGCGGACAGTGACCAGCTTGCGCCAGGGATCTGCGGGGTTGGCGAACTCAGGCAGCAATTCTACAAGGGGTGCGTCGAGCGAGAGTTTGCCGCGCTCGTAAAGCAGCATCGCCATGGACACGGTCGCGATCGGCTTGGTCAGGGAGGCGAGGTCCCAGACGGTTTCGGGCATCACCGTGGGCGAGCCAGCGTCGTAGGTGAGACGTCCGAAGGCGCGCAGGGCCAGGAGTCGGTCGCCGAGGGTGACGGCCAGGGCCGCACCGGGAAACGCGTGGGCAGCAATGGCCTCTTCCATCATGGCGAAGGCGCGTGCAAAGCGTTGCTCCTGATTGGAGGTGGCGTCGATCAGAGGGGCAGCCGTGACTTCCGGCGGCACTGTCGCGTTCACCGTCTCTTTATGTGTCTCCGTAAGCGGCTCCTGCGAAATCGCTGAAAAGGTTACTTGATGTACTGCAGCATTTCTTTGAAATGCGCGCTGCCGCTGCGGCGCAGCAGCTCATACATCATCATTTCGGTGGAGGAGATCACGCATCCGGCAGACTCCATGCGCTCCAGTCCAAGCCGCCAGTTCCAGTCGGTCCGGGAGCTCACGGCGTCAGATGCTACGTGCACCATGTAACCGCTGTCGAGGCCGCCGAGTGCGGTCTGCATCACGCAGATGTGGCTCTCCATGCCGCAGAGCAGCAGGGTGGTGCGTTGGCCGGGAAGCTCGTGCAGAGAGGCGCGAAACTCCTCGCGGCCAAAGCAGCTGAACTCCATCTTGTCGGTGGGACGAACATCGGGTAGCAGCTCTGCGATCTCAGGTACCGTGGGCCCCAGTCCGCGGGAGTATTGGGTGGTCACGAGTACGGGAATCTCCAGAATTCCCGCCAGCCGGATGAGCAGGCGGCAGTTGCGCACCAGCTCTTCGCGACGCTCGACGGCAGGCAAGAGTTTCTCCTGAATATCAATGACGACGAGGGCACACTGGTTGGCGTCCAGACTGCGGCGCGCGGCCGGTTCACCTGACATGCTGACCAATCCGGGAAGGGAAGATGGATTCATCGCAAGCTCCTCAAATAAGACACACTAAAGCCTAACCTACGGAGTGAAGGTCCGCCAGATGGGGAAGGAGTGAATTTCTTCCGGGGCGGCAGACCTGAGCTGAACTGCATCACACCTACTGTGAGCTTGTCTCGGGTACTTACTTCCGCACGCTGTCTCGCCATTTTTTTGGCCGTTCCTCTGCTGATGGCCGCTGCCACGCAGCCATCGTTGCGCCAGGTTGCGCTGCTTGATCTGCCGGGGAAGCCCGGCTTTGACGAGATAGCGCTGGCCCAGGGCATGATTCTTGTAACCCACGGCGGGGCGGGAACCGTGGACCTTTTCGACCCGCAGAAGCGGCGGGTGGTGGGCCATATTCGCGAAATGTCTTCGCCGCGCGGCGTTGTCTCAGACGAAGCAGCGCACCTGGTGTACATCGCCAACTCAGGCGCAAAGAACATTGTGGTGGTTTCCAGCACAAACTGGCAGGTCCAGCAAACCATTCCCGTGGAGGCTACTCCTGAGGCGCTCTATCTGGCAGCAGCCGATCACCTGTTGTACGTGACATTCCCTGACGCGCAGGCGGTTGCCGTTCTGGATCTTGCGTTGAATGGGTTGCCGGTGGCGCAGGCTACGGTGGCTGGGCGACCTTCCGATTTTGCCTGGGACGCAACGCGACACCAGCTTTACCTGACTCTGCAGGATCGCCGCAGCGTCCTTGTGCTTGGCCCGGGGCTGAAGACCTTGGGGCGCTTTGAGCTGAACGCCTCTGAGCCGACGGGTGTCGTATTCAGTGCAAAACATGACCGCCTCTACGTTGCAGTGCGCTACGCCGTGCTCGCCCTTGACCCCAGCACGGGGCAGGAGATGTCGCGTTCGGCCGTGGCAGGCGGCATCGATCAGATCGTTCTGGATGAGCCCAGTGATTCACTGATTGGCGTCTCGAACGGGTCGGTCTTCATCATTCCTGACGGAACGAGCCTGGGCGCTGCCGACGAACTGCCAGTGGACGTAAAAGGCCATACCATCGCCTACGATTCCGCCACCGGAACCGTCTACCTGCCCGGAGGCCGCGAGGGCCGCTCCAAGCTGCTCATACTCAAGCGCATCATGGCAAGGTAACTTTGAGACCTGAGCCATGATACAAATGCATCATGTCTCGAACTATCTCTGATCGTAGCGGCGTGGTGGCGCGCGCGGCCTGTCGTGTGGACCTTGCGGGCGGCACCATGGATATGTGGCCGCTCTACCTGTTTCACCCCGGCGCGGTTGTGGTGAACATCGCGGTGCAGGTGATGACCTCGTGCCGCATTACTCCCACTGATTCAAACGCAATCGAACTGACCTCGCTCGATACCGGATTGACTGACAGCTTCCCGAACATGGAGTCGTTGCGCGCTGCGCCGCGCTACCGGCATGCGCTGGCCGCGCATCTGCTGCGATTCTTCTACGCGGAGGGTGAGCCTGCCACGGGCTTTCGGCTGGAGACGCACTCGGAGTCTCCGGCGGGCGCGGGAATCTCCGGCTCGTCGGCACTGATGATCTCCACCACGGCGGCCCTGGCGCGCTTCACTGGGCGCAAGCTCGGGCCGGAGCAGATTCGCGAAATTGCACAAAACGTGGAAGCACAACTCATCAAGGTTCCTACCGGGTGCCAGGATTACTATCCCGCGCTTTATGGCGGAGTCAGCGCGGTGCAGTTGGATGTGGACGGCATTCATCGGCAGGCTATTGCGTGCGATGCCGACGAACTCGACCGCCGTTTTGTGCTGGCTTACACGGGAGCGCCGCGGCAGAGCGGCATCAACAACTGGGAGGTCTTCAAGCGGCACATCGACGGCGACCGCCGCATCTTCAAAAACTTCGAGCGAATTGGGGAGATCGCGCGCGCCATGCGCACGGCCCTGACGGCTGCCGACTGGGATGAGACCGGACGCCTGCTACGCGAAGAGTGGAAGCTGCGTCGCACGAACGCTCCGGCCATTGCCACGCCGTTGATCGACCAACTCATTACGGTTGCACGCCGCAACGGCGCAACGGGAGCGAAGGTCTGCGGCGCGGGCGGCGGTGGCTGCGTCCTGTTTATGACCCAGCCCGAGGCGCGGCCCCGCGTGGAGCAGAAGCTGACTGAGGCCGGCGCACAACTGCTGCCCTTCGCGGTGGCCAGAAAAGGCGTTGCGGTTAGCGCGCTAAGCTGAGCCGGAATCCAGACGCGGCATCTGCTCAGAGGTTGCAAAACTTTACTTGCCGGACATTCACGAAGCAGAGTAGCTTTTCATCCAGAGAAGGGAGAGCCGCGCCGTTGAAGAGTATTGCTGAAACGTGCGAACTGAAGATTGCGCGAAGGTCTGCTCCCTGTGGGCACGGCCACGAGCAAGCTACTCCCGGGGCTCAGCTCAAGTGAGCCAGACGCCGCTGGGCGGTATGGAAGGACGCGTATACCCGGCGCCTGCTCCGTTGCCTGCGCTCGTGCGATTCCTGATTGCTGCGGTCTGGACTGCTGCCGTCTTCTGGGCGAGCGGCTTTGTGTATGCGATTTTTCCTGAGCACAACCTGCTACCCGGAGTTCTCTTTCGCCTTGTAGGCTGTTTGCTTACCGGCGCAGGATTTGTGTTCTTCCTCCGCGTGCTGGACGGCAACTTCGCTCCGGCCTCAGTGGCCCTGGGCCTGCCGCTCGACCTGACCGCCGCGCGCCAATGGGTTGTGGGATTCGCCCTGGGAGGCCTGTTCATCAGCGCAGACGTTCTCGGCATCGCTCTTTTTGGGTCGCTGCGATTGCATGTGCATGTCACCCAGGGGCTGGTATTGCGCTCAGGGGCGGTGGCCTTGCTGCTCGTCTCCGGTGCACTGATGGAGGAGCTTTCCTTTCGTGGCTATCCTTTCCAAAAGCTGACGGAAACCTTCGGCGCATTCGGGGCGGTGATTGCTCTCTCGGCGCTCTTCGGAGCTGTGCACCTCCACAATCCCGATGCGCAAGGCTGGCTGAGCTGGAGCTTTTTCAACACTCTCGCCGTGGGAGTGCTCTTTGCACTAGCACGCATCCGCACCGGGTCGCTCTGGTTTCCGTTTGGCCTGCACTTCGGCTGGAACCTCTTTCAGGGAGCAGTCTTTGGCCTTCCGGTCAGCGGACTGCGCGAGTTCTCCTCGGTTGTGACGGCCACCGCGCACGGCTCTGCAGCCCTGACAGGCGGAGGCTACGGGCCAGAGGCGAGCGCCACCTGTTCGATCGTTTTGGTAGTAGCTCTCCCGGTGATCTGGATATCTACCTCAACCGGAAAAATTCAACATCGCCCACCGGCACACAACTCAGCCCCCAGCATCTAAATTCACCAAAGTGCATTGCGGCAATGAGCTTTATAATTCTGCCGCGCCCGGTGAGCCATACCATGAAATTGCGAGTGCTGTTGCCGTCTGTCCATTCGCTCAGGATTGCGCGCTGGGCCTTCGTGTTGTCAGTTCTGCTGGCCGCCTCGCCCGCCTTGGCGGACGACAGCAAGCTCTCCGAGAATGAACGCCAGCAGATCATTCGCGACTTTCTTGCAGAACGTCCGTTTGTTCATCGCGCACTGCCGCGCGGCAAGGCAGGCGTGCGCATTGAGGGCGAGAAGATCACGCCCTCCGAGGCCGAATTGAGCCTGGCGGTAGCGCAGTCCGGGGCAGCCGCCAAGCCGGGCGAGCGGGTAAGAATCACCGGAGTGCGTTTTGAACGGCATGGCGTACTGTTTGAAATCAACGGCGGCCCGATGAAGCGCAAAAGCTGGCGGGAGCGCGTAAACGTTGGCGTAAATGGAGTTGATCCACGATCGTCTTCGACGAATCAGCCCGATCCAAATGTCTACAATGAGTCGACTGGCTCATCGGTTTTCCTCGACCTGAAAGACGGAGCCAAGCTCACCACCGGGCAGATCAAGGACCTGCTCGCGCCCGTGCTTGACTTCAAGGCCATGACCGTCGCCGAGGCCTATCAGAAGACCCTGCCTCCGAAGCTTGCCGAAGCCGTGAAGAACCATCATGCCCTGGTTGGGATGGATAAAGAGATGGTGCTCTATGCGCTTGGCCGCCCGCCAAGGCGCGTGCGTGAGACCAGTGATGGCAAGGAAGTGGAAGAGTGGATTTACGGCGCACCACCGCAGGATGTTGAGTTCATCCGATTCATCTCAGACAAGGCCGTGAGCATTGAAGAGATGAAGGTCTCAGGAGAAAAGCTCGTGCGCACGCAAGACGAAGTGGGCGACCTCGGATCACTCAATGCATCCAGCGAAAAGCACACCCGTCCAGATGCGGCCGCCTCCGACGAAGAGCAGCGCAGCGCGCCGAGCCTGCTGCGTCCGGGCGAAAAGCAGGAGACACCGAACGCTGCGGCGCGTGACCGCAATCCGAACCCAATCCCTGACGGCGGAGCGCCGCCTGATCCTGGCAGCGGCCCCACGCAGAATCCGGCGGGCCGGATGCCCACCGGCAACGATCCAACGAACGGCCCGAACTAGGTGCTGGGCTGCCCAGTGAAAACTACTCGGCAGCCACCAACCGCAGACGGTGCACGGCTGTGGCGTCTACAGTCTCCGGCTTAAAGGCTAGGCGGAAGGTGGTGCCGCGATACCAGGCATCGAACTGGTCATCGAAGTTCGCACTGAAGAGATTGCCGGACTGTCCGTTGACAATGTTCAGCGTGGAGCGATCGAGGTCGCCGAAGTCAGCAGTGAAGCGTTCGGAGGGCGCAAACTCTCCCCCCACCTGCTTCACGGTGACGCCGTTGCCGGACTGCGGCAGCAGCGGCGTTGACGCATATCGCTTGAGCCCCGGAATCTTGCCGAAAATGGGATGCGAGATTTGCGTGGTCGCATAATCGCCATACTTCCAGTGCGACAAATCCTGCGGCGCATCATGCTCGCTCACCGCGGCCTCCACAGAGGCGGCTAGCAGCGCGTCCCATGTCGGATACTTTGCGGGCAGCCAGCGCGCAGGCTGGAAGGCCACGGCGTTCTCCAGCCACACGGTCTTCATGAACCAGCGATAGAGCGCAGCATCCCCGCCCAGTTTGCTCTCCAACAGCGTGTTCATCAGCCAGCGGCGGGCGCGCTGCTCAATGGCTGCACCGGCGGAATCCATGCTGATCTTGCCGTCAAAGTGGCGCAGGATATCTGCCGCCGCCTTGGCGCGCGCACTGGCCCCCGGCGTCTGGTCGATGGCATAGACCATGCGTTGCGCTACGAATTTGTCGAGATCGCTCTGCACATCGGTTTGCAGCGCCAGCATGTCAGCGGCGGTGAACTTCTTGTTCTGGCGCAGCACCCGGTAGATCCGCTCGGTGCGATAGGGCGACTCCCACTCCTTGGTGATGGAGTACTTGTATCCGTCGGCCGTGACGCGTCCATTCGCGGTGGCGATGATGCCGGAGGGCGGATTGTAAACGCTCGGCATCTCCTCGAACGGAACGTAGCCGGTCCACTCATGCGCTCCGTCGGCACCGTTGACTGGCAGCGAGCCATCGCCCCCCGCGCGAATCGGAACACGGCCCGTCGCCTGGTATCCGATGTTTCCATCGACGTCGGCATACACCACGTTCTGTCCGGGGCCGTTGAACTGTCCGAAAGCCGAGCGGAACTGATCCCAGTTTTGCGCGTTGTTGACGGCGTAGAACGGCAGGCTGAGCCCAGTGTCGTAGATGGCCCACTTGAGCGCCAACTGGCGTCCCTCGTTCTTCATCTCATGAGAGATGATGGGCCCGTGGCGAGTCACAACCACGTCCATCTCCACGTCGTGTCCGCGCTTGACGCGGATGATTTCATGCCGCACTTCAGGCTTCTGCCACCCTTGCGGCGTCTGGTATTCGCCCTGCGCGTTGAAGTTCTCGACGAACACATCTTCCACATCCGGACCCACATTGGTGAAGCCCCAGGCAATGCGGCGATTGTGTCCCACGATTACCCAAGGCGCACCGGGGAGCGTGACGCCCGCGACGTCGAAGTCACCGCAGGTCAGGTGAGCCTCATACCACGTGTTGGGGATGCGGTGCGGCAAATGCATGTCGTTCGAGAGCAGCGGCTTCCCACTTTCCGTGTGCGCACCGCTGATCACCCAGTCATTGGAGCCCGCGCGAACCCGGTCCATGGGTGCAACCATAGCGCCCGGGGCCGGGTACGCGGCAGCCGACGCCGCTCCGGCCGCAGGCGCAAAGCCCGGCATTACCAGTTCGGCGCGATGATGGCGATGTCGCCGCTCGTGCCGGGGCGCGACTGGTTCTTTTGCGGAGGCCTGAGCGCTGTCAGGGGCAGCAGCTGCGGGCTCAATCTCGTCGAGGTCGTGTCCGGGAACAATGTCGCGCTGCGAGCTTTCTACGTAAAGGTCGGAGGTCAGCTCCGGTCCCAGCCGGGCCATGATCTTCTCTTTGTTCAGGTCGTCGAGGTAGGTGCCGTGGTTCAACATCTCAGCCATCGAGACGCCCACCAGCACGGAATCTTCAGCGGTCCACGCTCGCGGGAAGTAGCGAAGCACGCGCATTTCCAGCGGCAGGCCGTAGTGATGTTCGGCAATGTAGGCGTTCACTCCGCGCGCGTAGGCCTCGAGCTGCTCGCGCTCCTCGGGAGTGGCCTGCGCCAAAGATTTCTCCGCCACCTGGCGGAGTCCGAGCGTGCGCTGCTCGCGGTCTACCTTGATGTAGTCCGATCCCAGGGCCGCGGAGAGCTCTCCGGCGGCGTAGCGGCGCATCATGTCCATCTGCCACAGGCGATCTTGCGCGGTCACATAGCCCTGGGCGAAGAAGAGATCGTCGAGCGAGGAAGCAGTAATGCTCGGCACGCCCTGCGCGTCGCGTACCACGGTCACGGGAGACTTCAGTCCCCGGAGCGCCACCGTGCCGTCCAGCTTGGGCATGGCCGCCCGGGCCGCCACGTGGAACCAGAGCCAGGCTCCTCCGGCCAACACAACCAGCAACAACACCACAAACAGCAGAATGCGGCCCAGCGTCTTCAGCCTGGAGCCGCGAACAGATTGCAACGGAGCACTTGCAGCAAAACTCATAATGTCTCGATTGTACCCGCTCGAAGAGGCTCGCTGCGTAGTGCAAAACACCGGGATTTCCCCGTCGAAGAGCCGCTTTCTTGCCCAATCTGGGTAGGTTCTTTTCCATGCTGTGACTTAAGTCGCTGTGCATTCCTTGGCTTGGAGCAAGATTAGGTGACCCTCAGATGTGTGTCCAGAAAGGGCTAATGAACAAATCCATCCCGATCACACTGCTGCTCGGTGTCTTTGTAGGGGCGATGATTGGCCTTGGCGGCTATACCTTCATTTACGCCAAGGGATATTCCTATCTATCCAACAATCCACAGGCCTGTACCAACTGCCATGTGATGAATGCGCAATACGATGGCTGGATCAAGGGAAGTCACAAGCACGCCGCCACCTGTAATGATTGCCACACGCCTCACAACTTCGCGGGAAAGTATGCCATCAAGGCCCGCAACGGGTTCTTTCATTCGCTTTATTTCACCACCGGAAATTTTCCTGACAACATTGAAATCTCCAACACCAGCCGCAACGTAACCGAGAACGCCTGCCGTCGCTGCCATGGCGACATCGTGCAAGCCATCGACACCGGCCAACACGCCGGAGGCAGGGAAGTGAGCTGCCTGCGCTGCCATAACTCCGTCGGACATTCCGAATCCACTGCTACGCTTCGCACCCCCGCATTGGGAGGAACCTTTCATCATGGAAAATAAGAACTCATCGAATCAGGATCAGAACAAGCAGGAGAAGCAACGCTCGCGCCGCCTCTTGATCGGCGTCACAGTACTGGCAGCGGTGGCGGCCATCGCCATCACCGCGTTGCTGGTCAACATCTTTGAACGCAAGCAGGAAGCGAAGAACCCCTTCTACCGCGTCGTCGAACTCAATGACACCATCGACGATCCTGCCGTCTGGGGCAAGAATTTCCCCTTCCAATACGACGGCTACAAGAAGACGGTGGACCAGGTGCGTACCAAGTACGGTGGCAGTGAAGCCATGCCGCAGACGCCCAGCAACGCCGATCCACGCTCGGTGGTGGCGCGTTCCAAGCTGGAGCAGGACCCACGGCTGAAGACCATGTGGGCCGGATACTCGTTTAGCGTCGACTATCGCGAGCGACGCGGCCACGCCTACATGCTCGACGACCAGACCTACACCGGGCGTCAGAAGGCGAACCCTCCGGCCATGTGCATCAACTGCCACGCCTCGCTCGTCACTACTTATCTCAAGATGGGCAACGGCGATCTGATGAAGGGCTTTGACGAGTTCTCCAAGAGCCACATGACCTATCCGCAGATTCGCCAGCAGGTGAAGCACGCTGTGGCCTGCATTGACTGCCACGACCCCAAGACCATGCAGCTCCGCGTTACGCGCCCGGCCTTCATCGAGGGCATCAAGGCGCTCAAGGCGTCGCAAGGCGTCAAGGACTATGACGTGAATACCATGGCCTCGCGCCAGGAGATGCGCTCTTACGTTTGCGGCCAGTGCCACGTGACGTACTACTTCAAAGGTCCGGAAAAGCGGCTCACGTTCCCGTGGTCGCAGGGACTCAAGGTAGAGAACATCATCGCGCATGAAGACGCTGATGGAGTGAAAGAGTGGGAGCATCCTGACACGGGAGCCAAGCTCATCAAGGCGCGTCATCCTGAGTTTGAGATGTGGAATCAGGGCGTGCATGCCCGCTCCGGCGTAGCCTGTGCGGATTGCCATATGCCATACATGCGCGAGGGCGGATTGAAGATCAGCGATCACCAGGTCAATAGTCCGCTGCTCAAGATCAACCGCTCCTGCCAGGGATGCCATCACTTTCCGGAGGAGGAGTTGAAGGCTCGCGTGGAGGAGATACAGGATCGCTACTTCAACCTGCGCAACGTGGCGCTTGATTCGCTGATGGACCTGATCCGGGACATCAAAACCGCTCGCGCCGATGGCACCAATCCCGCCTTTGTCGCGCAGGCGCAGGACTACCAGCGTAAGGGACAGTTCATGATCGACTTCATCATGTCTGAGAATTCCATGGGCTTCCACGCGCCGGAGGAGTCAGTTCGCGTGCTGGGAGACGCCATTAACCTTTGCCGTCTCGGACAGCTTGCACTCAAGGGCGGTCCGCAGCCGACCCACACCGTACTGGCCTCGCTGCCTGGTCCGCCCCCGGGCCACTAGGCTCTCAATCAATCCTGTACTCAAGCCTTCCGGGCTTCGGCTCGGAGGGCTTTTCCTTTGCGCAAATCCAGCATTTTCGCCCGAAATGCAATAAACCCTGCCAGCCTGCGTCCTACACTTAGAAGATCGGTTCGCGGATATTTCATGACGTCAGGGAAACAAAAACTCGGAGAGCTTTTCGTTCGCGAGAAATCCCGCTTCCTGAGCTTCGTCCGCCTGCGGCTCTTCGATCTCTCCGGCATGGATGCCGAAGACATCCTCTCCGAGGTCACCTACAACCTGCTTCGCCGCGCCGACGTGATCGGCGAGGTTGAAAACCTGAGCGCGTATGTTTACCGTTCGCTCGCCAACCGCGTCACAGACCACCAGCGCCAGAGCGTTCCATTGGTTCCGGCCATTGACGTGCCGGACCCAGCGCAGCCCGCCGTTCCCGTGCTTCCGCCTGATTCGCGCCCGCGTCCCGATCAGAGCCTGCAGCAGGCCGAACTGCGCGACAGTCTCTACCGCGCCATCGACACGCTCAATCCCGCTGAGCGCGCCGTATGGATTGCCACCGAAATCGACGAACGCAGCTTCCGCGAGCTCTCCGAAGACTGGGACGAGCCCATCGGAACGCTGCTATCCCGCAAGAGCCGCGCCACGGAAAAACTCCGCCAGCAGCTCTCCGAATACAAAGATCTATTCAGGAGTACACGATGACCTTCTTTCGACAAGAGTATCCCGGCTTTCCCCATGAGCATCCCGGCATGCCGGGACCACGCCACCGCGCTGGCCACATCGCGCGCCACATCCTTGGAGCCGCCGTCATTGGCTGCCTCTTCTTCTTCATCTTTGGCTACGTCGTCCAGTACCTGTGGAACGGCGTCATGCCAGCCATCTTTGGAGTGGCTCACCTCACGTTCTGGCGCGCCATCGGACTGCTGCTGCTGTGCCGCATTCTGGTGGGAGGTTTTCATCCACGCCACGGAGGTGCGTTTGGCCGACGCCATCGTCTCTCCCGCAAGCAGTACGAGGATTGGTGGCGCGAAGCCGGGCAGCAGTCATTTCATGACTACTCATCTGCTCGTACCGAGGAAGGGAAGCAGCCCTGACTTCTACTCCCCGGCCCGCGCATGTTTTGAGCGCGGGCCGGAGACTCGCGGTCGCGTGCAATAAACCGCTCTCGCCGCTGTCCTACGTATAGAAGGAGCCTACAGATGCCACTCTTTGTTGAAACCACTCGCACCTACCGAGACTGGTGGATTTTGCTCAAGGGCGCGCTGCTCGCTCTATTTGTGGGAACCCTGCTGTTCTGCATCGTTCCCACCCTGGCCGTTCACTTTTTGCCTCTAGCCGGAATCGGTATTCACTAATTTCATACTGGAGTATTCAGATGGTCGAGCAGTTCATTCTTGATTCCTTTCAAACCATGTGGGGTCCGTTTCCTGAGCCCGTAATGCTCATTCACAAGAGCCGCGAAATTCTTGCCGTCAACGATTTTGCCCGCAGCCTGGGCATTCCCACGGGAGCGAAATGCTTCAACCTCAATCCCGAAGTTGGACCAGGCGAAAACCACTGCCGTGAATGTCAGGCCAATCTCGCGCTCAAGAAAGGCGAGACCGTAAGCACTTTGAGCGAAATGGCGGGCCTCCCGGTGATCGGCTACTGGATGCCGCTCAAAGATGTCCCTGATGTGTACGTTCATTTCGGCGTAGGCACAGCAGAGAGCCTTAAGGCTTCCATGAAGGCCGCCGCACCAGCCCCCGATCTCGTCAACCTGTAACCTGCCGCAACGCCTCGTGCGTCGCCGCCTGTCCCCCGGGCCGCCGCACGAGGCGTGATCGACGGAGAATCTCTCTTCTGTCGTAATCGTTGCTCGCCCTGTTCGCGCGATTGCGAAACAGTACGTCTCGTTTCATCCAGCAACTCTGTTAAGAAAGGTGAAGCACACGCGGTTGTGTGACATTGCTCACGGTCGGCAAGCTGTCGACGAGGTACTATCATGCCGCGATGGGACATGTACGTTTGGTCGTCACAGGTTTCCAATCGCCGAACGAGGGAAGTCTTGCAGTGTGGAGTAGATGTGGAAAGGGCCGAAGCAGGGGCGAAGCAGCAGCGACAGTCGTACCGCAGCGATAGCCTGACTCGTCAGGTCAGTCGCGTCCTTGTGATGCGTCCTGAGTACTTCGCCGTCTCCGAGGGGAAGAATCCATTCTCCCGCAATGACCACGTCGTTGATCTTCCGCTGGCCATAGCTCAATGGGAAAAGCTCTGTGAAGCATTCCAGCACGCGGGCCTCGAAGTGTTCCATGTGGAGCCCCAATACGGCCTTGAAGACATGTGCTTCACCGCCAACCAGGCTTTCGTCGGGATTGATCGTGAGGAGCGAGCGTTTGCCATTCCCTCACGCATGCTTCACCGCAGCCGCCGAGATGAAGTAGAGCCCTTGACTCGCTGGTACGCGGCGCAAGGCTATCGAATCATCGAACTGGATTTGGAAGGCGAAGAGTTTCTGGAGGGCGCAGGGGACTTGATCTGGAATCCTGATTGGGAGTCGGTCTGGGCCGGATTCGGACATCGCTCAACCCGCGCTGCTGTGGACCTGTTTGCCGCCACCATGGAAGAAATGGGCTTCGCGGTTCGCAAACTGGAACTGGTCGACCCGTATTTCTACCACCTGAATCTCTGTCTGGCACCGCTCACCCCGGATGCCCTGCTGATCTACCCGGGAGCCTTTTCTCCACAGACGCTGGCGCAAATTCGCAACGCAACGCAGACCCTGGAGGTCACGCGCGAAGAAGCCTTGCGGTTCGAATGCAGCGGAGTTTCGGTGAATGGCTATTACATCACGCCGCGGCTCAGCCGTAAGCTGGAACAGATTTTAGGCAGGGAAGGCATTGAGCCGATCGTCGTGGATGTCTCCGAATTTCACAAAGGCGGAGGCTCCGTCGCAGGGCTCAAGATGCTGCTGCCATAAAGGTTTTTTAACTGCACTACTGCCTGAGCGGGCGGTCTACCAAGACCGCCCGATTTTTTGTGAGGACAAACGTAAGCTCATCCTCGCGCGATGGTCGCCAGCCTGAGTTCTTCGCCAAAGGCCCACAGATTCTGTCGCAGCCGATTCACCGCAGCATCGGTGGGAGCCGAAGGAAAGCGATTGGTCAATGCAGCCGAGCGACGCTTCGCGGCCAAGATGCGCTTCGCCGCCGTCTCCACCTTGGCGCGGAAGCGCACGCTGCGTTCGGCCTCGTGCAGAATTGCCTCATAGGCGCGAGTGACCAACTCGGCGTTATGGCAAACCAGGTACATATCGGCTCCGGCTTCAATCGTCTGCACTGCCGCAGCTTCAATACCCGCGACCTTCAGCACGCCGCCCATCTCGAGATCGTCAGAAACCACCAGCCCCGTATAGCCCACCTTCTTGCGCAGCACGTCGCCTATCCATTTCTTTGAGATTGACGCAGGCACCGCCTCGCCGGTCACCTCTGGATACGCACAGTGCGCGACCATCACGAAAGGCAACTGCCGGGCCAACAGGCGATAGGGAACCAGGTCCTCGTTCCACAGAGCCTTCCAGCTCTTGTGCACCACGGGCAGTTCCAGGTGCGAATCCAGATTGCCTTCCCCGAGTCCTGGGAAATGTTTGCCGCAACCTGCGATCTTTGCTTCCTTCAGACCGCGAAGAAACTCCTTGGCATAGACAACGGTGGCCTGGGCATCGCTGGAAACCGTGCGCGAACCCAGCACCGTCTCCGAGGCCGGGAAGCGCAGGTCAAGCACCGGGGCAAAATCCACGTTAAAACCCAGCGCGCATACCTCCGCGCCGATCAACCGTCCATGCTCGCGGAAGAACGGCTTCAGTCCGGACTGCACCACCTCCTGCACGCTGGGCGCCGGTCCGATCACGTTCTTCAGGCGGTCCACCGTGCCGCCCTCCATATCCACGCAGCGGAAGAGCGGAACATCAGCCATCTTCTGTGCGGCCTTGAGCAGCGCATGAGTCTGCCTCGGTGACTCGATGTTGCGGGCAAAAAGGATAATGCCGCCCGGCTGCATGGTCTTGAGTGCCGAGCGCACTTCTGTGGAAAGCTCAAGGCCATCGAATCCGAAGGTGAGCAGTTGACCAGCCAGCGTCCGTAGGTCTAGCGATGTGCGTGCCATATGAAATGGATTGTAGCCTGAATTGGTTCTCTGGATGCTTTGGGTTTGTTCCGGTTCATTTCTCGCGTTATGCTTGGGCCATGACGGCACTCGCACTTTCGGATCTGTTGGGCCTCCCGGTGTACGACTCGGTCTCCGGCAGGATGGGACGCGTGCGCGAAGTCGCGCTGCTGCCCCAGGATGATCCGACGCGCATTGCCGCGCTCATCGTGCGCACTCCAGAGGGAGACCGCATTGTTGCCACCGATCTGCTGCGCACCGTCAACGGTGGGGTTCACACGGCGGCCGTGACCGCGGATCTGCCCAAGTATTCCAGCGGCGAGGGCATGTTGCTGCTGGAGCGCGACCTGCTCGATCAGCAGATTATCGACGTGCACGGACGCAAGGTTGTGCGCGTCAATGATATTGAGCTGTCGCTGGACCGCGATGCCCCGAACTCTCCGCTTGGCCTGCACCTGCGCATAGCCTTTGTGGATGCTGGCGCGCGCGGCGCCATTCGTCGGCTGCTCAAGGGCGTGGTGCCGCGATACGCGCTGGCCGGTTGGCTGCAGCGCATTCCGGCGCGCAACATTCCATGGGAATTCGTCAACCTGATTGAAACCGACCCGGCTCGCCGAGTCCGCCTCAAGATTTCGTCCGAGCGTGTTGCCAAACTCCACCCGGCAGATATCGCCGACATCATCGAAGAGCTTTCGCCCGCCGAGCGTGACGCTGTCTTCCAGACCCTCGACGAAGATGTTGCCGCCGAAACCCTGGAGGAGATCGATCCTAAGCTACAGGTCTCCATCCTGAACGCCATGGAGAGCGAGCGCGCCGCCGACATCGTGGAAGAGATGGACCCGGACGCCGCCGCCGACTTGCTCGCCGACCTCACCGACGAGCGCTCCGACGCCATTCTGCAGGAGATGCAGCCCGAGGAACGTCAGGAGGTGGAAGAGCTACTCGAGTTTGAGGAAGACACCGCCGCTGGACGCATGACCACCGAGTACATGGCATTGGCTCCCACGGCCCGCGTTCACGATGCAGTGGAGATGCTCAAGCACTTCGAGGGTGGACTGGAGAGCATGAGCACCATCTTCCTGATCGGCGAGAACGAAAAACTCCTCGGCGCCGTGCCGCTGGCAAAGCTCATCGTCTCCCATGGCGACACGCGTCTCTCCGAACTGGCCGCCGATCCGCTCATCTCCTGCTCGCCAGAAGCGGATGAGCGCGAGGTTGCGGAGATCTTCGACAAATACAACCTGCTGACCCTGCCCGTGGTGGACGAGAACGGAACGCTGACCGGCGTAATTACCGCTGATGACGTGATTTCCATCCTGCGCGCACAGCTCTAACCTAACGGAATCGCTGAAGTTGTGTCGGAAAATACGTCCTTTAGACCCGGTTTGCGTCCATGTAGATGGGCAAGCACTTAGGGCAGAGGCCATGTGAGAACGAAGCATGCGAATGCTTCTCGATGTAGACCTCCATCTGCGTCCAGTCGCCCTCTTCGGTGCGAATTTTCTTACATGACGCGCACACCGACAGCAGTCCCTTGAGCACTCGCATTTCCGCAAGCGTCGATTCCAGTTCGGCCTTTGATTGCGCCAGACGCTCGCGTTCGTCGGCATGTGCATTCAGTACCACCAACATCATCAGCACACACATCGCCATCGCACAGGGAACAGTGAGCGTGAGGTCCTGCAGGCGCAGCAGGCGGGTGCCGTATTCATTCACGAGATGGGGAAAGGAATATTCCAACCAGTACAGGCCGAGTGCGTTCAAGACGAAGAACGAGAGAAAGGCAATGCGGGTGGCGCCTTCAAAGAGCACAGTGAAGAGCATGGCCGCGCTGAAGAAAATCAGCGCCGAGGGCCCCTGCGATCCGCAATTGAAAAACCAGGCAAAGTTCAGCAGCGCCAGCACCAGCACGCTGGATGTTCTGTAAGCGTAAATCTCTCGGCGCCTGGCAAGCCAGAACATCGCAAAGAACGCGAGCCCGAAAAGAAACACGCCGCCGCTCAGAAGTAGTGGCAAGTGCTCCAGCAGATCTGTGGGAGCAATGACGACTGTGGCGAATGTTCCGGCGATCAGGCACATCCAAAGAAAGGTGCGTTCACGAATTCCGAGCTCTGGGTTGGGTTGATAGAAGAATGACATTTTATCTTTGAGTTCCGACATTATGCGGTTTGCCTGCGGTGAAAGGCAACCTTAGAACCTGAATTTCAGCCCCGAACACAAGATAGTCTCCTGCTTAGTCGGAATGGCGGCTGCGTTCGTTGCGTACGGGGTGTCCGATCATGCGCAATTCTTCACATTTCCACCGCCGAGCCTTGAGCTTCAGGTCCATGCAATTTATGCTGGAAATTCCGATGTAAACTCCCGTACAAACCGGTTGCGCTGAATGACGAAGATGAAGCTGTGGAGAGTCCGTCTCATGATGTTCCTGGCCGTAGTCGGCCCGGGCTTCATCACCGCCAATGTCGATAACGACGCTGGCGGCATCTGGACATACTCCCAGGCAGGCGCGCAATTCGGCTACGGACTCCTGTGGGTCATGATTCCCATGACCCTGGCTCTCATCGTGGTGCAGGAGATGACCGCCCGCATGGGCGCCGTCACCGGCAAGGGCCTCAGCGATCTCATTCGCGAAGAGTTTGGCTTCCGCATCACTTTTCTGCTGATGGTCGGGCTCATCATCACCAACTTCGGCAACGTGGTCGCCGAGTTCGCGGGCATCGCAGGCAGCCTGGCCCTCTTTGGAATACCTATCTGGGCGAGCGTTCCGTTCTGCGCCGGGCTTGTCTGGTTGATGGTGGTCAAAGGCAGCTATCAGACAGTGGAGAAGGTCTTCCTCGTCGCGTCCTTTGTCTATCTTGCCTACATCGTCGCCGGAGTCCTCGCCCATCCCGACTGGAAGGCTGCCGGGATGGCAACTGTCATGCCGCCGAGCCTGCATCTCTTCCGCAGTTCCAGCTATCTCTACATGGTTATCGGTGTCATTGGAACCACCATCGCGCCGTGGATGCAGTTTTACCTGCAATCGTCTGTTGTGGAGAAGGGAATCACCGAGAAGCAATACGGAGCCTCGCGCCTGGATGTGATTGTCGGCTGCATCTTCACCGACGTGGTCGCCTGGTTCATCGTGGTCGCGTGCGCTGCCACGCTGTTCGTCGCCGGGCACCACGATCTGAAGGACGGTGCCGAAGCCGCAGCCTCGCTACGTCCCCTGGCGGGCAAGTACGCCTACATCCTTTTCTCCGTCGGACTCTTCAACGCCTCGCTCTTTGCGGCGTCCATCCTTCCCATCTCCACGGCGTATGCCGTCTGCGAGGGCCTCGGCTTTGAGTCCGGGCTCGACAAGAAGTTCAGCGAAGCGCCCTTCTTCTACTGGCTCTACACAGGACTGATCGTGGCTGGCGCGGGAGTCATCCTGTGGCCCAACCTGCCGCTGGTGAAGATCACGATTTTGTCGCAGGTGGTCAACGGCGCGGTGCTGCCCTTCGTGCTGGTTGCCATGCTGCTGCTGATCAATAAGCGCGAACTGATGGGCCGCCACGTGAATTCACGCTTCTTTAACTTCGTGGCGTGGCTCACCACGATCATCATGATCGTGCTCACCCTGATGATGCTCTTCGGCAGCAGCGCCAGCTAGCGAGCGCAGACACCAGCGGAGCGCAGATCAAGTCACCGATCATCGCAATCCAGTCGTGCTAAAATTGCGGACGTTACTCCGCACAATTAGAGAGCCGCATTCACGCTATGGGTGACACACCAATTTTGATCGCTGGAGCCGGTCCAACGGGCCTTGTGCTTGCGTTGAGCCTGGCTCATTGCGGCGTTCCATTCCGCATCATCGATGAGAACTCCGGACCTGGCGAGCACTCGCGCGCCATGGCCGTGCACGCTCGCACGCTGGAGTTCTACGGTCAGTTCGGGTTTGCCGACGAGATTGTGGATGCAGGTGTCAAGACCAACACGGTTCACGTGCATGAGGGCGGCGACGGTGCCGGCCATGAGGTCATTACCGTCAGTTTCAAGGATCTGGGCGAGGGAATTAGTCCCTATCCCTTCCTGCTGACCTATCCGCAGGACGATCACGAGCGCTTTCTCGTGGACAAGCTGAAATCGCTCGGCTGCAACATTGAGTGGAACGCGAAGCTTACCCGCTTCACCCAGGATGGCAAAGGTGTAAACGCCACCATTCAGCACGCGAACGGCGTGGTGGAGGAAGCCAAGGCCAGCTACATCTGCGGCTGCGACGGCGTCCAAAGTAAAGTTCGGGAGTCGTTGGCAATCGGCTTTCCCGGCGGCACATACGAGCAGATCTTCTACGTAGCAGATGTCAAGATTGCGAGCGGATTCGATCGCGAATTCAATGCGAATTTTGGCGAGCATACCCTCGCGCTGATGTTGCCGGTTCGTTCGAGCGGTATGCAGCGAATCATCGGCCTGGTTCCGCGGGACTCGTGGAAGAAGATACGCGACCTGACTTTCGAAGATCTTCGCGCTCGCGTTGAACAAATCTTCAATATTCGTGTGACCGAAGTGAACTGGTTCTCCGCCTACCGCGTGCACCACCGCGTGGCCGAGCATTTTCGTGTTGGCCGCGCCTTCATCCTGGGCGATGCAGGACACGTACACAGCCCGCTCGGTGGGCAAGGCATGAATACCGGCATCGGCGATGCCATCAATCTCGGCTGGAAGCTGGCGCAAGTAACGCAGGGCCGCGCCGACAATAAGCTGCTGGATACCTATGAGCCGGAACGCATCGAATTTGCGCGCACCCTGGTCTCCACCACCGACCGTGCGTTCACCCCGATCGTGTCGGGCGGATTACGCGGCGAACTGACCCGGCGGCTCTTGCTGCCATTCTTCCTTGGTGTTGCTACTCGCTTTGAGTTGAGCCGTCACAAGCTCTTCCGCGCCCTCTCCCAGACAGAGGTTCAGTATTCCGCAAGTCCTCTCAGCGAGGGCGAGGCTGGTGGAGTACGCGGCGGTGACCGCCTGCCCTGGCTTGGACCGGGCACGGATGACAACTTTGCTCCCCTGCGTTCGCTGGACTGGCAGTTGCACGTATACGGCGATACCGCGCCGGAGATTGTCCAGCTCTGCAAGAGCTTGAATCTTCCGCTGCGCCAATTCAGTTGGAGTGAGTTTGCCGAAAAGGTTGGGTTGAAGCGTGATGCAATCTATCTGGTGCGTCCTGACGGGTATGTGGCTCTTGCCGCCACTGAGGACGGAGCCAACAAGCTGAAGTCATTTGCTGAGCGCTTCGGCATTCGCTTTGTGCTCGCCGAGCCAGATCAGGAAAAAGCAGCGTTCTGATCGCCTTCAGCCAAGCTCTCCACGATTGATCTTCCGCACCACACCTTGGTCCGCTTCCAGGAAGCTCTCGGCTTTCAGAGTCGCGCGCTTTTCCCAGCGCACTTCGTGGAAGATCCTATTCTGCAGCTCTCCTGTGAAGCTGTGCACCACAAAGAAGTGAAGCTCAACGCCGAGCCCTTCCGCGTACTGATGGCTCACGGTGGCTATTTCGGCGCCGATCTCGGCGTCGATTCCGAGCTCTTCGCGCAGTTCGCGCCGTAGCGCCTCATCATGCGCCTCGCCGGTCTCCACCTTGCCGCCAGGAAACTCCCATTGCAGGGGGAACGGTTGGTCCGCTCTGCGCTGGCAGATCAGCACATGGCTGTCGCGCAACATGACTGCTGCCACAACCTGCTTCAGCAGGATGCTCTCAGCCAACTTTCTTCTCCGCGGGCGCCAGATCATCCAGGCCACGGATTCCCTCCGGATGCCAGAATTTCTGCGGATGAAGTGCCCAGCGAATTGTCCGAAGGCCGCCTGCCAGGGTGTGCGCCGGAGTGTTGAACAGCTCGTCAGTCACGCAATACAGGCGCCGCTCGCGCACGGCTGTGGTCTTATCCCATCCAGGGCGCAGCGCCAGTTGATGCAACGGCACGCGATCTCCCGCACCACACCATGCGGCCAGAACAACTTCCGGATCGGCTGCGGCCACGGCTTCTGCGGTGGTCTGTCTTCCCGGCTCGCCTACAAAGACTCCGCCTGCGGCTTCCACCAGTTCAGCAATCCACGGCTGCGAGGCGATCAGCGGTTTGCCCCATTCCTCGCAGTACACGCGCGTCTTGGGATACTTCGCCGTTTCATCGCGCGTCTGTGCAATTTCATCCTGCAGTCCGCTAACCAGTTTTTCGCCTGCGACATATTGATCCAGCAGCGCCGCCATCATCCGGATATCGCCATAAACATCCGCCAGTGATTTGGGTGCGAATGCCAGCACTCGCACACCCGCTTTCAGGATCACTGTCAGCGACTCCAACTTGTAGGGGACTGAGACAATCACCAGATCAGGTCGCGCGGCCAGAATCTCTTCGGCGTTTGCGGACCACGAATCCGAGATGATCGTTTGCGCCCCGTCTGCAATTTCCGGACAGAGATCCTGGCAGTAGCGTGTGCAGGCTACCACCTCGCGCAGGGCGCCAAGACCCGCAAGGGTCACCGTAATACTTGGTTGCAGAGAAACGATTCGCATAATAAAGGGAAGCTGCCTCAAGCAGCTCTTAAATTCTCGATCTTCAGCGCACATCGGAACAGGTCACACTGGGCCACATCCCCAAAGTGCGCAACTAGCTTGCAATGTACATCACTTGCGGGCTGGCCAGTAAATATTCCAGCTCAGCTCAGCAGCCTTCGCTTCCAGATCGCGGTTCGGATTGACCGCATAAGCGTGTCGCGCGCACTCCATCATGGCGAAGTCGTGCATGGAGTTGCCAAACACGGCGTCCACGGGCTTGCCAATCGCCTCTTCAATGGCCGTCTGTTTCAGTTCGTCTGTAGGAACCCGCAGCAGGCGGTCGGTCACCTGCCCATCTTCCACCGCTAGCGTTGCTGCCAGCACGCGCTCTGCCGGAATCCCAAACTCCGCGGCTCCCGCTTCGACTACCCAATTGTTTGTGCTGGAAACCGCCCAAATCTCGCAGCCCTGTTCCGCCAGCAGCCGCGTCAATTCCTGCAGCTCGGGAAAAATCCGGGACTTAAACGCCGCGCTAAAGAACTCCCGTGCACCAGCGCGCAACTTGGCTTCCGGCACGCCCTTGTTGATCTGGATCATCTCGCCGCAGATTGCCAGCTCATCCAACTGTCCGGCGAGGTATCCGTTGTAGCGCAGCCGGATCGCCCGGTCGATCTCTGGCTGTACGTACCCACGCTCCAGCTCCCAGTAGAAAAACTCTGCCCCGGAATCCCCGGACCAAAGCGTGCCGTCGCAATCAAATACCGCAATCGCCGGACGCGTGGCAAGCACCTGTTGAATAAATTGAACGCTGGTAAGCGCGGGAGAGCTTTGGCTCAAGACGTTGGCTCCTGTCTGCAAAGTATAAGTATAAAGTTGTTGGCCGCTTCAGTCCCAGGGAGCCTTCCAGCCCGTGTCAGTCACTACCGCAGCCATCGGGTCCGTGACTTTGATGGTATGTACGTGATCACGGCTTGCCGAGAGAATCTCGTCCACGGCGTTCCATTGCTGGCCGCGCAGAAACAGCTCAATCATGCTCCGGCCCATCAGCACAGGATGCCCTTGCAGCATCTCTGTTTCCGGCACTACGGCCCAAACGTCATCGCCCGCCGCGCAATATTCGGCCACCATGCGGTGCACCGTCTCCGCCGTCAGCCCGGGAATATGCAGCGAGGTCACAATGACCGCGTCGCGACCCCGGTTCAGCACCTCTTGTAGCATAGTGCGCAGAGCCTGAGCGTCGCTCACGCCGACAGGGAGTTGGACCATGTACGCAGCCTTGCCCCAGATCACTGGAGCCAGCGCATCGGCGTCGGCTCCCACGGCTACCAGCACCATCTCGGTGTCACCGTTCAAGGCGTCAATCAGCGC
>Ga0181528_10000608_pt1 | contig 24657 bp, 18 predicted proteins | sample PEATcosm2014_Bin_47_FD_119742 | JGI IMG/M metagenome (GOLD analysis project Ga0181528, IMG submission 119742) | Peatland microbial communities from MTU Mesocosm Facility, Houghton, MI, USA - PEATcosm2014_Bin10_10_metaG | ecosystem: Environmental > Terrestrial > Soil > Wetlands > Peat | place...
ACCCGGCGCACGTGGAACGCTTCGAGTTCTTCTGCGGCGGCTTCGAGTTGGGCAACGCCTTCAGCGAGCTGAACGACCCCATCGAGCAGAAAAAGCGATTCGAAGACCAGCTTGCTCAACGCGCCCAGGGCGACGACGAAGCGCACCAGATGGACGAGGACTACGTCCGCGCGCTGGCCTACGGTCTTCCTCCGACCGGCGGCGAAGGCATGGGCATCGACCGGCTGGTGATGCTCTTGACGGGGTCGCGGTCGATCCGAGATGTGATTCTCTTCCCCCTGATGAGGAAAGAGCAGGAAAAGCAGGGATCAGGGAACAGGGATCAAGAATCATAGCCGCAAGAGGGGGAAATCATGGATTCTGCCTGGTTTGATCGATACACATCACTCGAAAATGTGTTTAAGCCGAAATCAGACCAGAAGTGGAATTGCCCTTGCTGTGGCTTTCGCACCTTACCGGAGCGTGGAGGTTACGACATCTGCCCGGTCTGCTTCTGGGAAGATGATGGACAAGACGACCATGACGCCGAGATTGTGCGGGGCGGTCCCAACTACTCATTAAGCCTTGTCCATGCGCGCCTCAACTTCAAGCGAATTGGTGCTTGCGAGGAACGCGTCCTACAACACGTTCGAAAACCAACCGATGCGGAGATGGAAACATCCTGATCCCTGATCCCTGCCCCCTGATCCCTCTCAAAGGAGCTTGCCCCACCTTGAATATTCTCTTCGTCGGCGACATTTTCGGCAGCGCGGGACGCAAGATCGTGCGCGAACACATTGGCCATCTCCGCGAGGCACACAAGGTCGATCTCGTGATCATCAACGCCGAGAACGCAGCCGGCGGCTTCGGCGTGACTCCGCAGATTGCCGAGGAACTTTTTGACCTGGGCGCGGACGTGCTGACCACCGGCAACCATGTGTGGGATAAGCGCGAGCTGATCGACTATATGAATTCCGTTCCGGCCGAGAGCCAAGAACGTCCGCGGCGCGTGCTCCGTCCGGCGAACCTGCTGCCCGGTTTGCCCGGCTATGGCGTCTTCGAAGGAACAACCGACAGCGGCATCGATTATGCGGTCATTGATCTGCAGGGCCGCGTCTTCATGAACACCGGAAACGACCCGTTCCATTTTGCCAATGCCCTGCTGGCCGAAATCAAGGCCAAGGTGATCGTGGTGGACATGCACGCCGAGGCAACCAGCGAAAAGGTGGCCATGGGCTGGCATCTGGACGGACGCGTGACGGCCGTTCTGGGAACGCACACCCATATTCCCACCGCCGACCAGCGCATTTTGCCCAATGGCACTGCCTACCAAACGGACGTGGGGATGAGCGGCCCATACGACAGCGTCATCGGCGTCGAGAAGGAACTGGTTCTGCACCGCTTCCTGACCGGGATGCCGGGCAAGTTCGAGGCCGCCAAGGGCAATCCAAAGATGTGCGCCACACTGGTCACCTGCGACCCCTATACCGGCCGGGCTACCGACATCCAGCGCTTCATGCTCGGCGAATAATCTGCCGGGCGAAATCGTCTCCTCGTGGGCGATAGTCGGCAATTAAGAGAATGCGCCGTCTCTACGCGGCACTTCGTGCGGTGATCGCGTCTTTCGAACCGTCCCTACAGGACTCCGGATTTTTGGCGACATCCCAGCTCTGAAGCGCTGGGCTAACAAACATTGCGCCCACGGCGCGGGTCCGATGGCTTGCTGAGCTTTCGAGCTCACCGACAAAAAAGGGCAGCCCTCGCGGGCTGCCCTCAATGATCCCAGGAACGGGTTATTGCGGTTGACTACGCCGCAGGCTTCTTGTGCGCAGCTGCCGGCTTGTGCGCCGGAGCGGCCTTCTTCTTCTCGGCCTGAATGAAGGCGTCCTTCAGCACGATTTGCGCCGACGCCGAAGTGGTGGCAGTGGCGGGAACGAGTGTGTAGGTGTCATAGGTGGCGTCCAACTCGGTGGCGGGTTGGAGTTTGAACTCAAATCCGACGGCGGGGATATCCTTGTCCGCCAGCGGCTCCTTCATGTTGACGATGAAGTCCGGAGTCTTGGAGTCCTTGGCGTCCTGGGTGACGGCAACCTTGATCACCGTAGCCGAGGCTTCCATCACGATACCGAGGACAGGCGTCTGCTGATCTTTCAGGACCGCCCACATCTTGTCGGCATCGTCCTTGGATCCAACAGCCAGAACGGTTTCCTTGTCTTCCAGCGCCCAGGACTTGAGATCCGGCGTGCTGGTCATCATGTCATGAATGCGCTCTGCCGGTGTCGGGGCGGGCTTGATGGTCGGCTCTCCACCTGCGGGGAAGACAGTCTGTGCAGCCAGGGCTTTGATGTCGTTCAGACCATCCAGGTTTCCATGGAAGCGCTTGTACCAGTATTCGATCTTGGGCTCGATCTGCCCCTTATAGGCGGCGGGAGCGAAGTTCCAAGCGCGGCAATAGAACCAGACGGCCAGAGGAATGTCCTTGGCATCGGGCTTGGTGTAGGCTTCGGCCAGCAGCAGGGTGTCCATCAGTCCGGGGACAACCTTGGTCTGCTCGACAGGAAGCAGCATCAGTTCGGTGCGATACTCTTCCACTGCACCCTTGAAGTCCTTCTTCGAAACGGCGTCGTCAAACGCGATCGCGGAGTGGAAGATCGGCCCGGTGGTGTCGGTCTGGGTCTTCCAATCTGCATCGGAAACATCTGCCGGCTTGCCGACGGTCAATCCCTTGCGCGCCAAAGCAGCGGCGTCGTCGCAGGTCTGGACGTCCTGGGTCTTACCGCACTGCCCCTTCTTGATATAGACCGAGAGCACGATCGCCCGCATGTAGTTGGGATCCAGCTGGAGCATGCGGCTGGCGGCGCTGAGCGCCTTGTCCATGTTCGGGATGCCCTGGTAGGTGTCCATCAGCGCGTCGAGAACATTTTTCTTGACCACGCTCTGCGGATAGGTTGTAAGGAACGTTTCGCCCGCTGCTGCCTTCGCATTCAGATCGGTCTGGGTGGTGAAAAGCTGATAGGCGTTGAACTCGGCTGGATCCTTGATCGTGATCGAGTCCTGTGCCCGCAGCATGGGCGCGGAAACGAAGGTGAAGCTCGCCAATGCCAACACAGATGCTAAAAGTAACTTCTTCATTCAAAGCTCCTGGGAATTTCCGAAATGGAGATCAATATTCAAGCACTCGCTCACTGAAAGTGCAACCGCATTTTTGCGTACGAGGGAGTGCTAAGGCAACGGGTTTACCATACCACAGCCTCCCATACGGCATTGGAAGGATTATAGAAAGCCCTGCTCCATGTGACAAGCGTTGTTCTTCAAGAACAGCGGAATCGCAGGCAGCGGGCACAACGAACAAGTTCTTCAACCGCCCCGAATACTCGAAGACATCCCATCCGTCTGCGCGAAATGCCTTCGACGCCGTCTTCGCAGCCCTGCCGACAGATGCCTTGAGGCACCGGCGGATGGGATTTTGATGTCTCCATGAACCCTTAGACACCGGAAAATCAAAAACTGTTCCTGAACTACTGGATCAGCCGGACCAACTCGGCTTGCTCGGCCAGAAACGCATCGTGGCCATGCGCGCTGACCATCTCCCGGTACTCCGCCTGCACCCCCGCGCTCACAATGGCTTCTGCAAATTGGCGCACTGTCTCGGGCGGAAACAACCAGTCCGAACTGATGCCAACAATGGTAAGTTTGGCTCGAATCCGGCCAAATGCCTCCGTCGGCGACGAAAAGCCGCGCAATGGATCCCAGGTATCCATGGTGCGCAGGATTGCCAGGTAGGAATTGGCGTCGAATCGCTCGACAAATCGCTCTCCCTGATGATCCAGATATCCGGCGATATCGAAACGGCCGCCAATCAGTCCACAGGGATTCGACCCGTCCGAATCGGATGCTTTCCAGGGGTCCTCGCCGCTGCGGTTCGGACTCCGTCCGTAACGCTCGTCGAAGAGCTCGGCGGACTTGTAGCTCATCATCCCCACCTGCCGGGCCAGGGAGAGCCCGCGGCGCGGTGGCCGCTGGGGCAGGTACCTGCCCCCCATCCACTCCGGATCATGCTGAATTGCCTGACGTTGCAGGTGATTCAGCGCAAGCCCCATGGCCGCCAGCGGCGCTACCCCGATGATGACCGCCCGTCGCACCCGCTCGGGAAAGAGGATGCACCACTCCACTGTCTGCATTCCCCCGATGGAGCCGCCCAGGACGAGGCGAAGCTTGCGGACTCCCAGGGAGTCGAGCAGTTTTGCCTGGGCGCGCACGTTGTCGCGGATGGAAATCAGGGGGAAATCCGGGCCATAGATTTGCCCGGTTGCGGGGTCTACGGCGCCCGGACCGGTCGACCCGTAACAGGAGCCGAGCAGATTGATACAGATCACAAAATCGCGCTCCAGCGACAGCACGGCGCCAGGCGCGAAAACCTCTGGCCACCACTCCCCCACCAGTGCCGACCCCGAAAGCGCATGGCAAACCAGCACAGCGTTGTCGCGCGCGGCGTTCAGGCGTCCATACACCGCGTAATGCAGGGTCGGATTCACCAGCGAGCGCCCGCACTCCAGCGGGAGTGGCTCGTCGAGCACAAAATCGCCCTCATAGGTAGGGATCAGGACAGAAGCCTTCGCCCGCTTCGCAGCCGGCAAGGGCTCTGTCCCGATGCTCTCTTCGGTCATAACCTTCATTGTGCAACAAGACCCGCGGCTTCGGCTTGACAAGCAGTGGATTCCCCGCTCGCCGCGCTTGCTGCATGAGCCAGTCCCTGGTCGAGGTCGGCCAGAATATCCCGGATATCCTCAATGCCCACGCTGAGTCGCACCAGATCGGGAGACACTCCGGCATTGGCCTGTTCTTCGAGGGAGAGTTGCTGATGGGTGGTGGAGGCAGGATGGATGACCAGCGACTTGGCGTCTCCGATGTTGGCCAGCAAGGAGAACAGTTTCAAAGTATTGATCAGAGTCTTGCCGGCGTCGAAGCCGCCCTTGATGCCGAATGTCACCAGCGCGCTCTGGCCCTCGGGCAGGTACTTTTTGGCGCGCTCGTGATAGGCGCTTGACTCGAGGCCGGGGTAGTTCACCCAGTCCACGCCAGGATGCTGGGCGAGATGCTTCGCTACCGCCAGCGCGTTTGCCGAGTGGCGTTCCATGCGCAAATGGAGCGTCTCAATCCCCTGCAGCAGCAGAAACGCGCTGTGCGGCGAAAGCGCTGCACCTGTATCGCGCAGTCCCTGGACGCGCGCTTTGAGGATGAAAGCAAGCGGCCCGAATGCCTCCGTGTAGGAAAGGCCGTGGTAGGAGGGATCGGGTTCGGTGAACTCCTTGAATCGTCCCGAAGCCGCCCAGTCGAATTTGCCCGCGTCCACAATCACGCCGCCGATGGTGGATCCGTGACCGCCGAGAAACTTGGTGGCGGAGTTGATCACGATGTCGGCGCCCCATTCGATGGGCCGCGCCAACGCCGGCGAGGCAGCCGTGTTGTCGATGACCAGCGGCAGGCCATTCTCGTGCGCGATGGCCGCCAGTTGCTCAACGTCCACGACATCGAGTTTGGGATTTCCCAGAGTCTCGGCGTAAACAGCCCTCGTCTTCTCGTTGATGGCTGCCCTGAGGCCTGCAAAGTCATCGGCATCCACAAAGCGGACCGTGATTCCGAGCCGCTTCAGAGTGTGCGCAAAAAGTGTGTAGGTGCCGCCATAGAGGGATGTGGTCGAGACAATCTCGTCTCCCGCTGAGGCCAAAGTCGTAATGGTCAGCGTCTCGGCCGCCATGCCGGAAGCTGTAGCCAGCCCCGCAATGCCACCCTCCAGCGCCGCAACCCGCTTTTCGAATACATCGGTGGTGGGATTCATGATTCGGGTGTAAATATTGCCGAATTCCTTCAGCGCAAACAGGCGGCCCGCGTGGTCCGCGTCCTGAAACTGGTACGAAGAGGTCTGATAAATCGGCACGGCCCGCGCTCCGGTCGTCGGGTCGGGGATTTGTCCGGCGTGAACGGCAAGGGTGGCTAGGTGCTGCTTCGATTCCGGCATTTCGGTCTCCTTGTGGGTCAATTCTCGGATTTTTGGCTGCATTGAAAGCTTACGGAGAGCAGAAAAGTTGCTGGCCGCTCCGCTTGGGAAGGCAAAGATGCAAAACGGATGCAAAACGGCCCGAGTCCTTCAGAGGACCCGGGCCGTTTGATTTCGAGATTGGTTGCGTCTAGCGCATTTGCCTCTCAGGAACCGAACGGACGGGTCCGCGACCCATGCACATACACATGGCCATGACCTCAATTCCGAGTTTCCCTGAGTTCGACATTAGGGGCAGTATCCAGCCTGGACGGGCTGCCTGTCAACTGTTGTCCTCTTCGCTCGGCAGCCGGATTCACAAGCCGGGAGCGGAGCGGGACTCCGAATCGCGCCAGCTGCCGGGAAACCTCCATCATGTAGAATTTGGGTTGGAAATGGAACTGGCCCTCAATCTCGTGTGGGTGCTGCTGGCAGTTACGGTGGTGCGCCTGTGGATGCGTTACGCACCGCGTCAGGGCGCTGGCATAGGGACACAAATCGCCGCTTTGGCCATGCTGCTGGTGATTCTCTTTCCGGTGATCTCGGTAACCGACGACCTGCAGGCCGCGCAGAATCCATGCGAAGTTGAGACCTGTATGCGGCGGGCACATGCGAGTACTGCCCCTCATTCGGTCCTTTCAGGCGCAGCGCTTCCGCCCGCCGTTTTTGCAGACCTTCCCTATGGGGATCTCGGCGTCACCGCACTCCAGCACCCTGCCGTCCTCCGCGTGGACAACCCGTCGCATGCCGTAGTTCGCAATCGCCCTCCCCCGGTGGCCTGATTCCAGTCGTCGCCGTCTATCTATTAAAGCCTTCACTGTCATTCAAAGCTCCATTGGTTAGCCATGGCATCCAGTGCGAGCGTTCTCCATCGAAAAGAAGTCTCCGTTCATTGATGCCTTGGGGGCAGAATGTGCTTGAGCTTTCCGATCACGCGTTCAATCGCCGTGCAAACCACGGCGGATAGGTTGTATATGAAACGTATCTTCCTTGCCCTGCCTGCTTTGGCAGCCGCTGCGCTCATTTTGTTGACGCCATCGCGGTCCCAGGCTCAGCAAAGCCTTACCTGGGATCAGGTAAAAACCAGATTCGAGGCCGCCAATCCTGCTCTGAAAGCCGATGCGCTGGGCGTGGACGAGATGAAAGCGGCCGAAACTACCGCATTCCTCCGTCCGAACCCGCAATTCACCCTCGCTTCCGACGCCACGCAGATTGTGCCCCACGACGGAGTCTGGAAACCTTTCAGTGGAACAGATTTTGTTCCCACTCTCAGTTATCTGCACGAACGCGCCCGCAAACGCGACCTGCGCCTGGAAAGCGCGAAAGAAGGCACGCGCATCGCCGCTTCGGAGCATGAAGATCTGCAGCGCAATCTTGAATTCAGTTTGCGCGGCGCATTTGTGCAAACGCTGCAGGCCAAGAACGTGCTGGAAATGGCCAAGGCCGACCTGGAGTACTACGACAAGATCATCGAGATCAGCCGCAGCCGCTTCAAGGCCGGCGACATCGCGCAAATCGACCTGGACCGCATCGAGTTGCTGCGCGTGCAATACGAGCAAGAGATTCAAACCGCGATGGTCAACCTTCGAACGGCCAAGATTGAACTCCTGGCGCTGCTCAACGACCATTCTCCGGTGGAGCAATTCGACGTCACCGGCCGGTTCGATTTCGATGAGGACCTTCGCCCGCTGGAAGATTTCCGCAAAATCGCCCTCGATGCGCGGCCCGATCTGCAGGCTGCGCTGGAGACGATCCAACAGTCGGAAACCAACCACAAGCTGGCCATGGCCAACGGTTCGACGGACCCGACCATCAGCGGCTGGTATACCTACAATTCTTCGAACAATAATCCGAATGGGATTCAGACAATCGGCGCCAGCGTGAATATCCCCTTGCGCATCTTCGACCGCAATCAGGGCGAGAAGCAGCGCACGCTGATCGACATCGACAAGAGCCGGCAAACGAGCGAATCGACCCGCACCCAGGTGTTCAGCGATGTGGATTCGGCCTACGCACAGTTGGAAAGCAACCTGAATCTGCTGAAGCCTTACAAGGCTCGATACAAGGCACAGGCCACCAGGGTCCGCGACACTGTGACCTATTCCTACCAGCACGGGGGCGCTTCGCTGCTGGACTTTCTCAACGCGCAGAGCGACTACCGCGCCGTACAACTGGCTTATCTACAACTGATCGGCTCCTATCTGACCACCGCCGGACAACTGAATCTGGCCGTAGGACGCGAGGTTATTCAATGAATTCGACGGTATCGATTCAGCAACACTCGAAAGCTCTTTTTTCTCTTTCGCTGGCCGCTCTCTTCTGCGTCATGGCTCTCGCCGGCTGCAAAGGCAAGAACCAAGGCGACCCCGCTCCACCACCGGCCCAAGTGATTCAGGTGGCGGACATGAACCTGATCACCATCGACCCGAAGGATGCCCCCAAGTTCCCGCTGGCCACCGCCGGGCAAATCGTTTCGGCAACCGAACTCAACGCCACCGGAACCGTTCTTCCGGATGTTTCGCGCGAGGTTCCGGTCATCAGCATGGCCAACGGCAAGGTGGTGGACATCAAAGCCCGCCTCGACGACAACGTGAAGAAGGGGCAGTTGCTTCTCAAGGTCCAAAGCCCCGATGTGACCAGCGCTTTCAATACTTATCTCAAAGCCGCAAACGACGAACACATGGCCGACATGGCGTATATGCGTGCCGATGACCTGTTCAAGCATGGCGCCATCTCGCAGTCCATGCTGGAACAGGCTGAAGACACCGAAAAGGATGCCAAGGCCGACCTCAACGCGGCAGAAGAGCAATTGAAGACTCTGGGCGTCGACAAGGCGCACCCCAGCAGCGTGGTTCCCGTCTATGCTCCGATCTCGGGCGTGATCGTAGCTCAGAACGTGACCAACGCCGCCGCGGCAGGCGTGAGCCTCTCCGGTTCGGCTACCGCCTTCACCATTGCCGATCTTTCCACGGTGTGGATTGTTGCGGACGTATACGAAAACGACATCCCTAAAATTGCGCTCGGCCAGGAAACAAAGATCAAAGTGAACGCCTTCCCCGATCGTCCACTCACCGGGCAGATCAGCGACATCGGACCGATTCTTGACCCATCCCTTCGTACGGCCAAGGTGCGCATCGAGGTAGCCAATCCCGGCTTTCTCAAGCTCGGCATGTTTGCAACAGCCACCTTCACCAGCCGGAACAAAGAGACGCACGCATTGGTTCCCGCCGAGGCGGTTCTGCACCTTCACGATCGCGACTGGGTCTTCCAGCCCGCCGGTGGCAGCCAGTTCAAGCGGACAGAGATTCACGCGGGGCGGATGATCGACGCCAACCACCAGGAAATCCTCTCCGGTCTTGCGCCCGGTCAGCAGGTTGTCGCCAACGCTCTTCTACTCGAAACCGCGGGGAACCAGTAAATGATTCGCGCTCTCGTAGATTTCGCGCTCAAGAACCGCTGGCTGGTTTTAGGCGGAGTCATTGTGCTCTCAGCCTGGGGCGTCATCAGTTTCCGCGCCCTTCCCATTGAGGCCTACCCGGATGTGGCCAACAATTACGTCCAGATCATTACCCAATGGCCCGGCCGCTCGGCGGAAGAGATCGAGCGGCAAGTCACGGTGCCAGTTGAAATCCAGATGGCAGGCATTCCCCACCTCACCCATCTGCGCTCCACAACCCTGGCCGGCCTGTCGAGCCTGATGCTCATCTTTGACGACGACTCGAAAGGGGATGTAAACCGCGAGCACGTTCTGGAGCGCCTCAGCCAGGTCAATCTGCCCAATGGTCTTGTCCCGCAGATGGGCACCGACTGGAGCCCGGTGGGCCAGATTTACTGGTACACGATTGAGAGCACAAATCCTGCCTACGACGTGATGGAGAAGAAGTCGCTCGAAGACTGGAGTCTGGAAAAATCCTTCAAAAGCGTCGATGGAGTCGTCGATGTCTCCAGCTTCGGCGGGCCCACCAAGGAGTACCAGATCAAGCTGGACCCGGACAAAATGGTGTCGTATGGGCTCAGCATTGCGCAGGTCGAACAGCAGGTCTCCACCAACAACACCAACGGCGGCGGAAGCTTCATCGAGCAGGGCGCGCAGCAGATCAATGTGCAATCGGCAGGCCTTTTCACCAGCGTGCAGGACATTGAGAACACCGTCATCAAGTCGAACAACGGCGCGGCAATCAAGATCAAGGACATTGCCACCGTTGCGCAAGGACCAAAGATTCGCCTGGGCCAGATCGGCAAAGCGATCCATCGGGAAGATGGCAAGATCGTTGACAATCCGGACACTGTGGAAGGCATCGTCCTGCTGCAGAAGGGCGACGACTCGGATCCGGTGCTCGAAGGCATTCATGCGGAAGTCGACAAGCTAAATCACAGCATTCTGCCCAAGGGCGTGCAGATCGTCCCGTTCCTCGACCGCTCCAAACTAGTCTCCTACACGGTCGAAACCGTGGAGCATAACCTGACCGCGGGCATGCTGCTGGTTTCCATCATTCTGTTCCTCTTCCTGGGCAACGTGCGCGGCGCAATTATCGTGGCTCTCACCATTCCCTTCGCGCTGCTATTTGCATCCATCTGTCTCGACCTCAGCCACATTCCCGCCAACCTGTTGTCGCTTGGCGCATTGGATTTCGGCATGGTGGTCGACGGCTCCGTGGTGATGATCGAGAACATGGTGCGCCACCTGGCCAACAAAGAGGATCCGCGCACACCGGCGCAGAAAATCCGCACCGCCGCGCACGAGGTTCTGCGGCCGGTCTTCTTTGCCCGCGGCATCATCATTACCTCCTACCTGCCCATCTTCACACTGCAAGCCGTCGAAGGCCGTCTCTTCAAGCCGATGGCGTGGACGGTCACCTTTGCACTCATCGGCGCGCTGTTGTTTGCCATGGTGGTTGCTCCAGTGCTGGCGATTCTCTTCTTCCGCAACGGCGCAAAAGAGTGGGAGAACCCGCTCATGGCGTGGCTCACGCAGCACTATCGGACGTCAGTTCGTGCCGCCATCGTCCACCGCCGCTTCACTTTTGGCATTTCGGCCATACTGTTTCTGATCGCCGTCTATCTCACAGTTGGCGGCCCCATCGGCTCGGAGTTTCTGCCCCACCTCGACGAAGGTTCAATCTGGGTGCGCGGAACCCTGCCGCCGAGCGAAGGCCCGACCGCATCCATCGACTTCACCAACAAGGCTCGCGTGGTAATGGCCTCCTTCCCTGAAGTCACACAGGTGGTCAGTCAAACCGGACGGCCGGACGACGGCACCGACACAGCAGGATTCTTCAACACCGAGTATTTTGTCGACCTCAAGCGGAAAGATGAGTGGCGGCCTGTCTTCCATCAGAACAAGGAAGCTCTAATCGCTGCGCTCGATACCGAGCTTTCCAAGTTTCCGGGCGTGATCTGGAATTACTCTCAGCCCATCTCCGACAACATGGAAGAAGCTGTCTCAGGCGTCAAGGGTGAACTTGCTGTAAAACTCTACGGCGACGACCTGCGCACACTCGAGCACCGCGCAGAAGACATTCAGGCGCAGATGGCATCGGTGAAGGGTATCGAGGATCTCGGGATCTTCCGCATTGTCGGCCAGCCCAACCTCAACTTCACTGTGGACCGTGCAGCCGCAGCGCGGTGGGGCATCAACGTAGCGGATATTCAGGACGCGATACAGACAGCCGTCGGAGCCAATGCCGTAACTCAGTTCCAGCAGGGCGAGGCACGCTACGATGTGACGCTCCGCTATCAGCAGCAATTCCGCGACACGCGAGAAGCCATTGAAAGCGTGCGCCTGCTCTCGACCTCCGGAGAGCGGGTGGCGCTGTCGCAACTTACCAAAATAACAGCGGATGACGGCGCGGAACAGATCAACCGCGAAGGCGGCCAACGCTACATCGCCATCAAATACTCGGTTCGCGGACGCGACCTCGGGTCAACTGTGGAAGAGGCCATTTCAAAGGTCGACCACAACGTAAAGCTGCCCGCCGGCTATCACCTGGAGTGGGCCGGCGAATACGAAAGTCAGAAGCGCGCCAACAAGCGCATGGCGATTGTAGTGCCGGTTACCGTGCTGGCGATCTTCCTGATCCTTTACACCATGTTCCGCTCGTACAAATGGGCGACGCTGATCCTGGTTTCCGTGGTCATGGCTTCCATTGGCGGTCCGTTGGCGCTCTTCCTGACGCACACCAACTTTTCTGTCTCTTCGGCGGTCGGCTTCCTGGCGCTCTTCGGGGTATCGGTGGAGACCGGGGTCATCATGATTGAATTCATTAACCAGTTGCGCGCTCAACGCAAGGGAATGGAACAATCCGATCAGGAACACATCATCGAAGCCGCGGTCGAAGGCTCGGTACTTCGCCTGCGACCGGTGATGATGACCATGCTGGTGGCCACCCTGGGCCTGCTGCCGGCGGCGCTTTCGCATGCCATCGGATCCGACTCGCAACGCCCGTTCGCCATTGTCATCGTCGGCGGCTTGATTGCCAACCTGATCATTGGCGTGTTCCTGCTGCCAACGCTCTACGTCTGGCTGGCTGGCGACAACGATGTGCTGCCCGCGCCGGAGTCCGCCGACGAGTTCTGATCGGCGTAAGCTCCCGTAGAAAGAAGTTTGCGTTTCCCGCGCATGGGACAGTTTCTTCCAAGTAACATGCGCGGGAATCACGTGGCCCATCCTGCCGACTTAATACTCGGAAGCTGGCCGGCCGCGATAGGCGTCTACGGCCACTTTTCCCATTTCAACGATCAATTGAATGACCACAATCACGCCAACGACAAATAGTCCCTTGTGGATCGACTCGTTGATCGTGTACACGGTCCCGCCATATTTCTCCAAATCGAACGCCGGGTGTTTGAGCGTGATGTAAAGGTGCCCCGGCGCGGAGAACAACACCGCAAGCGGAATCAGACCGACCGCCTGGAAGACGATTTTTTTGACGCGCTGCGGCTCTTCCCATTGTCCACTCCAGAGGTCTACGCAATGCCAGATCACATGGAAGAGATTCAAAACAACTACCCACTGGTAGAAGGTAATCCAAACTGGCCCGAGTTGATACGGGAGGCTCTGCAGGTAATAGATTCCCGGTCCGAATAGAAGATAAGGATGCGACGGAACAAGAATCAACCAGGCAAGAGCTAGAAAGCCGAATACCGCCTCGGCGACCGCGCGCGCATAGCTTCTGGGCTTGGTTCCGTGCATCGGCTTTGTGACCACAGGCGGCAAAGTCGACGGCGACCAGTCGACGGTTACTCCTGAAATGGCAGGACACTTTTCCGGGTAGTGGGTAGCCGCGAATTCAATGATCGCGAAGATCAATGTCACCCAGGCCGCCGCCGTCATCAACACCACCGGCAAGCGCAGAATCGCTCCCGCCAAGGCATCGAGATCGAGATAGCCTGGAGCGACAATCGTCACCGCGGTAACAATGCAATAGATGACCGTGGCCCACACGAACACGGTGCGCAGAACGAACCAGTACATGGGAAAGATGCGCGGACCGATGAGGTACTGTTGCGGCAGATAAGGGGCGGCAACTTGTATCGGCGATCCCACCTGCTTCAGCCAGGCTTCCGCTTCCTCTTTGGTTAGCGGACGGCCGAGTTCGTGTTCCTTGTCCTCAAGCTGCGCCTCCAGATTGGCCCGGAGTTCAGCGAGAATGTCGTCCTGCCGCTTCCAGGGCAGGTGCTTGCGTACGGCTTCGAGATAACGATCGAGAAGTTCCATGGCGTCTTCCTTGTCTCAAGCAGACTGACTGCTGACGGTTGCGATGACCGAGGCGTTGAGGGTATTCCACTCCTCCAGCAATTCACCGAGCATCTGCTCGCCGTCGCTGTTGAGGTGATAGAACCGTTTATTGCGTTTATCTTCTTCCCGCCATTCACTGGCTAAGAGGCCCTGACTCTCCAACCGGCGCAAAAGCGGGTAAAGTGTGCTTTCGTCGATGGTCAGGCCACGCTCGGCAAGGGCCTTGCGAAGCGTGTAGCCGTAATGCTCCTGGCGAAGTTGTGCAAGCACCGCCAACGTGAGGCAGCCTCTGCGCAGTTCCAGGCGAAGATTCTCAAAAAGGTTTTCGGCAATGGTCATGCTGTACCTCGTACACTGTGTGACAACTACTGTACTACGCATACTGTATGCTGCACAGTGTATGGCGTCAAGTATTTTGTTGGAGTTTTTTGGAGACCAACTCTCCAGCGCAATGCGCGCCATGATCTCGCTTTTCGCAAAGTCCCTACGGGACTCCGGCTCTATCGGGGAGCTGGTTTCCCAGCTCAAGCTCCGGGTTAGCAAACTATGCGCCTACGGCGCGGTAGCTTTCCGAATGGTTGCGGAGTTCCGGGGATCATCTGCAGCCGCATGTGTAAAACAGGCACAAAACTCGGTAATAAACCTGGATTTCCAGCGCGCCGCAAAGTTTTTTGCGGGAACCCGAATTCCGGACTGCCTTATCCACAAAAACCCTCCTTTCCCGCGTTGACCCCGCTCCCAAGGCTCCCTAGAGTCAGTATTCGGGGAAGAGTTTTTCCCCGTGGCGGACGCATGCTTGAAACCCAGGCGCGTCCCTGTGAATCACCCAAGAAACCGGAGAACTCATGCTCAAACTGAAAAAGATCCACATCCTCGGCTTCAAGAGCTTCTGCGACCGCACGGAATTGACCGTTCGCGGAACAGGCATCGCCGTGGTTGTGGGCCCGAATGGATGCGGCAAATCCAACATTTTGGACGGAGTGAGCTGGGTATTGGGGGAACAGAGCGCCAAGACACTGCGCGGCACAAACATGCAGGATGTGATCTTTGCCGGGACCCGCGACCGCAAGGCGCTGGGGATGGCCGAAGTGACACTCACCATGGTCGATCCCGAGGCCTACGAGGGCCCGATCCCGGTCGAGCCTGAGGTGCAGGTGGATCACGAAGGTCCCTCTGATTGGGACGAAGGCGAAATCCGCCGCCTGCGCGCCGCGGAGGCGGAAGACATCATCGCCAGCGAGCAGCCAGGCCAGGTGCTTGAAGAAGAAGGCGTTGAAGGCAATGCAAGCGCGTCTGCGGAAGGCCCCCAGGCCGTAGTCCTCAAGATTCGCCGCCGCAAGTTCCATCGGACGCCGCAAAAGGGTGAGATCGTCATTACCCGTCGCTTGTTTCGCACCGGCGAGAGCGAATATCTGCTGAACGGGAAGCTCTGCCGGCTACGCGATATTCAAGATATTTTTATGGGCACCGGCCTGGGACCGGAAAGCTATGCCATCATCGGCCAGGAGCGCATCGGCCAGCTTTTGAGCTCCAAACCCCACGACCGGCGCGCCATTATCGAAGAAGCGGCCGGGATTACCCGCTTCAAGACCAAGAAGCGCCTGGCCGAACTCCGTTTGGAGAGCGCGAAGCAGAACCTGGCCCGCGTCGACGACATCTTTGAAGAAGTCACCCGGCAGATGAACAGCCTGAAGCGCCAGGCGGCCAAGGCCGAGCGTTTTGCCGCGGTGCGCGACGAGTTGCGCGGACGCCTGCGCGTTGTACTGGCCAGCAGAATGGCCCAGATGGACGCCACGCAGGCCCGCCTCGATGCCGAGATCACCGCCCTTACCGAGCAGATCAACGCCGCACACGCCGGAATTGAAGAGCAGGAAGCCACCCAGCACTCCGTCACCGAGCGGGGCTACGAATTGGACCGCCAGGGCCAGGAAGCCCAGAGCCGGGCCAGCAACGCCGCTGTCGAGTTGGAGCGCGCCAAGGCCCGGGTGAGAAGCAACTCCGAGCGCGTGACAGAATTGGAAGCCCGCATTGCCGCTGCCTCCGCTGAGTTGGAAGCAACCCGTCTGCAACTGGGCGGCGTCGATGAGGAGAGGACCCAACAGCACACGTTCCTGCAGTCGGCGGCCGCCGAGGCGAAGGAGTTCCGCCTCAAAGTTGAAGCGGGCCAGCACGAGGCGCGCCTAGCCGCGGAAGAGGTGTTTTCCGCGGAACGCGAACTGGAGGCCAGCCGCCGCCATGTAATGCACCTGCTGACCATGGCCGGGAATGCGCGCAATCACACCGCGCAAGGCGAAGAGAGTCTTGCCGCACTGGAGCGCGAGGCCGAGCGCCTGGAGATGGAGATCGGTCGGGCCACCAGCGAACAGGAGAACCTCGATGTGCAGAACTCCGAGGCCCGTCTGCGCCACGAATCCGCTACCGAGTCCGTCAAGCGGCTGGAGAATGAAATTGCCACGCTGCGCTCTTCCCTGCAGGCCCGACGCTCGGAGGAAAATGCGTTGCGCACCCGCGCCAATCAGCAGCGCGCCGAGCAAGCTTCCGTGGCAGGCAGGCGCAGCTCTCTGGAAGCCCTGATCCGCGACCACAGCTACTCGACCGAAACGGTGCGCCGCCTGTTGAAGCCCGGTGCCCTGGGCCCGAATATGGCCCCGGTGGGAACGCTGGCGGATTTTCTGGAAGTCAGCGGAGCGGCCGAAGGTGTCGTCGATGAGTTCCTGCGCGACGAACTGAACTACGTCGTGGTCGAAAGCTGGGATGTCGCCGAGCAGTGCGTCAAGTTGCTCAAGTCCGGCATTGACGGCCGCGCCACCTTCCTCATTCATCCCGAGCAAGCGAGTCAGGTCGACGGGGGCATGGCCCCCTTGAGCGCCCCAGGCCTGGCCCCGCTGCGCGAATCCATCAAGGTACTGAATGGGTTCGGAAGCTCAATCGAAGCCCTGCTCCCGAAGATCCGCAACGGCTACATCGTCGAAGATCTCGGTGAAGCACAACGGCTTGCAGCCAGGCATCCTCTGGGCTACTTCCTCACCCCGGAAGGCGAGTGCTTCCACAACGGCACCGTGAGCGGTGGCAAACCTGCCAGCGAAGGCCCGCTTGCCCTGAAGCGCGAGTTGCGGCTGACCGAAACCCGCGTTGCGGGGATCGAGGCGAATCTCGCCAAAGCGGAAGCCGAAGCTGCGGAACTGACCCACACGATTGAAGACTTGACCTATCAGATGGAGGCCAGTAGCGAAGAACGCCGCTTGGCCGAGCGCGATGCCGCCAACCAGGGTGCGGCGCTCAAGCAGATGGAGACGGAAGCCCAGCGCGTCGAGCGGCGTCTTCAGGAGTGGGCCACGCAAGCCGCGCGGAACAAGGACGCGCGCGAAGCAAAACAAACGAGTATTGCCCAGAAACGCGAAGAAGCCCGGCGGCTGGATGCTGAACACTGTACCGCTGAGGCAGCCCTGGACGAACAGCAAGCTCAGCTCGGGTTGTTGCGCCAGAAGCGGGAAGGCCTGCAGCAGGAAGCAGCGCACATCACCGCCGAACTGGCCGGGCTGGAAGAGCGCCGTCGTGGCGCCGAATCCGCTTTCCAGCGCATTGAACGTCTGCACGCCGATCTGGAACGGCGCGTGACGAGTATCGAACAACAAGCAACCGCCGCCGCGGGCGAACGCGAACAGCGCACCCAGGAGAGCGCGGGACTGGCATTGCGCGAGACCGAGCTGGCCGCCGTGCGCGCCGAAGCTCTGGCCCTCGCGGAGAAATCAGCCACAGAAGGACAGGCGCTCCGCCAACAGCTGGCGCAGATGGAAATTCAGTTGAAAACAGAGCGCACAGGCCTCGAGCAATTGCGCGAAGGCCGCGCCGCCCGCGCCGCGGAGGTCGCCAAGCTCCGTTCCGACCTTGAGTACCTTGAAACGACCTGCCTGGCCGAAGTGAATGTCGAGGCCGCTGTTCTGCGCGCTGACACCGAAATCGGGCACATCGCCGACGAAGCCCTTGCAGAAGAAGAAGAGACTTGCAGAACCCTTCGTTCGCGCATTGAGCAGATGGGCCCGGTGAACATGATGGCCCTCGACGAATACAAGGAGACAGCCGACCGTCACAGCTTCCTGGAAACCCAGCGGACCGATCTGATGGAATCGATCGAGAATACCCAGGAGACGATCAAGGAGATCGATCAGATCTCCCGCACCCGGTTCGACGAGGCCTTCGCACGGATCAACGAGAATTTCGCCCAGGTCTTCACCCGGCTCTTCCACGGCGGCCAGGCATTCCTGCGGCTCACCGACGCCGAGAATTCGCCCGAGAGCGGTCTGGACATCGTGGCTTCGCCTCCGGGAAAGAAGCTGCAGAATGTGCTGTTGCTCTCGGGCGGCGAGAAAGCCCTGACGGCCCTGGCTCTGCTGGTAGGAATCTTCCAGTTCCAGCCCAGCCCGTTCTGCGTCCTCGACGAAGTGGATGCCGCATTGGACGAGACCAACGTCGGCCGCCTGGCGGACCTGCTCCACTCGCTCAGCGAGGAAACGCAGTTCCTGATCGTGACCCACTCCAAGCGCATGATGCACGCGGCAGATTTGATCTACGGCGTCACCATGCAGGAGCCTGGCGTCAGCCGGGTGGTCAGTGTGAGGCTTGGCAGCGAGCACCAGCAAAGAGCCACGGCGTAGAGCGTCAGTGGAGCCGTGCGCCACGCCATGCCGAAGCAACCGCTTCGGCCCGGCGTGTTTTGCCTGGACTCTTGCCTGAAGTTTGAATTCCTTCCCCCGCCGGAACACAGGAGCAATCCGGGTTGTTTCGAATTCGCAGGCCAGCTTGTCGGACGGATTTTGGAACGAAAATACACCCCCGAAGGAATACGTCGCTTCGGAGGCGCTTGTATTACACAAGTTAAGACGGGAACCAGTAGTCGGCGCTGGAGGTCGGTAGCACGCGACTACTGGCAATCCCTGCACAAAACGAAGCTAGCCGCGGCTTCCCCTTTCCACTGCTGCCTCGTGTCTTCCGGCTCAAAGGGCTATTCTTTCGACTGCCCCGAACCATGTTGACAAATGGAGTGTCGCTTATACTGAGTCTTGATTCCGTGACGGCTGTCACACCGCCTTGCAATGTACCGTCAACTAAGACCCAGAATGTCTTACGGAACTATTTAAAGGCTTTGGATGCATGCGGCCATCTGCGCTCCACGTGGGCAGCCGCATTGACAAACGGCTTCATTCCCCCGAAAATCGGAGATTCAGTATCTTGCGAGGAAAGCTCCTTCATGCCTGCCCTTTTGAAGACCGAACTTGGCGCCACATCCCTGCTTGGCCGGGGCAAAGTGCGCGATCTTTACGCCGTTGACGACGCGTTGCTGCTGGTGGCCACGGATCGCATTTCAGCCTTCGACCACGTGCTGGGCACGGGAATTCCGGACAAAGGCAAGATTCTTACCCAGATTTCGCTGTTCTGGTTTGAGTTACTGAAGGACCTTGTCCCGAATCATCTGATCGCCACCGAGGTAAAGGACTTTCCGGCTTCGTTGCATCCCTATGCCGATCAGCTCGAAGGACGCTCGATGCTCGTCAAGCGCGCAAAGATGTTTCCCGTCGAGTGCGTGGTCCGTGGCTACCTGACTGGGTCGGGCTGGAAGGAATACAAGGCCAGCCAGACGGTCTGCGGCATTACGCTGCCCGCTGGGATGTTGGACGGCTCGCGTTTGCCGGAACCGCTCTATACGCCGTCCACGAAGGCTGAAGGCGGCGCGCACGACGAGAACATCGACTACGCGGCGACCGAGGCCCTGGTGGGCGCTGCCGACGCGGCCGAATTGCGCCGGCTGACCCTGACTGTGTACGAAAAAGCAGCACGGCATGCCGAATCCCGCGGATTAATTCTGGCCGACACGAAATTTGAGTTTGGAAGGACAGCCGACGGGATTATCCTTGCTGATGAAGTACTCACGCCGGACTCCTCCCGCTTCTGGGAGGGTTCCAGTTGGAAGCCGGGCGGAGCTCAGCCTTCATTCGACAAGCAGTTCGTGCGCGATTATCTCGAATCAATCCACTGGAACAAGCAGGCGCCCGCGCCCGAGTTGCCGGGCGAAGTCGCAGAGCACACTCGGGCTAAGTATCTGGAAGCATTCCGCCGCCTTACAGGGCGGAAACTCGTGATTTGAACGTAGGCGGTGCGCAGTATGACATTTGCAGACTGGGCCATCGTCATTGTTTTGATTTTGGCGGTTTCGAACGGATTTGCGCATGGGTTCCTCCGTTCTCTTTGTTCGCTGGGCGGGCTGTTGCTGGGCCTGGTGCTTGCGGCGTGGAATTACGCGCGCGTTGCTGCTTTGATCATGCCCTTCGCACGCATTGATGCCATAGCCAATACTGTGGCATTCATTTTGATCGCCATCGTTGTGATGGCGTTGGCTGACGTGGCGGGAAAGGTACTTTCGAGTACCGCGCACTCAATCGGCTTGGGCTTTCTGGACCGGCTTGCGGGTGGAGCATTCGGGCTTTTCCAGGGAGCGGCACTGGTGACTTTGGCAATACTCGTTACGCTTGCCTTTTTCCCGCAGGCGCGCTGGATCGGAGAAGGCAAGTTACCCCGCATGTTCATGGGCGCATGCCACCTCGAAGTCCGGATGAGCCCCTCGGAACTGGCTGATCGTATCAGGATTGGGTTGAACCGGTTGGAAGAAAAATCGCCTTTGTGGATGCATCCGCGTGGCCAGGCTTGACGGCAGAATCCGAGAGATTGCACCCCGGGAAATATCGATTTTCAATTGCCGTTCTGCCTGGAGCCGACCGGTCAAAAGAATTGAAGAGCATTTCAGAAAAAAGTTGAAAGCAATTTATCCGCAAGAGGTGAGCGTGAAACGACAATTGGACATCCTGATCACTCAGATGCATTCCAGCGGAATCGGTTATGAGGAAGCGGTTCGCGAATTCAAAAAGCAATACCTGCGCGAAGTGCTGGTCGCGAATCGTGGCAATCAATGCAAGGCCGCTGAAGAGTTGGGAATGCATCGCAACACGCTGAGCCGCACCATGGCTGAGCTGGATCTGGATCTGTCCGAGGTGCGCGCGGGACTCAAGCGTCCGCCGCGTAGTGATCGTCCTGTATTCAGCACGGTGGGCAAGATCTACCGTCAAGGCTGATTGCAACTCAAGGACAAATGCACACCACTCCTCCGACGAATGTCTCACGTGTTCTTGTCAAGTCCGGCTTTGTCTGGGACCATCAGGATGCGTATCTATTCGATATCGACGGAACGCTGCTGCGCAGCCGCGACCGCGTCCACATGGACTCGTTCACCCCGTCCATTCAGCGGGTAACCGGCTTTGACGTCTCGCTGGTCGGTATTCCTATCCACGGCAGCACGGATACCGCCATTTTGCGCGAGGCCTTTCGGCAGGCGGAGATTCCCGCCGAGGTGATTGAGCCTCAATTCGAGGCCATTCTCGAAGCCATGCGCAGATCCGTAGCCGAGCAACGCGAGCAGATGGAACTGCGCCTGATGCCGGGCGTGAAAGAGGCCCTGCATCATCTGGCCGGGATGGGCGCCCTGCTGGGCCTTGCCACCGGCAACCTGGAAGCAATCGGTTGGATCAAGATGGAAGTGGTTGGTCTGCGCGAGTGGTTTCGATTCGGCGGATTCAGCGATCGTTTCCCGGTGCGTTCGGAACTGGTAGGCGCAGCGGCGTGCAAGGCGCGCGCGCTGGCTGGCCCGCAGGCGACCGTCTGCGTAGTCGGAGACACGCCGCGCGACATTGAGGCCGCACATGACAATTCGCTTCCCGTCATCGCGGTTGCCACCGGCAACTTCGCCTATGACACGCTTGCGGAGCTGGGCCCGGAGGTCTGTGCCTCTTCGCTCGCCGATCTGCTTGCTTGCTCCAGGGATGCCCAGTGAACCCGCTCTCGCCTTCAATTCCGCCCCCGCCAAGCTCCAGGCCCATCCGCGAGTACCCACGCCTCACGATGGCGATACTGGTTGCGGTGGTCAGCTCGGTCCCGTTCATGCTGGGGGCACAGGCGCCGGGTTCTCTCCCTGCCTCCACTCCTCCAGCCTCCGCGCCTTTGGCGGCGTCCTCCTTGGCGAGCAAACCGCCGAGCAGCGCCGACCGGGCCCGTGCCGCAAAGCTCTTCCTGGCCGCCAGCAAGTCTTTTCAGGCGGAGAAGTTCGAGGAGGCGATGGAATCCTACCACCGGGCCGCCCAACTTGACCCGTCGAACCGCGATTACCCGCTCGCCGAGGAAGTAGCCCGCAACCACGCGGTTACCGCGCTGATCCAGGCTGCGGCCAAAGATCGCGTGCGGGGCGATCAGGCAGGAGCGCGCGCCGCCCTTTCCCGTGCCCTTGAACTCAATCCTCACAGCGCTCAGGCCGCCGAGCACCTCAACGAGCTGGGAGACGATGCGCTGCGAGGCAAGATCAAGCAGCTGTACAGCCAGATCGCTTCCCAGATCGGAGAGCAAGAGGAGCCGATTCACTCCGCGGGAAAGCGCAGCTTCCATCTGCACACCGACCAGCGCCAAGTCATCCGGCAGGTCTTCATGGCATTTGGTTTGGAAACCACCTTCGACGATAGCGTACGTCCAACCCAGGTTCGTTTTGATCTGGACGACGCGAACTTTGAACAGGCGATGCATACGCTGGCCCTGGTGACCAAGACGTTTTACGTGCCAATCGATGCGCATCGCATGCTTGTTGCGCGCGACACACGCGAAACCCGTCAGCAGTTTGAGCGCCAGGCGTTGGAAACGATCTATCTTTCCGGGCTGAGTCCGGCCGAACTAGGCGAGATCGCCAACAAGTTGGCAAAGGACATCTTTGGCATATCCCCGGCGGCTGCGGACCCGTCGGCAGGCACAGTGACCGTGCGGGCGTCGCCAGGCACGCTGGAGGCCTTCAACGCCACGGTGCACCAACTGGTAGACGGCCGCGATCAGGTCATACTCGATGTGCGAATGATCCAGCTGGCCCACTCCGGCGGGCGCAACACCGGAGCCCAACTGCCACAATCGTCCGCGGTCTACAACATGTCCGCCGAAGCCGCATCGATCCTGAGCGCAAACCAGTCACTGGTGCAGCAAATCATCTCGTCCGGATTGGCCGCTCCCGGCGATGTCGGGGCAATCCTGGGAATCCTGCTCGCATCGGGCCAGGTATCGAGCGCGCTCTTTTCCAATGGGATTGCTACGTTTGGCGGCAATTGCAGCCTGACTGCCGGCTCAACCTGTAGCCCGGCGGCATTCGCTCTCTCCCAGGCTCAACAGCCCTCAACCTCAATCTCAACTCGTCCGAATCGCGCGAACTGGACCAGGTACAGCTTCGTCTGGGAGATGGCGAAGAAGGAACGCTGCGCCTTGGCGAGCGATATCCCATCCAGACATCTTCGTTTTCCAGCGGCACCGGAAGCGGCGTGAATATTCCCGGGCTCACCGGCGCTGGGACCTCAGGTGCTCTCTCTTCCCTTCTCTCCGGGCTGACCAGCGGAGTATCCAACATTCCAATGATCGAATATCAGGACCTGGGGCTGACCCTCAAAGCCACCCCCAAGGTGTTGCGGAACGGAGATGTCGCGCTGACCATGGACATGAAGGTGGACGCACTTGCCGGTTCGTCGATCAACGATGTTCCCGTGCTCTCGAACACCGCATATTCAGGCGTAATTACCCTCAAGGAGGGCGAAAGCGTAGTGGTGGTCAGCGAACTGGACAAGTCGCAAAGCCGCGCCGTCAGCGGAACGCCCGGCGTCAGTGAGATTCCGGGGCTGAACAACCTGACCGACATCAACGCGCAGAAAAACTATTCCACACTCCTGATTGTCATTACGCCGCACGCCGTTCGCTCGACACAGGCCGCTGGCCATACCCAGATGATCGTTTTGGAAAAGAACGTTCCGGCACGCTGAGAAACTGCCCGGAAGCCCTTCTACACGACATGTGTTCGCCATCGGCGTTGGAAAATACCCGCAAACGACAGCGGAGCAGGCCGGCTGAATCGCCTGCCTGCCCCGCGTGAAGTCGATGAATACTTCTCAACCGCCAGCCAAAATGGCCTTCGCGCTTGTGGACTACTTCGAAACCCCATCCAGCTTGGCCTGGTATTCGATGATCTGCTTGAGCGTTTCATATGGGATGCCGCCGATGGGAACCGGACGGCCGTTGATCAGCAGCGTAGGCGTCTGCGTGATGTTCAGATCCTCCGCCAGCTTGACCGATGCATTCACCGCGGAAACGATCTCCGGGGTAGTGGAACACGCCTGGACCTTGGCCGGATCGAGACCAGCCTTGGTCACGGCGCTATTCAAAGTCAGCGTGGCGCCGTCTTCGGTATTCAGCCCATCCTGACCTTCGAACACGGTCGATGCGAAGAGGAAGAAGGCGTCGTTGCCGCCCATCTTGGCAACACAGAGCCCATAGGCGGCAGCGGGCGCCGCGGCTTTGTGCTGAGGAAGGGGATAATTCTGGAAGACGATGCGGGCTTTGGGAAAGTCCGTAGCGATCTTTTCCATGTTGGGCTGCGCTTCCTTGCAATGAGGACACTGAAAGTCGGCAAACTCGACCAATTCCAGATCCTTCGATATCGCGCCGCGCGTTGGACCGTCGGCGCGCTTTTGCGCAATGGCGCGTGCATCGGCAAACGGTGTCGCGCCAAAAGGAACAATCTCGTCGCCGGCAATCAGATGTTTGCCATCGGCAAGGACGAAGAACGAAATTCCCTGAACCTTCTGTTTGCCGGATTTGTCTCCAACCAGAATAACGACCTTGCTGATTCCTTCGACCGGAGTCTTCAGGATCGCCTGCACCTGCCACATGCGGTTCTCATCGTAACCCCAGTTGGCGTTCAGGAACGCATAGACCGTTTCCTTGCTGGGAGCGGCGGCAGTAAAGTTTGCCGGATCGGCCTTGGGAAATGTCACCGGCGCAG
>Ga0181528_10000611_pt1 | contig 24619 bp, 23 predicted proteins | sample PEATcosm2014_Bin_47_FD_119742 | JGI IMG/M metagenome (GOLD analysis project Ga0181528, IMG submission 119742) | Peatland microbial communities from MTU Mesocosm Facility, Houghton, MI, USA - PEATcosm2014_Bin10_10_metaG | ecosystem: Environmental > Terrestrial > Soil > Wetlands > Peat | place...
AAGATGGCGATCCCTTTCGTCGTAGCGACGTACAATTCGCCCTTTTCATTTACTTTCAACCCGCCGGGAATGCCGTCGGTGTGTGCTACCAACACGCGCTCGCCCGACGTGTCGCCGTTATGGTCGACGTCGTACGCCCGGACGTTGCGCTCGTCGGCGTTAGTGATGTAGAGCACGCGCCCGTTGGGCGAAATCGCAATTCCGTGCGGACGTCCAGTGGGCTTCGCCACCAGTCGCAGAGGACCTTTCGGCGGCAGATGGTAGACGCCGTAGAAATCCAGCTCGCGATGGTCCTGCTGGCTGCCGAATGCTGGATCGGTGAAATAGAGGTGGTCGTTCTTACTGACCGCGAGATCGCACGGAGCATTCAGTTTCTTGTCCTCCCACTGGTCGGCGAGCACGTCGATATGTCCGTCTTTGAGATTGGTGCGGGTCACCCTGCGGGCGTGAGTTTCGCACGTATACAGGCGTCCCTGGCCATCGAAGGCATTGCCGCTGGCGCCGTTGGACGGCTCGCGAAAAACAACTGCATCGTTGCCCGCGCTCCATTTCCAGAGCTTGTCGGCGCTGGTATCGCTGAAGATCAGAACGCCTTCTTTCGACCAGGCGGGGCCTTCGGTGAAGACGAAATTCTTGCCGATAATCTCGAGGGAAATCTTGGAGAAATCCTGGGCCGGCGCGAGAGCCACGAATACCGTGGACAAAATGAGGACTCGGGAGGGGGCCATTCAGGGCCTGGTCGCTTACCTTCTGACCTCGATGTTGTTGACTACTTTCTTGACGCCTTTCACCTTCTTGGCGATGTGTTCCGCCTTATCCTTCTGTCCCGGGTTCTCCACCGTGCCCGCGAGGGTGACCACGCCGTCTTTCACATCCACTTTCAGATTGCCGCCCTTGACGTCGATGTCGCTTGCCAGGGCGATGCGGACCTTGTCGTAGATGGTGTCGTCGGAGACCGGCTTGTCGGCGGCCAGACAGGCGCTGACCCCCAGGAAAAACGCCATCAGGAAAGCACAAAGTTTAAGAATCATCTTTTACGGCCATTGTACGCCAGTCGAGCGCGTCGAGGAAGGCGGCCTCATCGCGCCAGCCCGGTTGTACGCGCACGTGGAGATCGAGATAAATTTTCACGCCGAACAGTTTCTCCATTTCCACGCGCGCCAGGGTGCCGATTTTGACCAGCACCGCGCCCTTCTTGCCGATGACGATGGTCTTCTGTCCCGGCCGCTCCACGCGAATGGTGGCGTAGATGCGCGTGAGCGACGGCCCTTCCTCCCAGCGATCCACCATCACCGCGACCGAGTGCGGCACTTCCTGCCGCGTCACCTGCAGGACTTTCTCGCGCACCAGTTCGGCGGCCAAGAAGCGCTCCGGCTGGTCGGTCACATAATCTTCGGGAAAATATGCCGGTCCTTCGGGTAGACGATCGAGGATCACCTTGCGCAATTCATCGAGCCCCACCCTCTTTGTTGAGGAGACGGGAACGAAGTCGGTGAAATGGTGCAGGTGCTTATACTGCTCGATCAGCGGCAGCAGCTTGCCCTTATCGGGCAGCAGATCGACCTTGGTCAGCACCAGCACCACTGGAGTTTCCGTCTTAATTGCCATGTCGAGCGCGCGCCGGTCTTCCACGGTGAAGGCGCGCGTCGAATCCACCAGAAATAAAAGCAGGTCGCGCTCTTCGAGCGACGCCCGAACGGTGTTCATGAGGCGCTTATTGAGCTGCGAATCGGCCTTATGAATGCCGGGCGTATCGACGAAAACGATCTGGGCCTCGGGCGTGGTCAGCACACCCTGGATCGATGTGCGCGTGGTCTGCGGTTTATCGGCCACGATGGCCACTTTCTGCCCGACTAGCGCGTTCAGCAGCGTCGATTTCCCCGCGTTGGGGCGCCCCACCAGCGATACGAACCCCGATTTGAATTTACTCATTGAGCTACCGTTTGCGATTTACTGAGGCGCACGCGTTCCACCCGGAATTCGTCGCTGGCCAAAACTTCGATGCGCACGCCGTCGCGGTCCGCCGCCTCGCCGGGCTTGGGAACATGGCCGAGCCATTCGCTGACCAGGCCGCCGACGGTGCTCGATTCGATATCTTCCTCGCGGTGAAACGTCTCGAACAAGCCGGCGAGGCGGTCGAGTTCGAAGCTGCCGGAGACGATGTAGCCGCCGTTTCCGTCCTCGGCCACGTCGCTGTCCGGCTCGTGTTCGTCGCGGATTTCTCCGATGATGACTTCGAGCAGATCTTCCATTGTCGCCAGGCCGGCCGTGTTGCCGTACTCGTCGACCACGATCACCAGGTGCGAATTCTCCTGCTGCATCTGCCGCATGAGATCATTCACCGGCTTGGTTTCGGGCACAAATTTCACGGGGCGGAGCAGGTCGCGCACCTTGCCGGCGGAGCGCTCGTCTTCGCCCAGCTCGAACATATCGCGCACATGCACGAACCCGATCATCTGATCGACATTCTGCTCGTAGACGGGGATGCGCGAGTATTGTTCGTTGATCACCAACTGGCGCAATTCGTCGAGAGTAGCGTCGGCGGCGATGGCCACTATATTGGGCCGCGGCGTCATCACTTCGCGCACAATCTTATCGCCGAACTCCACCACTCCCTGAATCAGTCTGCGGTCATCTTCCTCAATCAGGCCCTCCTCAGTGCCGGCCGAGATCAACGCCTCGATGTTTTCGGCGGGCGTGGGCTCTTCTTCGGACTTACCGGTATCGTCGGTGAGCTCGACCAGCGACTGGAAGAAATCGAGCAGCGCCACGCATGGCCGGGCGATCAGGGCGAGGGCGCGAAAAAACGGGACGAGCGCCAACAGCCAGCGAGCGGAGGTGCGGCGATAGAGCAGTTGCGGCACCGCATAGGACGCCCCGAGCATCACCAGCCACGCGGAAAGCGCGCCTTCCCAAAACGCGAGGCCGGACAACGGCACGGAATCCGCCGACCAAGCCAGGCACAGCACCCCGAGGATCACCAGCAAGGTGTGCTTGATGATGGAAAAGGTTTCCATGCCCGCTTCGGTTGTCATGCCGAGCCGGTCTTCCAGGGTTTCCTTGAAGAACTTCATGGAAGGGAGGTCGCGCGGGCGCAGACGCATGCTCTCCAGATAGAGGAGTTGCACGAAGGTCACGAGCACTACCAGCGGAACAGCCAACAGGGTGCCTACGACGATGGCTAACATCATGGCCGCACCCGCTCAATCAGGCCTGTCGCGAGACCCAGACGCGTACGCCAGCGCTTCTCCGCGCGCGCCATTTGTCCACGGTCGGATTCGTGATCGAAGCCGAGCAGGTGCAGCAGGCCGTGCAGCATCAGGATCGCGACTTCCTGTTCGATGGGATGGCCGAATTGGCGCGCCTGGGCCCGTGCGCGAGCGAGCGAGATGGCGAGATCGCCCAAGTGGGCGCCTGGCGCGGCGGCCGGAAACGAAAGCACGTCCGTGGGGTAATCCAGGCCGCGAAACTGGCGATTGAGGCGGCGCAATTCGGCGTCGCCGGCGATGAGGCAATCGAACGGCTGTCCTTTGGCGACTTCGTCCCGGAGGCGGTGGGCAAAGCGCTCCACGGTGCGGCGGCGGAAATCGGGTGGCGTGCGGCGGAAAATTACGGTACTGCCGTCGGGTGAAGACATGCGGCGGCTCAGGCTTGCGGAGCGCTGTCGGGCGGCGCTGCGGGCAAGACGGTTTCCGGCACCGGCGGTTCCGGCTCGACTAATTTCAGGCTCAATTGCCGCGCCGCGCCGATGCTCTCGTTGTACCGCTCGTACGCCTTGACGATGCGCTGGACCAGCGTGTGGCGCACTACGTCGCGCTCGTCGAACTGCACGAAGCTGATGCCCTCGACGCCTCTGAGCACGTCGACGGCATCCATCAGGCCGCTGCGTTTGCCGGTGGGCAGATCGATCTGCGTAACGTCGCCGTTCACCACCATCTTGGAATTGAAGCCCTGGCGCGTGATCACCATTTTCATCTGTTCGCAAGTAGTGTTCTGGGCCTCGTCGAGGATGATGAAGCTGTCGTTGAGCGTGCGCCCGCGCATAAACGCGAGCGGCGCCACTTCGATGACATTGCGCTCCAACAATTTCTCCACGCGCTCATTATCCAGCATTTCGTAGAGGGCGTCGTAGAGGGGGCGCAGGTAGGGGTCGACTTTCTCCTGCAAAGTGCCGGGCAGGAATCCGAGGCGCTCGCCCGCTTCCACCGCGGGACGCGTCAGAATGATGCGCGATACCTGCTTGCCGAGCAACGCGGAAACGGCCATGGCGACGGCGAGGTAGGTCTTGCCGGTGCCGGCCGGTCCGATGCCGAAAACCAGGTCGTTGCGCTCCATGGCTTCCAGGTAGCGTCGCTGGTTGACGGTCTTGGGCGCGAGGATCTTCTTGCCGAAACTGCGCTGCTTGCCGCTGTTCACCAGGGCGCGTAGAGACACTTCGGGGTCGAAGGCCACCACGCGCAGGTAGCTGTTCAGATCGCCGTTATTGAAAACGAAGCCTTCACGCATCAGGGTGTTGTAATCTTCCAGGATGCTTTCCGCGCGGGTAACGTTGCAGGCTTCGCCTTCGATTTCGAGGCTGTTATCGACCAATTGGGTGTGGACGCTCAAACCCGATTCGATCAGCCGGATGTTCTCATCGCGAGTGCCAAAAAGGCTTTCGACGCCTTTGCTAATACGCACACTGGCTTTCATTGAGTGGGTGTTGGAAACCTCCATTGGGGAAATAAAGCGGGACAGGAAGGGACTTGCCGGCGGAAGGGACTCGGACCTTTGACACCCCGCATGCGCGGGCGGCTCAAAACCATCCGTCATTGATTATACCAGCAGTGTAAAGGGGTAGGTTTTTTGGGCTTTCGGCAGAAGTCGGGTGAGAGGAACTACCCCCAAGCTCGAAGAGTTCGTGAGCGCCAAGGTCGAATCCGGACGCTACAACTCGGCCAGCGAGGTCGTCCGCGAAGCTCTTCGCCTTCTGGAAGAACACGATCAGGCTCGCGCCGTTCAGTTGGCCGAGTTTAACCATGAGATCGGCCGACGTCTCGCTTCTCTCGACCGCGGCGAGACCGTGGAACCCGCCGACGCCCGGGCCCGCTTGCGGCGGAAGTCCGAGCAGAGCACAAAGCCGCGGGGGTGAGCCGATACGTTCTTGGCGCCGGCGCCGTCCTCGATCTGGAGGACATTTGGGATTACATCGCCAACGACAACATAGACGCCGCCGGCCGGTGGATTGCCAGGCTGTTCGGCGCGTTTGAGGAGATCGCGCAGGCCGGTTATCGGTCACCGGCGCGAGGATCTTACGGATTATCCAGTTCTATTTCGGACTGTGTGAGCGTACCTGATTATTTACCGCACCGGCCCTCTTACTCACGATCAATTCGAAAATGTTGGTCTCTTTGCTTTCCTCAAAGAAGGTTCGTGCGACGCGTGTGAGGGCCGGTCGAGATTGTGGTGGTCGATCGTGCCGAGGAAAATCGACGGAATTAGCGCTCCAGCCTCTCGAATAAAACGCGCATGCAATTGCATATTGGCGAACAGTTGAGGTTATCCTGAAAAAGGAGCACGACTATGGCGGCGGCGCTCGATTGGTCACAATGTCCAGCCGTGGAGAGCATTCCCGGCAAGCGTAGCGGCGCGTGGGTGTTTAAGGATACCCGTATGCCCGTTTCAACGGTCTTCGAAAACCTCGAATCCGGGGCCACTATCGAGGAAATTATGGAGTGGTTCGACGTGACTCGCGAGCAGGTAGTCGCTGTGCTCGAATTCGCGGCGAGGAGTCTTGACGCGCCCTCCGCGGAGCGACCCGCCGGTCAGACGGCCGATGCGCATTCTGTTTGATCACGGCACTCCCGCGCCGCTGATCCCGTTTCTTGAGGGCCATACCGTTACAAAGGCCCGGGATGCCGGTTGGGATACGCTTGTTAACGGCGAGCTATTGCAAGCTGCGGAGAATGCTGGATTCGAGGTACTGGTTACGACCGACAAGAATATGGCGTCGCAACAGAATCTGCAGAGCCGCAGGCTCGCGATTGTGGTACTTGGAAATTCGCAATGGCGGATCGTTCAGCGTTACGTCCGCCGGATTGCCGCCGCCGTGAATGCAGCTACGCCCGGCAGCTTCACTGAGGTCGAAATTCCCTTTCGGTAGGCGCACTCCCTCTTTCCTCCCAGCCATGTACCATGAAAACTGTTCGCCGTGGCTTCCATTCTCGAAATCCGCGACGTCTCCTGCGCTCTCGGCGGCCGGCCAATTTTGCGCCACATTGACCTCACCGTGGAAGAGGGCGAGACGGTAGTGCTGCTCGGCCGCAGCGGATCGGGCAAGACCACGCTCCTGAAGACGGTCAACGGACTGGTGCCCGCGACCTCGGGCGAGATTCGCTTCGAAGGCCGGACCACGGCGCAATGGAAACTTGTCGAGATGCGGCGGCGCATGGGGTACGTCATCCAGGATGCCGGCCTGTTCCCGCATTGGACCGTGGAGAAGAATATCGGGCTGGTGCCGCGGCTCGAAAAGTGGGAGCCGTCGCGCGTGGCGGCGCGCGTGGAAACGCTTCTGGAAACGGTTGGGCTTCCACCCGCGGAATTTCGCCATCGCTATCCGCGCGAACTTTCCGGCGGACAGCGGCAGCGCGTGGGAATCGCGCGCGCCCTGGGGGCCGATCCGCCGCTGCTGCTCTTTGATGAGCCGTTCGCCGCACTCGATCCCATCACCCGCGTCGAGCTGCAGCGGCAATTTCTGGAACTGCGGCGCAAGGTCGGCAAGACGGCGCTGTTCGTCACGCACGATGTCCGCGAAGCGATGCTGCTCGGTTCGCGCATCGCGCTTTTGTGCGATGGAGCGCTGGAATTGGTGGCGACTCCGGAGGAGTTCCAGGCCGGCAAGACTGAGGAAGCCTGCGCGTTTCTGGACAGCCTGAAAGAGCCCGGGAGGCCGAGTTGAACCCCAGCCTGGGCGCGGAGATTGTCTCGCTTTCGCTGCAGCATTTGCGGCTGGTGGGCATCACGATTGCGATTGCGGCGGCCCTGGCGCTGCCGGCGGCGGTGCTGCTGGCGCGCCGGCCGGCGGCGCGGCGCTGGGTGCTGGGATTTACGAACATCGCGCAGACCATCCCCAGCCTGGCGCTCTTCGGTTTTCTGCTGCCCTTCATCGGCATCGGCGAGCACACCGCCATCGTGGCGCTGACTCTCTACGCGCTGCTGCCGATTTTGCGCAATACGCTCACCGGCATTCTCGGAGTGGACCCGGGGGTTCGCGAATCGGCACTCGCGATGGGCATGACGCGGCGGCAGATTCTGTGGCAGGTGGAACTGCCGCTGGCGGTCCCATCGATCGTGGCGGGATTGCGGATCGCCACCGTCACCACTATTGGGACCGCGACCATCGCGGCCTTCATCGGCGCGGGCGGACTCGGCGTCTTCCTGGTGCGAGGCATCGCCATGATGGATAAACAGGCGCTGCTGGCCGGCGCTCTCCCGGCGGCGGCGATGGCCTTGCTGGCCGACGAAGGACTCGAATGGATCGAGCGAAAATTATCGCCTGCCTGAGCGCGCTGGCGCTCGCCTCCTGCGGCCCGCGGCAGACCATCGTGGTGGGGTCGAAGAATTTCACCGAACAGGTAATCCTGGGCGAGATTCTGGCGCAGCAAATCGAGCGGACGACGCACGTTCCGGTGGAGCGGTACCTCACTTTGGGCGGTACGCTGCTGGTGCACGAAGCGCTGGTGCAGGGTTCCATCGATCTGTACCCGGAATATACAGGCACGGCGCTCACCGCCGTGCTGAAGCGCCAACCGGAGAAGGAGGCGGCCGCCGTGCTGGCGGAAGTCCGCGCGGCCTACCGGGCGCGATGGAAACTGACGTGGCTCGCACCGCTGGGATTTAACGATACATTCGCCATGATCGTGAGGGGCGAGAAGGCGCGGGCGGAGAAACTGGCGACTATCTCGGACGCGGCGCGCGCTGGCGCATGGCATTTGGGCGCGGGGCCGGAATTCCAGGCGCGGGCCGACGGCTTGCCGGGCCTCATGAAGGAGTACGGTCTGCGGTTGGAAGGCAACCCCGTCACCATGGATTTAGGGCTGCTTTATGAGGCGCTCGACGGCCGGCAGGTGGACATGATCGCGGCCAATTCCACGGACGGGCAAGCGGCGGTGCGCGATGTCACCATTCTCGACGACGATCGCCATTATTTTCCGCCCTACGATTGCGCCGTGGTGGTTCGCGACGAAGCACTGGCACGCCATCCAGGCCTGCGCGCCGCGCTGGAGCAGCTTTCCGGCAAGCTCACGGCGGAGACCATGCGCCGGCTCAATGAAGTGGTAGAGGGCGAACACCGTCCGGTGGCGCAAGCCGCCCGGGAATTCCTGGGCTCCTTGCGGTGAGAGATAATCGTGGCATGGCGAGCGGACCGGCATTCGCCAACAGTACGCAAATTCACAGAAGTCGCGAACCTTTCAGGGCCGGCGAGAACTCCATACTATTGAGCAGACAAGGAAGGCAAAGATGAAGGCGACAAAAAAACTCCATGACCTGGGCCAAAGTATCTGGCTCGATAACATCACGCGCAAGATGCTGGACAGCGGTACGCTCGCGCACTATATAGACGAGCTGTCGGTGACCGGGCTCACCTCCAACCCGACCATTTTCGACCATGCCATCAAGAATAGCCAGGATTACGATTCGGCAATTCTACAAAAGGTGAAGGGCGGAAAATCGGGCGAAGAACTGTTCTTCGACCTCGCCGTGGAAGACCTCACGCGCGCCGCCGGCCTGTTCCGCAAGGTTTATGACCGCACCGATGGCGTCGACGGGTTCGTCTCCCTGGAAGTGTCGCCGCTGCTGGCGTACGACACGGCGAGTACGCTCGCGGCCGCAAACAGTCTGCACGCGCGTGCCGGTCAGCCGAATTTGTTCATCAAGATCCCCGGTACTAAGGAAGGTTTGCCGGCGATCGAGGAATCGATTTTCGCGGGCGTGCCGGTCAACGTTACTCTGTTGTTCTCGGCAAACCAGTACGTCGCTGCGGCGGAAGCCTACATGCGCGGCATCGAGCGGCGCATCGAAGCCGGATTGAATCCCGTGGTCGCGTCGGTGGCATCGGTTTTCGTCAGCCGCTGGGATGGCGCGGTGGCGTCGAAGGTCCCCGATGAACTGAAGAACAAACTTGGGATCGCGATTTCGGGGCGGATTTATAAAGCGTACCGCTCGCTGCTGGATTCACCGCAGTGGCAGCGCGCCCTTAATTTCGGCGCCCGTCCGCAGAGGCTGCTGTGGGCCAGCACCGGCACCAAGGATCCGAAGGCTTCCGACGTGCTTTACATCGAAGCACTGGCTTCGCCGTTCACGGTGAACACCATGCCGGAGAATACCCTCAAGGCGTTGCACGATCACGGTAACATTGGCGCGACAATGCCGGCGGACGGCGGCGATTGCGAGCCCGTGCTGGCGGAGTTCGGGCGCGCCGGCATCGACATCGATGCTTTGGCGGCGCAACTTCAGACGGACGGCGCGAAGTCGTTCGTGCAGTCTTGGAATGAGCTGATGCAGGTGATTGTCAGCAAGAGCGCCGATCTCAAAACGGCCGTGGCGCATTAAATCGAAAGGAATTCAACATGCCAACAGGCGCAAGCGTTTCGGGTGCAGTGATCGACCCGCTCACCAAGCGGGCGGCCTGGAAGTCGCTCCAGGGCCACTATGAGAAGATTCGCGGGAGGCATCTGCGCGATCTCTTCGCGGACGACCCGCGGCGCGGCGAGCGGTTCACGGCCGAGGGCGCGGGAATCTTCCTCGATTACTCGAAGAATCGCATCACCGACGAGACGTTGCGCCTGCTGCTCGCGCTGGCTGAGGAATCAGGACTGCGGCAGCGCATCGACGCCATGTTCCGCGGCGACAAAATCAACGTCACGGAGAATCGCGCGGTGCTGCACGTGGCGCTGCGCGCACCGAAGGATGAGTCGATCCTGGTGGATGGCGAAGATGTCGTGCCGCAGGTGCACGCCGTGCTGGATAAGATGGCGGCATTTTCCGATCGCGTACGCAGCGGCAAATGGAAAGGCGCTACCGGCAAGCGCATTCGCAACGTCATCAACGTGGGGATCGGCGGCTCCGATCTCGGACCGGTTATGGCGTACGAGGCGCTGCGGCATTACAGCGATCGCGGCATGACGTTCCGCTTCGTTTCCAACGTGGATGGCACCGATTTCGCCGAGGCCGTGCAGGGTCTCGACGCGGCTGAAACGCTGTTCATCATTTCGTCGAAGACGTTCACTACGCTGGAGACCATGACTAACGCGCACACGGCGCGCGACTGGTCGCTGGGCGCTTTCGGCGGCGACCAGAAGTCCGTCGCCAAGCATTTCGTGGCGGTGTCGACCAACGCGAAAGGAGTCGCGGAGTTCGGCATCGATACCGACAACATGTTCGGCTTCTGGGACTGGGTGGGCGGGCGGTATTCCATGGAGTCGGCCATCGGGCTATCGACCATGCTGGCGATCGGGCCGGAGAATTATCGCGCCATGCTCGACGGTTTCCACCAGATGGACGAGCATTTCCGCACCACGCCGTTCGAGCGCAATCTGCCGGTGCTGATGGGAATGCTCGGGGTCTGGTACGCCGACTTTTTCGGCGCGGGCACGGTCGCGGTGCTGCCGTACGAGCAATACCTGAAGCGCTTTCCCGCATATTTGCAGCAGCTGACCATGGAGAGCAACGGCAAGCATGTGACCCTCGATGGGACAACAGTGAACTACGAGACCGGGCCGATTTATTGGGGTGAGCCGGGGACCAACGGGCAGCACTCGTTCTACCAGTTGATTCATCAGGGGACGCGGCTGATTCCGTGCGATTTCCTGGCGTTCGCGGAGACGCTCAATCCGCTGGGGCATCATCACGACATCCTGATGGCGAATGTTTTCGCGCAGACCGAAGCGCTGGCGTTCGGCAAGACGCTGGAGCAGGTGAAGGCCGAGAAGACGCCGGACTGGCTGGCGCCGCATCGCGTGTTCGAGGGCAATCGTCCTACGAACACCATTTTGGCCGCGAAGTTGACGCCCGAAGCGCTCGGCAAACTGGTGGCGCTGTACGAGCACTCGGTGTTCGTGCAGGGCACGGTGTGGCAGATCAATTCCTTCGATCAGTGGGGCGTGGAGCTGGGCAAAGTGCTGGCGCAGCGCATCGTACCGGAGCTGGAAAGCGCCGAGGAGACGAAGCTGGCGCACGATAGTTCCACGAATAGTCTGATTCGGCGGTATCGGACCATGAAGCGCGGATAGGACCCTGCTAGGATGGGCATGTGCCGTACCACGTAGGTAGACACAAGCCAAAGCCTGCTCTGCAAGCCTTCAAATATCCGATCAAGCACCGGGTTTTGGTGCTTTTCACCGGGAAAGCGCTGAGCTTGAGCGGGTCGCACAGATTCAATCACGGTCGCTTTGTGGGGCTAAACTATCTGCACCGAACGGTGTATTCCACCTCCTTAATCGGGGTGGGTGCCGTGGTGATTTTTTGCGCCTTCGTGCCTCGATCGTGGTTTCCCTGGAACAAAGCTCGCTGAGATTTTGGGAACGCGGCCGGCGCTCCCGCCGGCACCCAGGAACTGCCTGCGCGATTCCGCCATATGATGGCTACTTCACGGTGAAATTGACCGACGCGTCTACGTTTTCCCACCCCAGTTCGAGTTTTCCCTTGTTGCCGCCCGAGCTGGAGATGGTGTACTTGAGCTGCTCCACCATCGCCTTCGGCTTGCTCATGGTCATCTTGACGCGGCCCAGGTCCTGCTTGGTATCGTACTCCGTGCCGTGTTGGCCGGTCTGCTTGTTGACGATCAGTTCCCAACTTTCCGGATTGGCAATATTGACATAAAGCGTGTAGTCGCCCTTGGGCACGCTGAGGCCGCCGAGATCGAGGTCGGCGTCGGTATGAAGAGCGGTGGCATCGTTGGCGCCCGCGCGCCATACGGGGTAGGTCTCGTCCTGGGAGATGCGGCCGTCCTTGCCGAACAGCTTGCCGGCGCGGCCGTTCACCGCCGGCGAGGAGTACTTGATGGCGATCTTCTTGCCGCCGACGATGGCGGTTTCCGTGAGCCCGGACTTGGTTTCGGCGAGGGCAAACGTGACGGCGGCGATGAGCAACGTGGCACAAATGGCAGCGGATTTCATTGTTATCCTTTCCTCAAGAGGATACCGCGTCTGCTCATGCCCGGGAGATTGTTAAACGCACTTCTGATCGCCGCCGGCGCAGCGACAGCGGCCGATGCGTCGCGCATCGACGCCATCTTCGCACCACTCACGAACGCGAAATCGCCGGGGTGCGCGGTGCTGGTGCGCAAAGATGGGAAAACGGTGTTCGAGCGGGGCCACGGCGTGCGCGATTTGCGGACTCTGACGCCCATCGACGCGCACACCAACTTCCGGCTGGCGTCGTTCACCAAACAGTTCACCGCTATGGCCATCATGCTGCTGGTGAATGACGGCAAGCTGCGCTACGACGAATCGCTGAAAGAGATCTTTCGCGATTTTCCGGATTACGGTCGCGCCATCACCGTGCGCCACCTGCTGACCCACACCGGCGGCCTGCCCGACTATGAGGACCTGATGGAGGGCGGCCCGTGGACCGAGGCCCGGCAGATTCACGACGACGAGGTTTTGGCCCTGCTGAAGCGGCAATCGAAGCCGAAATTCGCGGCCGGGACGAGCTGGGCATACAGCAATTCGGGATATGTGGTGCTGGGCTTGATTGTGGCAAAGGTATCGGGCCTGCCGTTCGATGAGTTTCTGGCGCGGCGCATCTTTGCGCCCCTGCACATGGACCGCACTCTGGTCTATCGCAAAGGCAAGAACGAGGTGATCAACCGCGCCTTCGGGCACACGAAAGAGGCCGGGCGTTTCGTGGAGACCGACCAGAGTTCCACGTCGGCGACACTGGGCGATGGCGGTATTTATTCGAACCTCGAGGACCTCGCCCGATGGGACGAGGCCCTGGAGAAGCACACGCTGCTGGCGGAGTCGAAAATGAAGCCGGCATGGACCGCGGCATCGAATTCCGGAAAGGTGGCTTACGGCTTCGGCTGGTTCCTCGATCCTTACAACGGCCGGGAGCGCGTCTGGCACGAAGGCGGCACGCGCGGGTTCGCCACGGTGATTGAGCGATTTACCGCCGAGAAGCTGACCATCGTGATTTTGTGTAATCGCACCGACCTCGATCCGCCCAAGCTCGCACTGCAAGTGGCCGATGTCATGCAATAAGACCGGGAAACGGATCTTTCCGAGCCGCGCGCGTGAGCAAGCGGTTATGCCGCCTCGGGCTTAACACTAGACAGTGACGCGGTAGCCAGCATTCCACCCAGTCCCATGGTTTCCACCGCGGAGGACGGCACAATTACCATTGCACCCTTCTCCTTGATGGCCTCGTAAAGCATGTTCATGGCGCGCAGATGCAACGCTACCGGGTTGTGCTGGTAGGTCAGCGCCGCCTTGCCGAAATTCTCCGCGATTTCCGTTTCGGCGAGGCCCAGAATGGTGCGCGCGCGCCGTTCGCGCTCCGCTTGCGCCTCTCTCGACATGGCGTCCTGCAATGCCTGCGGAATCTGCACGTCGCGTATCTCCACGGATTGCACGGTGATGCCCCACGCCGTGGTCTTCTCGTCGAGAATGCGCTGCAGTTCCCTGCCGAGCATTTCGCGTTCGGCCACCATCTGGTGCAGCTCGTGCCGCCCGATCGATTCGCGCAGCGCCGTCTGCGCGCTGAGCGTAATGGCCTGCGTAAAATCCTGCACTTCGAGTATCGCCTTTTCCGGATTCCACACCATCCAGAACACGATGGCATCCACGTTCACCGGCACGGTGTCCCGCGTCAGCGTCGATTCGGCCGAGACGTTGGTCACGCGCACACGCTGATCGACGTAGCGGCTGAGGCGGTCGATGATGGGGATCATATGGAAGATCCCTGGTCCGCGCAGCCCGGTAAATCGCCCGAAGCGCAGCACCGCGACCTTTTCCCACTGGTCCGCGACGCGGATCGAGAAAAGGAAATAGAGCCCCACCAGCGCGCCGGCGATCAGCCCGGCGCGGCTCCCAGTGAAACCCGAAGCGACGCCGCCCACCGCCAGCGAAAGCACAAACAACGACACGCCCACACTGCTCAACCGCATCTGATTCTGATCCGGCCACATTTGTTTATCTCCTCGTTTTCTCGGAACCGTTCTGCCGTTCGCGCAGTTGTTCCAGCAAGTCTTCGATGGTGAAGCCCGCCGCTCCGGCGCGCGCCACGAAATCGGCCACCAGTTGGGCCAATTGCCGTTCGCGTTCCACGTCGTCGCGCTTCACCTTTTGGTGGCTGATGAAGGTGCCGGTGCCTTGCTGCGTCTCCAGCACGCCGCGAATTTCCAGCTCGCGGTAAGCTCGCACCACCGTATTGGGGTTGATCGAAAGATCCACCGCTACCTGCCGTACGGTGGGAAGTTGATGGCCGGCGGCCAGAGCCCCCGCCGCCATTCCTCCCATCACCTGATCGATGAGTTGCCGGTAGACCGGTACGCCGCTCTGGTCATCCAACCGGAACGCGAAATCTTTTCGGGCTGGGGATCGGTTATTCATCTAAACACATAATGTACTAGTTAACTAATACAAGTCAAGAGTTATTTTCGTGTCAGCGTTCTGTGTCCGCCCCACCATATAATGCGAGCATGACGCTTCGTCATCTGATCGTGCCGGCCGCGTGCGCCGCGGCGCTGGTTCCCTGCCTGCTCTCGCAAAAGACCGATATCAGACGGTCGCCGATCGTCGGAGTCGCCCATATCGCCTTGAAGACCAACGATCTCAATGCCGCGAAGGAATTCTACGGCCATTATCTGGGGTTCGACGAGGTGGGCGGCATGTTTCCGCCGCACGGAATCGCTTTCAAGGTCAATGACCATCAGTACATCTACCTGGCCGACACCCTGATGGGCGACGAAGATCGCCTCGATCATATTGCTTTCGAGACTACCGACGCCCGGCAGTTGCGCGAGTACCTGGGGGCGCACGGCGTGAAGGTTCCGGACAAGCTCGAACCCGACCTGGACGGCAATTACAGCTTTATGGTGGAGGACCCCGAGGGGCACCACATAGAGTTTGTGGAATACCGGAAGGGTTCCGCCCAGAGTAAGGATTTCGGCAAGAATCTCGCCAAGACGCGCATATCCGAACGGATCATTCACTGCGGGTTCACCATCCAGGACGAGGCGGGTGCAGACCGCTTTTACGCCGATATCCTCGGCTACCGCAAAACGTGGCACGGCGGCATGACCGATTCCAAGACCGATTGGGTGGATATGCGCGTGCCGGACGGACCGGATTGGCTGGAGTATATGCTGAACCAGCCGCATCCTTCCGTGAAGACCCGGGGGGTGATGAATCACCTGGCGCTGGGGGTCCCGGACATCCAGGCCGCCTATCGGACCTTGCAGCAGCGGGGGCTCAAAATGGACGCCCCTCCGAAGATCGGGCGGGATGGTAAGTGGCAGTTGAATCTGTACGATCCGAACTTAACGCGGGCCGAATTGATGGAGCCGAAACCGGTCCAGCCACCGTGCTGCTCGCCCTTCTTGGACAAATAGTGTCCCCACAAGGTTGGTCCGCGCTACCCCCATTTTGGACACCGCCCTCCCTATACCCCCCAAGATATACTGTGGGTGACAGCTCTTAGGATTATAGAGATCTTGCATGGCTGAAATGAGTGTCATCTGGCTTCGCGTTGCCGCCGCCCTGTACTCGCTCGGCCTGCTGCATGCCATCCTGACCCTGGTTCGCCGCCGCGAGCAGCTATTTCGGGTGGCGCTGGGCGCCTTCGGATTGGCTTCGATTTTTCATTTCGTCTCCATCGTGGAAGAGGGCATCGTCAACAATCGCTGTCCCATCAGCAATTTCTACGAAACCTTATCGATGTGCGCTTTCCTGCTCGTAGTGCTATACCTGTTCGCGCACTGGCGCTATAAGCTCGAGAGCTTGAGCGTGTTTGTCTTTCCATTGGTGTTTGTGGCGGCGCTGGTGGCCACCATGGGCAATCCGGTCGCCGGGTGGTCCAGCCCGGCCGTCAAGAACGTTTGGTTGATCGTCCATATCGTATTGGTCTTGCTGGGTTTGGCTGCGCTGCTGCTGGCCGCCATCGCATCCCTGGTGTACCTCTTCCAGGAGCGCGAATTGAAACGCAAGAAGCCGCGCAAATCGTATTACCGTCTGCCTGCGTTGGGAACCCTGGACGACGTTATCTCGCAAGCCATGGCCGTTGGGTTCGTTTTGATAACTCTGGCCGTCATCGCGGGAAGCACCTGGGCCTTTATCGAGGCCAAATCGGGCTGGCTGAAGGACCCGAAAATTGTAATTTCGTTCATTACATGGGGCGTCTATATGGCCCTGGTGTTCCTGCGAACCGTGGCGGGGTGGCGCGGGCGGAAAGCCGCGATCATGACCCTCACGGTGTCGGCTTTCGCGGCTCTTACCTGGGCCGCGCACGCTCAGTTGGACAAGATGTTGTTCAAGTCATGAAGCTGCTGATCACCGGCGTGAGTCACAAAACGGCGCCCGTCGAGGTGCGGGAACGCTTGGCCTTCCGGCCGGAGAACTTGCCGGCCGCGCTGGCCGACTTGAAAGCTCGTGAGGGAGTGTCGGAGGCAGTGATTCTTTCCACCTGCAATCGTGTGGAAATCACGGTTACCACCGATGACCAGTCCGACCCCCAGGCCATCGTCGATTCCTTCCTGAACGACCAGAAGAACATTAGCGCGGACAAAATCGCCGCCAACCTATACAGGCACGAAGGGCGCGAGGCCATCCATCATCTGTTTCGCGTGGCGGCGAGTCTCGATTCCATGGTGGTGGGCGAACCGCAAATTCTGGGACAGCTCAAGACGGCCTACGCTTCCGCCAAGGATTGCGGCGCGGTGTGCGGCTGGCTGGATGGCTTGCTGACGCGGGCTTTCGGCGTCGCCAAGAGAGTGCGCTCCGAGACCGGCGTTGGGCAGATGGCGGTCTCCATCAGCTATGCGGCGGTGGAACTGGCGCGCAAAATTTTCAGCTCGCTTTCCAATCGCACCATCATGATCGTGGGCGCGGGCAAGATGTCGGAACTGGCGGCGCGCCATCTGCGCCGTTCGGGCGCTTCGCATGTGTTTGTCACCAACCGGACGCATCAACGCGCCGTGGAGATGGCGGCCCTGTTTCAGGGAACTCCGGTGGAATACACGCGCTTCGTCAGCCTGCTGCCCGAAGTGGACATCGTGATCACCAGTTCGGGCGCGCCGCATTACATCCTGCACAAGGACGAAATGCAGCGTGTGATTGCGGCGCGGCGCAACAAGCCCATGTTCCTGATCGATATCGCGGTGCCGCGCAATATCGAGCCGGCGGTGAACGATGTCGATAACGTGTACCTGTACGATATCGACGACCTGCAGGAAGTGGTCAACTCCAATCTGCGCGAGCGCATGAAGGAAGCCGATCATGCCGAAGGCATGGTGACGGAAGAAGTGGACCGCATGATGGCCCGGCTGAAAGTGGCCGAAGTCACCCCCACAATAGTCGGCCTGCAGGAGCAATTGGAACAGATTCGCGCCGCGGAGATCGACAAGATGCGGCGCAAGTGCGGACCGCTCACGCCGGAAATGGAGCAGGCCATCGAGGCGATGACACACGCCATCATTAATAAAGTGGCTCACGGGCCGATCTCCGAATTACGCAGCCAGGCGGGACATCCCGAGGGCGCGCATGTGGTCGCGGCCATCCGAAAAGCGTTCCACCTGCAGGATCGATGATGCTGGTTATCGCGTCGCGCGGTTCGCAATTGGCATTGTGGCAGGCTCGCTGGGTGAGCGCGCAGCTGACCGCGTTGGGCCACGACTGCCGCATCGAGATCATCAAGACCACCGGGGACAAGATTACCGATGTGCCTTTGGCGAAGGTGGGCACGAAGGGACTATTCACCAAGGAAATCGAGGAAGCGCTGCTCGATGGGCGGGCCGATCTGGCGGTCCACAGCTTGAAAGATCTGCCGACGGAGCTGCCCGCAGGCCTGGTGCTGGCGGCCGTCCCGGAGCGCGAAGATCCGCGCGACGCGGTGGTGGGCGAACGGCTGGCCGATTTGCCGGCGGGCGCGAAAGTGGGCACCAGTTCGTTGCGCCGGTCGGCGCAATTGCGCAAGCTGCGTCCCGATCTGACGATCGAATCGGTGCGGGGAAATCTCGATACGCGCCTCCGGAAGCTGGACGAAGGGCAATACGATGCGATTCTGCTGGCCGCCGCTGGCTTGAAGCGGCTGGGCTGGGGCAGCCGCATCGCGGAGATTTTGCCGGTGGAAACCATGTGCCCGGCGGTGGGACAGGGCGCGCTGGCGATTGAGACGTGCGCGTCGGGCGCGGGATTCGACGCGGTGCAGGCGATGGACCACGCGGATACCCATGCGGCAGTGTTGGCCGAGCGCGGCCTTTTGAGCGCGCTGGGCGGCGGATGCCAGGTACCCATCGGCGCCCACGCGACAGTGGAAGCCGGAAGGCTTCGGCTGCTGGGTGTGGTGGCGTCGCCCGATGGCGATGAAGTGATCCGCGGGGCGGCTTCGGGCGCGGCGAGCGAGGCGGAGAGTTTGGGACGCGCCCTCGGAAATGAGCTGCTCGAACGGGGCGCGCGGCGGATTCTGGACGCCGTTTACGCGGGGTGAGGCAAAACATTATTCGCCACAGATGGACACAGATGAACACAGATAACAGCAGGCCGTTTCTTACCTGTGTTCATCTGTGTTCATCTGTGGCCAAATTGGTTTCAGACTGCGGACAGAATGCCCGGTAAGGTCTATCTCATCGGCGCCGGCCCCGGCGATCCCGAACTGCTCACCTTGAAAGGGCGCCGGATTCTCGCACAGGCCGACGCCATCCTTTTCGATCATCTCGCGCCTGCGGCACTCCTCGATCTCGCCCCTTCATCCGCCGAGCGCGTCTACGTCGGCAAGAAGAAATCCGTCCACGCATTCACGCAGGAAGAGATCTGCGCCATGCTGATCGAGCGTGCGCGGCGCGGGCTCACGGTGGTGCGGCTTAAGGGGGGCGATCCCTTGATCTTCGGACGCGGCGGCGAAGAGGCGGAGGCGCTCGCCGACGCCGGCGTCCCGTTCGAGCTAGTGCCGGGGGTGACGGTGCCCCTGGGCATCGGCGCGTATGCCGGCGTTCCGCTGACGCATCGCGGGCGCAGCACGTCGGTGAGTTTCGTGGCGGGGCACGAAGTGGATGCGGTGAACTGGAAGACCGTGGGACAGGCCGACACGCTGGTCATCTTCATGGGAGTGTCGGCCTTCGCAGAAATCGCGCGCGAACTAATTGCCGCGGGACGGTCGCCCGAAACGCCGGCCATCGCCGTACGATGGGCAACCCGCCCCGACCAAGAGAGTATCGAGGGCACGCTGGGTTCGCTGCCGCAACTGATTGCCGAGCGCGGCATGAAGCCTCCGGCCACTATCGTAATAGGCGAGGTGGTGCGGCTGCGCGGGAAGTTGAACTGGTTCGAGCGGCTGCCGCTGTTCGGGCGGCGCATCGTCAACACGCGGCCCAAGGCGCAGGCCGACCCGCTGAGCTTCCGCCTGAAGGCGCTGGGCGCCGATGTTATCGAAATGCCGACCATCGGGATCGGGCCGGCGGCCGATTACGGGCCGCTCGATCGGGCGATCGGCCAGCTCGCCGCTTACGATTGGCTGATCTTCACCAGCGCCAACGGGGTGCGCTCGTTCCTGGAGCGGCTGGATGCTTCGGCGGCCGATCTGCGCGCGCTGCGGGCGAAGATCTGCGCCATCGGGCCGGCCACGCGAGCAGTCATCGAAGCGCTGCACCTCAAGGTGGATTTGATGGGTCGCGAGTATGTCGCCGAGGGACTGCTCGAAGCATTCTCGGCCTACGATCTGGCAGGCCAGCGCATGCTGCTGCCACGTGCCGCGGTGGCTCGCGATCTGGTGCCGGTGGAACTGGCGCGGCGTGGCGCACAGGTTGACGTCGTCGAGGCTTATCGCACGGTGACGCCGGAGAACGCGGTCGCACAAGCGGCCAGAGTTTTCGGCGGGGGGCGCAAGCCCGATTGCACCACCTTCACCAGCTCGTCGACGGTGCAGAGCTTCGTGGCGGTGGCCGGCGCGCATGCGCTCGCCGGAGTGAAGGTGGCATCCATCGGCCCGGTGACCACGGCCACCGCGCGCGGGCTGGGGATCGCCGTCGATGCGGAAGCGCGGATGTATACCGTGGATGGTCTTGTAGAGGCCGTGCTCGGATTGTACACTGAGACTTCCCTTTCGAACGGCTGAAACCCCAAATTATCGGCATTGCCGGGCCTTCCTGCTCCGGCAAAACCGAACCGGCGGCAACTCGCTCACCGGCTTCCAGGTTCGTATTATCGGCCATGGGAGAGATCCCCTGGACGCGCACAAGAAGCTCAGCTCCCGATAGAGTTTGCCTTTTTCGTGGGACATGCTTCATCAACTTGTCCAAGGGCGCGGAGCTCGCTCTGGCCCTTCGGGCCACGATGCTCGCCTGGGACAAGCTGAGGCATGCCCTACGCTCAAATGCGGTGAAATCCCTTAAGGATGTCGCGGGTGGAGTAGTGCATGGCGATGGGGCGGCCGTGCGGGCAGCTCATGGGGCAATCGGTGGCCGCCAGCGCGCGCAGCAGCCATTCCATTTTGGCGGTATCCAGACGCATGTTGATTTTGATGGCGGCGCGGCAGGCGATCGACGCGCAAATATTGCGGCGCAGATCGTCGAGAGAAGCCCCACGCAGTTCCGATTCGGCGATTTCCAGAATTTCGTACAGGATCTTATCAAGCTCGGCGGCGCTGAGATTGGCGGGCGCCGCTTTCACCGCGATGGTGCGATTTCCAAAGGGCTCGGTCTCGAACCCGGAGGCGTTTAATTCGTCGGCGATGCGGGCGTAATCGATCTGCTGCTCAGGCGTGAGCTGGAGAATCAGCGGCATGAGGAGCCGCTGCATTTCGACACGGCCGGCGGCGCGCTGCTTCATCACCTGCTCGAAGAGAATGCGTTCATGGGCGACGTGCTGGTCGATGATCCACAGGCCGTCGCGGCCGGCGGCGATGATGAAGCTTTCGTGAATCTGGCCGAGCGGGCGGAGATCGGACAGTGCGGAGAGCGAAACTTCGGGCGCGGGAATAGCTTCGGGCGGGAATTCGCCATGAGCGTCGAGGCGGCGCGAGAGCTTACCGGAAGGCGGGGGTCCAGGCGTGATTTCGAGCGGCGGCGCGCTGAAATCGAGGCGCGGGGCGGGCCCGGCGGCGGGGCGTAGGGTGAACGCGGGAAGCTCGGGCTCCGCGGCTCCGTTGGGAGCGGGAGCGGGCGGTTCCACCAGGCTGGGCGCCGAGGGCGCGGCGTCCGCCAGCATCTGGCTGAATTCGGAGTACGGCAAACGCGCGGCGGGCTGCTCCAGCTCCACCGTGCGCGGTGAGAATGCCGGCGCGGGGCGCGATTCCATGAGGCGCTCGCGCAGGGTGTCGCGGACGAAATCGTGAACGAAGCTGCCGTGGCGGAAGCGAACTTCGGTTTTCGACGGATGCACGTTGACATCGACCTCTTCGGCGTCGCATTGGAGGAACAGCAGGGCGAACGGGTAAGAGCTCGCGGGCATGAGATTGTGGTACGCCGACGAGATGGCGTGGAGCAGCAGACGGTCGCGAATCAAGCGGCCGTTGACGAAAATGTAGATGGAATTGCGATTGCCTTTTTGCACCTGCGGGCGCGAGAAGAAGCCCGAGAGGCGAAAGAGGCGGGTCGGCGGGTCGTCCGGTTCGCGGCGATACTCCGCGATCGCTTCGGAGGCGGGCACGCTGGGCGGCGGAAGGAACATTTCCCGCTGGCGCGTGCCGATTTCGACCAGCTCGTCGAGCACCTGGCTGCCGAATACCTGGTAGACGCGTTCTTTCATCGTGCCGACAGGTGTCACATGCAGCAGCTCCGTGGGACCGCTGGTAAGCAGGAATGTCTTTTCGGGATGCGCCAGGCTGTAATGGGTGACGAGCGAGGCGATATGCGCCAGCTCTGTGGGCTCGGTGCGCAGGAATTTGCGGCGCGCGGGAACGTTGTAGAAAAGATCGCGGACGGTGATCACCGTGCCGCCGCCGAGCGCGGCTTCTTCGCAACGCAGCATTTTGCCGCCGGCGATTTCGATGCGCGTGCCGGTGGTCTCTTCGGCGGCGCGGGTTTCGAGCAGGAGACGGGAGACGGAAGCGATGGACGGGAGCGCCTCGCCGCGGAAGCCGAGCGTGGCGATGGAGAGCAAATCCTTGACATCCCGCAGCTTGCTGGTGGCATGGCGTTCGAAGGCGAGCAGGGCATCGTCGCGCAGCATGCCGCAGCCGTCGTCGACGATGCGGATGAGGCGCCGGCCGCCGGATTCCACTTCGACGCGGACGGTGGTCGCCCCGGCGTCGAGGGAGTTTTCGAGCAGTTCCTTGACTACGGAAGCGGGCCGTTCGACCACTTCTCCGGCAGCGATTTTGTTAGCGACCTGGTCGGGGAGAATGCGGATGCGGCCCAAGCGATTATGGTAGCAACGGGTAGGGTGCACCGCGGAGGTGCGTCGGGCCAAGCCGGAGGCTTGCGCTAAGCTTTCAGCGTCAGCTTTGGGAGACCCGCGACACGATCAATCAAAGAGACGAAGAACCGGTGGTACAAGTGCTCTGTTTCTTCTCCGCGTACTCTGCGGCTCTGCGAGACAGTCTTTCTATTTCACGCAGAGCCGCGAAGAAATCTTAAGAACAATTGACCGCAGTTTTTCAATTCGTCGTGCGCCGCGACGCTGCCCCGAACCAAGCCACTGAGACGTCGACTACGGAGTGCGAAAATACTAGGGTGACCTCTCACGTCCGGAATTGCGTTCTGATTGCCAATATCGGAAGCACTTCTTTCAAATACCGATTGTTCGACATGCGCGGGCCGACGGTACTCGCGTATGGGAAGATCGAGCGGATCGGGCAGCCCGGTGCAGGTTGCCCCGATTACGAAACAGCACTGGCGTGTTGTATAGATGCGATTGCAGGCCCTGGGAAGGCGTTGGCAAGCGCGGGCGAGCTGGCGGGCATCGGGTTCAAGGCGGTACATGCCGGGACTGTAAGCGGCACCCAGTTGATCGACGAGGAAGTTTTGACGGCGATGGAGGAGTTTTCCTTTCTGGCGCCGGCGCATAATCCGCCCTACATCGCTGCCATGCGCGCGTTCCGTCACGCCATGCCCGAGGTGCCGCTGGTGGCGCTGTTCGAGACGGCATTCTTCGACCAGCTGGACGAAGCGACGGTGACTTACGCGGTGCCTTACGAATGGAAACAAACGGACGGTGTGCGGCGGTACGGTTTTCACGGCGCCAGCCATCGCGCCGCCAGCGACCGGGCGCGGCAACTGTGCGGAACGGGCGACCTGCGGCATATTTCGTGTCATCTGGGCGGCAGCTCCAGCCTGGCGGCGATTCGCGGTGGAGTGGCCATCGATACCAGCTTCGGCATCTCGCCGCAATCGGGGCTGCCGCAGAACAATCGTGTGGGCGATTTGGACGTTTTCGCGGCGCTGTATGTAATGGAGAAGCGCGGGCTGACGGCCGCCGCAATGGCGCGCACGCTGGCGTGCGAGGCTGGCCTGGCGGGCATCGCGGGCGGGTCGGGGGATGTGCGCGATTTGTCGGAGGCGTCCGCCCGCGGCGATCGGCGGGCGCGATTGGCGCTGGATGTCTTCGTGCGCGCGGTGCGGCACTATCTGGGTGCGTTCCTGGTGGAACTGGGGGGGCTCGACGTGTTGACGTTTTCCGGCGGAATCGGCGAGAATAGCGCCGATGTACGGACGGCGGTGTGCGCGGGGCTGGCGGGATTCGGCATCGAACTGGATGCGGAAAGAAACGCATCACTCGCCGGCGAGGGGCGAATCTCGCGGGACGGCCCGGCGGTGACGGTGCTGGTGCTGCCGGCCGATGAAGAGACGGTGGTGGCGCGCGCAGTCGGGGCCTTCCTCGGGTTATAGTGCATTTGAGGTGCAATAGTGCGAAATTCTCTACTCGTAGCTGCCTGTCTGGCCTGGTTCGCCGGCAGTTTGCCGGCCTTGGACAACGGACTGGCCAAAACCCCGCCGATGGGTTGGAACAGCTGGAACAAGATTGGCTGCAACGTGGCCGAAGATTCGGTGAAGAAAGCCGCCGACGCCATGGTGAAGAGCGGTATGAAGGACGCGGGATACCAGTACATCGTGATCGACGATTGCTGGCAGGTGTCGCGCGACGAAGAAGGGAACATCGTACCTGACGCGAAGAAGTTCCCCTCGGGCATCAAGGCGCTGGCCGATTATGTGCACGGGCTCGGACTGAAGTTCGGGATCTACTCGGACGCGGGGACGAAGACGTGCGCCGGCCGGCCGGGCAGCCGCGGTTACGAGTTTCAGGATGCGCGCACTTACGCCAAGTGGGGCGTGGATTACCTCAAGTACGACTGGTGCAGCACCGGCAAGGAGAACCAGGAGGCGGCCTACACCACCATGCGGGACGCCCTGTTGAAGGCCGGGCGGCCGATCGTGTTCAGCCTCTGCGAGTGGGGCAATTCCAAGCCCTGGACGTGGGCCACAAACGTG
>Ga0181528_10000612_pt1 | contig 24618 bp, 23 predicted proteins | sample PEATcosm2014_Bin_47_FD_119742 | JGI IMG/M metagenome (GOLD analysis project Ga0181528, IMG submission 119742) | Peatland microbial communities from MTU Mesocosm Facility, Houghton, MI, USA - PEATcosm2014_Bin10_10_metaG | ecosystem: Environmental > Terrestrial > Soil > Wetlands > Peat | place...
CTGGCCGCCCGATCCGAGCGATGTTCCCAGCATCTGCGTCGCTTGCCCGAACAGAGGAGAGCTGAGGTAGTTGGTGGGAGGGCCGAAGTTGGGATGGTTGAGGATATTGAAGTAGCCCCGCGCACCTGAAGAGTAAGCCGCTCCCCGACTTTGAGCTCCTTGCGCAGCGCCAAATCGACCTCGTTAGCGCCGAATGCGCGCAGGGTGTTTCGTCCCAGATCTCCTTGCACCGGCCCGGTAGGTGTGGTGAATGCCGCTTTGTCGATTTCCTTTCCGCCCCTCAACAAGCTCCCGCCGCCGGTACACATCGAGGAAATCAGAGCCGACCGCAACCGGCGCATCTTTCGATTTCTCCATCGATCCAACGTACTATCAGACCACCTGGTTTAAAATCGCCTGCGCCGCCGCCTTTCTGACCGTGCTCTGGGGCATCTATCGCCTCCGCCTCCATCAGATCGCGCAGGTGTTCAACGCGCGCCTGGGCGAGCGCACGCGCATCGCCCGCGAACTGCACGACACGCTCTTACAGAGTTTTCAGGCGTTGACGCTGCACCTTCAGGTAGTGGACGATCTGCTTCCGCCCGGAAAAGCCAAGGAGCGACTGGAACAGACGCTGGAACGCGCCGATCAGGCGATCGCCGAAGGCCGGGAGTCGATACACGATTTGCGTTCCTCGACAACCACGACGAACGATCTGGCGCAGGCGGTGAGGAGTGTCGCGGACGAACTCGAGGGCGAGGGCGCGCCCACTTTCCGCTTAGTGGTGGAAGGTCCGGCGCGCGAGCTGCATCCCATCCTGCGAGACGACGTGTACCGCATCGCCCGCGAGGCGCTGCGCAATGCCTTCAGCCACGCCCAGGCGCACCACATCGAAGCCGAAATTAGTTATGGCGAGCGGCTTCTCCGGCTGCGCATTCGCGACGACGGGTGCGGCATTCCGGCCGAGGTCCTGGCAGCCGGCCGCTCCGGCCACTACGGCCTGAACGGGATGCGGGAGCGAGCCCGGCAAATCGGGGCCAGTTTGGAGATCTGGAGCGGTGGGGGAAGCGGCACGGAGATCGAGTTCAGTGTCGCCGGGGGGATTGCGTATCAGAAATCGTCGCGGCGATTTCGTTTGCCGCGTTTGCGCGGGAAAGCGGGGGCTCGGTGAGGGTCGAGACCGACAAGAGGCGAACCAACTACCTGAATCACCGCAGAGACGCAGAGGCGCGGAGGAACGCAGAGTCAAGACCGGAGAGCGCGGAGGAGGCAGACAGCGCTGAGGGGGCCGCTGGCGCGACGCGGAAATCGTCGCGGCGAGGGATGGATCTGCACATTGGCATCCGTGGCTAAAAATGAGTTTTGGCCGCCGCTCCCAGTGCGAGATAATTATGCGCATGGAGGGGCGGTACGTTGTCAAACTTGTAACGTTTCTGGCTTTCTGCCCCTGTGCTTGCGCATTGGACCCGTCTCTCGACATCAATCAATACGCGCACACGGCGTGGACGGTCCGCGACGGTTTTTTCAAGGGCGTGATCTACGCAATCGCTCAGACGCCAGACGGCTATCTCTGGCTCGGCACGGAATTCGGCTTGCTTCGCTTCGATGGCGTTCGGCCCACCCCATGGGAGCCGCCGGCGGGTGAGCATCTCCCCAGCAGCGATGTTTCAAGCCTGCTCGCCGCGCGCGATGGGCGTCTTTGGATCGGCACCGCAGAAGGGCTGGCAAGCTGGAAGGACGGCAAGCTGACTCACGACCCGGAGCTGGCTGGACAGGTTGTTAATACGCTCCTGGAGGATCGTGAAGGAACGGTCTGGGCCGGCGGGTACGGGGCGTCTACCGGAAGACTCTGCGCGATTCGGAGCGGCCGCGCCCAATGCTATGGAGAAGACGGCAGTTTCGGCGTGGGACTGGAATCCCTGTATGAGGATAGCCGCGGCAATCTCTGGGCCGGAGGGTTGGCGAGTTTGTGGCGGTGGAAGCCCGGCCCTCCGAAACTCTATCGGATGCCGGACCCGGAGCTCAGCATCCACGCTCTGATCGAAGGCGACAACGGCGCGATCTTAATCGCCCTGCGGAGCGGAATGAGGCAACTCGTGGACGGGAGATCCGAGCCATATCCGCTTCCAGGGGCGTGGCGTGAATCTTCGCCCAACCGACTGCTCCGGGATCGCGACGGCGGTCTCTGGATTGGCGTTTCGGGGCATGGCCTCTTCCACGTACACCGCGGAAGGACGGATCGATTTACGCAGGCCGACGGCCTCTCGGGCGACGGTGTGATGAATCTCTTTGAGGATCGCGAGGGCAACATTTGGGCGGCTACCGTGGATGGTCTCGACCGCTTTCGCGAACTAGCTGTCCCCGGCATCTCTGTCAAACAAGGTTTGTCCAGTTCTTCCATTGGAAGGGTTGTGGCATCCAGGGACGGCAGCATCTGGGTTGGCACGGCGGACGGCTTGAACCGATGGAATGACGGCCAGGTCACGATTTACCGCAAACCAAGCGGATTGCCGGATGACTACATCGATAATCTATTTGAGGACGAGGGCGGGCGAATCTGGGTTTCCACGCTTCGCGGCGCCGCGCGCTTCGAGAATGGCCGGTTCCTGGCGATAAGCGGCGTGCCCGGCCGGTACGTACGATTCATTGCCGGCGATCGTGCGGGAAATGTATGGGTGAGCCACGATCAGGGTCTCTTTCACTTGATTGACGGGCGCCTGGCCGAGCAGTTCCCCTGGTCGAGCCTGGGACGGAATGACCACGCCCTTGCTCTCGTCTGCGATCCTTCGCAAGGTGGTCTATGGCTTGGATATTCTCAAGGCGGCGTGGCGTATTTCAAGGACGGCCGCGTCCGCAAATCGTACACCGCCGCCGATGGGTTGGGCACGGGCCGCGCCGGTTCGCTTCACCTCGATGGGGACGGTGCGCTCTGGGCCGCCACCGGGGGCGGACTCAGCCGAGTGAAAAATGGCCGCGTGACTACTCTGACCAGCAGGGACGGATTGCCTTGCGATACGGTCCACTGGGTGATGCGAGACGACGCTGATTGGTTCTGGCTGGACATGGCCTGCGGGCTGGTGCGTATCCCGCGGGCGGAACTGGACGCCTGGGCCGCCGGCTCCAAGCGAACCATTCAGGCCACGGTTTTGGACGCTTCCGACGGAGTCAGGCTCCGTGCGCTCTCTGGCAACTCTGTTTCCAAGGCCAGGGATGGAAAATTGTGGTTCGTGTCCGGCACCACCGTCAGCTTTGTCGATCCGCGTCACCTCCCCAATAATAAACTCCCGCCGCCGGTACATATCGAGGAAATCACCGCCGACGGCAAGAAGTACGGGACCGCTTCGAACCTCCGTTTGCGCCCGCTGATTCGCGATCTGGAGATCGACTATACCGCTCTCAGCCTGGTGACGGCGGAGAAAATTTTTTTTCGCGTCAAGCTGGAAGGCCGCGATCCGGACTGGAAGGACATGGGCACTGGACGGAAGGCCTTCTATAGCGACCTTCCTCCGCGCCACTACCGTTTTCGCGTGAAGGCGTGCAATAACAGCGGGGTGTGGAACGAGGCCGGCGCATCTTTCGATTTCTCCATCGATCCGAAATATTATCAGACGACCTGGTTTAAAATCGCCTGTGCCGCCGCGTTTCTGACCGTGCTCTGGGGCCTCCATCGATACCGCCTCTATCAAATTGCCCGCGAGTTTAATGTTCGCCTGGAGGAACGCGTCGGTGAACGCACGCGCATCGCCCGCGAACTGCACGACACTCTTTTGCAGAGCTTTCAAGGATTGATGCTGCGCCTTCAGGTAGTGGACGAATTGCTTCCTCCGGGAAAAGCCAAGGAGCAACTGGAACAGAGTCTCGAACGCGGCGATCAGGCAATCGCCGAAGGCCGCAGCGCGGTACACGATTTGCGCTCGTCGACGACCATCACCAACGAACTGGCGCAAGCTGTGAGAGCGGTCGCCGACGAAATGGCTGGCGAGGGCGCTCCCATGTTCCGCTTGGTGGTGGAAGGGCCGGTGCGCGAGTTGCATCCGATCCTGCGAGACGAAGTCTACCGCATCGCCCGCGAGGCGCTGCGCAATGCCTTCAGCCACTCGCAGGCGCAAAAGATCGAAGCCGAAATAACCTACGGCGAGCGGTTGCTGCGGTTGCGGATTCGCGATAACGGGGCGGGTATCCCGCCGGACATTCTGGAAGCTGGCCGGTCCGGCCACTACGGTCTGAATGGGATGCGGGAGCGCGCCCGGCAAATCGGGGCCACTTTGGACATTTGGAGCGGTGGGGGGACCGGCACGGAGATCGATCTGGGTATTCCCGGTGCGATCGCGTACAGCAAATCGAAGGGGCGGCCGCTGTTGCAGCTATTTCGGAAGAAGGTGGGATGAAAGAAGTGATTCGAGTACTCTCAGTGGACGACCACGCGCTGCTACGCGAGGGCATCGCCGCGCTCGTCGGAAATCAAACGGACATGGAACTGGTGGCGGAGGCCTGCGACGGGCGGGAGGCGGTCGAGCTGTACCGCGAGCATCGGCCGGACGTCACACTCATGGACCTGCAGATGCCGGAAATGGGCGGCATCGACGCCCTCAGCGCCATCCGCGGCGAGTTCCCGGAAGCGCGCATTATCGTGCTGACCACCTATACCGGGGATATACAGGTGATGCGCGCCATGAAGGCGGGGGCGCGGGCTTATCTGCTGAAGGGCCTCCTGCGCAAGGAACTGGTGGAAACGATTCGCGCCGTCCATGCGGGGCAAAGGCGAATGGCGCCGGAGATTGCGGCCGAAATCGCCGAGCATGCTACTGACGATGCGTTGACCGCACGCGAAGTGGATGTGCTGCGGCTGATCGCCGGCGGCAATGCCAATAAGGAGATCGCGGCGCAGCTCGCGATCACCGAAGAGACGGTCAAGGGCTACGTGAAGAACATCCTCCTGAAACTCGGCGCCAAAGACCGGACCCACGCGGTCACTATCGGGCTGAAGCGCGGGGTCATCGACCTGTAGGGCGCGGAAAAGGCCTGGCCGCCGGCGGGCCGGAGCGAGCTCCGCTCGCTGGACAAGCTAAAGCTTATCCCACAAAATCGCCGGATTCGCTACCACTAAATGGGGGGTTGCAGCCCTACCCATCGAGGGGGCAAATCCGACTGCATGCAGGGTTGGCCTCAAACCGATACGGAGCGAGAATTCAAGTCAATAGTAGAGAAACCAAGCGCATGGCACTGGGATGCCAGAAAGAAGAGGGATCGTCATATGTTTAACAAATCAGTATCGGCCCCTACGTTCGAAGAGGAAGTCATCGGCCAGAGTCCGGCATTTCAAAACATTTTGAACCAGGTCCGTATCGTCGCGAAGACGGACTCCGTAACCCTAATCCAAGGCGAAACCGGCACCGGGAAGGAAGTCATCGCCCGCGCCATTCACAACCAAAGTTCGCGTAGCCAGGGTCCGTTCGTAAAATTGAACTGCGCCGCAATTCCCGGACCGCTGTTGGAGAGCGAACTTTTCGGCCACGAACGAGGAGCCTACACGGGAGCGTTTACGCAAACCAAGGGGCGATTCCAGCAGGCGGACCGGGGCACGCTCTTTCTCGACGAAATCGGCGACCTGCCGCTGGAGCTGCAGCCCAAACTCCTGCGAGCCCTGCAGGAGCAGGAGTTCGAGCGGCTAGGCAGCAGCCAGACGATTCGCGTCAACGTGCGAGTGGTGGCGGCCACCAATCAGGATCTGGCGGCGCTGGTGGCGAACAAGCAGTTTCGCGCGGACCTTTACTACCGGTTGAACGTCATCCCGATTTCCCTGCCCGCGCTACGCGAGCGCGCCGAGGACATTCCGTCACTGGTGGAGCACTTCGTCAGGAAATTCTCCGAACGTATGAATAAGCCCATCGACGAGATCCCCGTGGAAGTAATGAACGTTCTCAAATGCCACGACTGGCCGGGCAACATCCGCGAATTACAGAATTTCATCGAGCGCGCCGTGGTCCTCTCGCCCGGGCCGGTGCTGCGTCCCACACTGCCGGAATTGAAGCAGATGACGAAACAGCCATCGGCCACGTCTTCACGCACGCTCGCCGAAGCCGAACGGGAGCACATTCTGGGTGTCCTGAGGCAAACCGATGGGCTGATCGGCGGACAATACGGCGCTGCCGCGCGGCTGGGATTGCCGCGAACGACTCTGGTATATAAGATGCGAAAGCTGGGAATCGAAGCGCGCCGCGCGCACCGGGTCCGGCCCGCCCAGCAGGACGCTCCGCTATTCGCCCGCGCCGCATCGGGCGGCATTGGGGCCGGTCTGTTCGAACCTGTCGCGGCCTTCTGAGAGGCTGATGCGGGCGTGCCAGGATTACAAGTCGCCTGTAGCGTCGGCACTCATGCTGGCGAGTTCAGTCGGCGCGGTAAACAAGGGTCTAGACGAGTCTGCTGAAGGAAAGAAATTTGGCCGCCGATGAACGCAGATGAACGCCGGTAGAACAAGAACTCTCTGATCAGCGGCTGAAGCCCGCGCCACAATATGGTAGAAATTAACGTGGCCCCCGATATCGATGAATATCTGCTGAAGAGGCTGAAGCCCGTCGAAGGGGCGATCCCGCATCTCCAGGGGATCGAAATGTATGGCAATTCGATTCCCGCCGGAACGGTGGGCGGCGATCTGTTCGAATACATTAATTTCCAGCAGCGGTACGATATCGATGCACGCATTGCGCGGGCTCTCAAGTTATCGCAGGAGTTTCTGCGCGCACACGCGCCAGGTTCGCCGGATCGAAACTCTGTCGACGAGATTATCGAATGGTTCCAGTCGCGGCCGGACTACCGGGCCGAATTGGAATCTGCCTATAGACAGGCTCGAAGCTTGGAACAACTGCGAGTGGCCGAAGATCTGAACGATCTCTATACTACTGCAGGCGTTTTACTGGTGGATGCGCAAGGTCACGGAATCATCTCCGCCAAGATCGCATCGACAGTACACGACACATTTCATGCCTTCATGTTGGCGGAACTCGACCAACATGGAAAGACCACTCCCGAGCTGTTTGAGCAGATCAATATCCGGTTGGCGCGATCGATGACAGCACGCAACGCACTGGGCAGAATAGAAGAAGATGGAGCGCGTGAGATCGCGACCATGCTCTACGGCGAGATTCGCCCGTCGGGGCACTTTCGCTTCGTGAACTTCGGACACCCGCCGCCTCTCCTGTTCTGCGCGCAGCGGCGAACATTCCTGGAGGTCGATAGAGGCCGGATGGTACAGTTCCTTCCACTGGGGCTGGAAGTTCCCGAGGATCATCCCGACCGGAAGAGGTATTTCTCGATGCACTTCAGGCAGCGGCCGGCGGGTTACTCGGATATTGCCGAGATCACGCTCATCAATCCGGGGGACATCCTTTTCCTGTATACCGATGGAGTTTATGACGGGAGCGATGCGGAAATACGGGGCGATCTCGAAGAGATGATGCGCGATCATTGCCACCTCCCGGCGAAGGAGATTTGCAATGCAGTGTTAGAGGATGCTGTGAGAAGGGACGTTCCGCTGAGGGACAGTGGCGAACAGGACATGATCGACGATAAAACAGTTTTCATTGTCAAGCGGAGCAACTGACGCGGACCGCACAGAATTGCACCATCGCTCCGAAATAACCTGGCCACGGCGAGTCTGTCCATTTGGAAGAAACTGCGTGCAGAAACGACCGGCGGGGCACGAGCGGCAAACGACCGCACGCTTTCAAGGTAAAGAAATCAAGACTGGTTTCGATTGGCAACTTCCTTGCGAGTAACAACGCCGGGAGGCAGCAACTTGCCCGCCTTAGTATCGCAAGTAATCGCCGAAGTCGAGGAGCGTATCCAATCGGCCAGTTCTGTTTCCCTATGCCTGGATTTTGACGGCACACTGGTGCCGATCGTGGCCAATCCCGCGGAACCGCGCCTGGACGCGGAAGTGCTTGAAACATTGAAACTGCTGGCGAGCCGGGAATTCCTGACGACATCCATGATCAGCGGCAGGGCGATCGAGGATTTGTATGGCCGCATCCGCCTGGAAAACCTGATTTACGCGGGAAATCACGGGCTCGAAATCTTCGGGCGGGATCTTCGTTTCGTGGAACCCCTGGCGTGGTCGCGGCGCGGGCAGATCAAAATGCTTTGCGAAGAATTGGCCGGCCAACTGCGGGCCGTCCGCGGTGTCCTGGCGGAGTACAAGGGATTAACAGCGAGTGTCCATTACCGCCTGGCCGCGGACGCGGATGTTGCGGAGATTCAAGCTACCGTCTATGCGGCTGTGGCTCGCCAGGGCGGGCTTTTTCGAGTCAATCCGGGCGGGAGGGTTCTGGACATCGTGCCCCGCACAGACTGGCACAAGGGAGCAGCGGTGCGCTGGATCAACAGCCATCTGGCCGAGACGCCGAGGTTGTCCATCTATTTGGGTGACGACACCAGCGACGAGGATGCTTTTAGCGTATTGGGCGATGCGATCACCATCAAGGTGGGGCTTGCCGGACCGACCTGCGCCCGGTATCGATTGCCCGATCCCGCCGCGGTTCATGAGTTTCTCCTATGGCTGGCAACTCAGCAGCGGGGTTGCGCGGGGTCTGGCCCGGGTATGGGGCGAGGTTGCGAGGAGCGCGATTAAACGCTTTTCCCCATGCCTTGCATCGGCGAACTCCGATCGAAACTCAGTCACGGAGCAGAAGAAAAGAAATTTTGGGCCGCGGTGAGCGCAGATGGACGCCGATGGAACAAGACTCACCGAGGATCATCCCAATTTGCTAGCCGGCTCGAAAAGCAGATTCAGGCGATCGGATTAAAGGACTGAGCTCCGCTGGTCCGTCGCCGGCCTCGTCCTCGCCACGCCGGTTTTTTGGCTTGCGCCACGGGCGCGCCTTTAGGTTCGCCCGCCAGATGTCCAATCTCGACGCCGAACCCGCCGTGCCCGCCATTATGCCGTTTCTGGCGAAACACTCCGTGCGATCATGAAGTTGACGCTACCCGCAAACCGGCGTAGGTTACTGCCATGATAATCCGCATCATCGTGGAGGGGGTTCAGGCTCGACGCGAGAAGGAGCGGGCGCAGGTTCCAGCCGCTCGCCAGAAGGTGCCCAAAAAAGAACTCGTCGATTTGTTCGCGGAATCTCCTTTTCAAAGGTCTGGAGATGAACTTCGAACGCTTTCCCGACGCCTTGCCTCGGGTTGATTTTTGTTAGGTTTCCTGCTCGGCACCAATTTCTTCTGAACTGACCTACCCGAGGCCGGCATCGCAAGCGGCAGTGGCTCAAGGCCGCCAACAGCGACCAGCTTTTCTTTAGCGTGATTTCACTGGCCGAAATCTGTAAAGGTATTGCCAAGCTTCCCGAAGGCAAGAAGCGCGCCCAGTTGCAAGAGTGGCTGGATTCAACGTTGCGCCCCTGGTTTGAAGACCGGATACTGCCCGCCACCGAACCCATTGCCGAGCGGATGGGACGACGGGCCAGGGAAGGCGAAGTGAAGGACGCACGATCAAAAATTACCGATGGCATGATTGCCGCCACGGCGCTGGAGCATGACCTGACCCTGCCGGGTTCGGCGTTTCGATCTTCAATCCGTGGGAGACTTGATTTTCTCCGTCCTTGCATTGCGGGAAGGCGGAGGGCGGAGCGGCTTCCGGCCATCGACCTCGATCAGGCTGCGTGAGCGCCTGGGAGAAAACAGCCGTCTTTACCCGGTTGGCACTAGAACATCCTCACGAGAGGGTGGTCCATTGGGCTTGAGATCGGCGGTTTCCAGCCGGATTTCGGCCAGCTCGCCAATCACGCTTCCGGCCCAGCGATACACGTTGTGTTCCTTCACCACGGCGCGCATCCGTTGCATGCGCGCTCGCTTTTCCTCCGCCGGCATGATGAGAGCGGCGTGAATGGCTTGCGCCATTTCATCGGTGTCGTAGGGGTTCACCTCCAAGGCGTCCGCCAGCTCGTGACTGGCTCCCGTAAAGCGGCTTAAGATCAGCATTCCCAGCTCATCGTGGCGAGCCGCGACGTACTCCTTGGCGACCAGGTTCATGCCGTCGTGCAGCGAAGTCACCAGGCACAGGTCGGCTTCCCGATAGTAGGCTTCGACCTCGGAATGACTGTGATGTCTGGCGACGAAGACGAGCGGCTTCCATGCCCCGGTGCGCAGCTTGCGATTGATGCGGTCCACTTCCTGTTCGACTTCCGCCATCAGGTCCTGATAACGCTTGATGTGAGTCCGGCTGGGAGCGCCAATCTGGATGAAAGTGAATTTCTCGCGGTATTCGGGATACAGATCGAAGAGCCGTTCGATCCCGCGCAATCGCTCTGGAATCCCCTTGGTGTAGTCGACGCGGTCCACGCCCAGACCGAGGAAGGCGGGCCGGCTGCCAAGTTCGCGGCGCAACAAGTCCTGCACTTCGGGCGACGGTTCCGGTGTGGCGGGACTCTCTCCATTGGCCGCCACGCTGATGGGGAACGGCCGGACCGAAGTGAGGTGGTCGCGGCGATTGACCGCGAAGTGTTCCCAGTCGATGCGCGACTCGAGCGCGCGGTCCACGGTTTCCAGGAAGTTATTGCAATGCGCTTGAATGTGGAACCCGATCAGGTCCGCGCCCAGCATGCCGTCGAGCAGCTCCCTCTGCCAGGGGCAAATCCCGAAAGCCTCCGGATTGGGCCAGGGAATGTGCCAGAAAATGGCGATGCGGGCGTCGGGGCGCCGCTCCTTGATCATGCGCGGCAAGAGCGCGAAGTGGTAATCCTGCGCGAACACCACCGGTTGCTTTTCGCCGCGCATCTCATCGAAGAGCACGGCCGTGAATTTCCGGTTGACGGAGCGGTACTGCTCCCAATCGCCGCCGCGGAAGACCGGGCGAGTGTGGGCAATGTGGCATAGCGGCCAGAGCCCTTCGTTAGCGAAGCCGAAATAGAAGCCCTCCTCTTCCTCTTTGCTGAGCCAAACGCGCCGGAGGCGGTATTGGGGATGCTCCGGGGGCACTCGTAGGCGGCCGAACTCGTCGGCGGTCTCCCGGTCGGCGTCGCCCGTGCCTTGCGCTACCCAGGTTCCATCGCTGGCACGCAACACCGGTTCGAGCGCGGTAACCAGGCCGCTGGGAGGAACCGAGCAGGCGATCGAATTCCCCTGATGCACATGTTCGTAGGGTTCGCGGTTGGAGACCGCGAACAGGCGGCTGCCATTGAGTTTGCCCTGCATCGCGATGCGCAGCCTTTCGGCCGTCCACCGGGAGAGCCCGGCGTCGCGCAGGCGGGCCTCTTCTTCGGCGGCGGCGCGCGCCGCATGCAGGCTGGTGGCAAGCTGCGTCAACTCGCTGGTGAGCGAATGAAAGATCCTTTCTTTGGGCGGCCTGCCATCGCCGGAAATGCCTCCGGTACGCAGATCGCGCAGCCACTGTGTCATGTGGCGAAGGGGTTTGCCCAGACTCCAATGCACGATCAGTAGTGTCAAACCGAAGATCAGCAGTGTCTGCACCATGCCGGTGAGAGCGTGCCGCCAGACCGGCGCTTCAATGAACGCCACGTCGTGAAAGACGGCGAGCGCTCCCGGCTGGAGTCCATCGTGGCCCAGCGGTAGGGCAAAGACGTGCATGCGCTTGCCTCGCAGATGGAAGTAATCGCCGCCGCTCCGCCCCGTCTGCAAGGTTCTGGCGACGGCCGGCGGAGCGGTCGCCGCACCCGATGCCAAGCCGGAGGTGATTGCCCGAGTGGTTCCCGTGCCATCGTAGACCGCCATGCCCGCCAGGTGCCCACGATTCCGATACTGGTCTACCAATGCCTGTAACTCGCGCGCGGACCCGGTAGCGAGTAACTGTTCCACAGGGCCTTGCTGACTCTCGGCCAACACAATCGCCTGGCGCAGGATTTCATCCCGCAGCGCGTGCGCCTCCGCCTGGACCTGATAAGCGGCGAACGCCATGGAAACGGCGGCGACACCGCAGAATAGCGAGAATATCAAGCGCCGACTCAAGTGCATCTGTCTCCTCCAATCAGGCAGACCATTCCCAGGAGCAACCTTGAGGCCACCTGAAACAGGCCATTGATCCAAACCTTTGAGATATTGCACTTACAGCAAGCTTCTCCCGTTGGGATAAGAAGGGAACCAGGAAAAAACTGCTCACCCGCAATACAACGTTTGAGGGAGACGTGCGCCGGACCACCGTTCCGGAATTCCGAAGTGGCGCGAGGGTTTAATTTACACCAAGCGCACGGGCGCCGCAGTAGGAACTACCGGCCCTCTCTTTGGTTGCACGCTGCCGTTAGCGTGAGAGGCTAGACACCGCGAGCGGTTGGGGGGCCGTGGATGGCCGGGGAAGTGCACTTCTAATCCGGAACGAGGATCACGATGAATCTAAGAATTCCTGGATTGGTTGCATTGGCGATGGCGATATCGGGAGTCGCATGGTGCCAGTCGCAAGAGGGGCCCGGACAAAATGTTCCGATGTACCGCGTGACCGTGATCGAACGTACGGTAAAAGCGGTCAATTACCAATATCGCAGCGGCCCTACGCTGATCGATTTTCGCGGGACGGTCCTGCTGCCGGAAGCCAGCGGGGATGCCACGGTGGAATCGAAGACCGGGCGGACGGAGGTGGATGCCCATTTCGAGCATGTTCTGCCGCCGGCGCGTTATGGACGCGAGTACCTGACGTACGTGTTATGGGCGATCACGCCGGAAGGGCACGCTAAGAATCTGGGCGAAGTGCTGGCCGGCAGTTCCGACAAGGCGAAGCTGCATGTGACTACGGACCTGCAGGCCTTCGGATTGATCGTGACGGCGGAGCCGTACGCAGCCGTGCGCCAACCAAGCGATGTGGTGGTGATGGAGAATCAGATCCGCCCCGATACCGTCGGCAAAATCGAGCCGATCCAGGCGAAATACGAGCTGCTGCCGCGCGGGCATTACACTTATAACGTTCCAGCCGACCTGGTGGCGGCGGAGGGCAATGGTCCAAGCGTGCCGATGAGCCGCTACGAAGAGATAGTGGAAGTCTACCAGGCGCAGAATGCCGTGCAGATCGCCGGCGCGATGGGAGCGGCGCAATACGCCGCGGAGACATTCGCCCGGGCACAGGAGCTCTTAGGCACAGCCCAGAGCCTTGAGGCGAGCCATGCCGACAAGAATCAGGTGATCGCAACCGCGCGCGAGTCGGCGCAGACCGCAGAGGACGCGCGTGCCATCGCGATGAAGCGTAAACAGGATGCCGAAGTGGCTGAGGCGAAGGCCGAAGCAGCCATGGAACGGCAGCGCCGCCTGCAGGCGGAAGCGGAGGCGCAAACGGCCAGGGCGCAATCTTCAGCCGACCGGACGATGCTCGACCAGGAACGTCTCGCGCGCCAGCAGGCGGAGGCTCAAGCCGCGGCTGCACAGACACAGACTCCCCCATCTCCTCCGCCTCCTGCGCCAATCGTGGTGGCGGAGATTCCGCGGGTTCCTGTTGAGCAGCAAAGGAAGGATCTCCGGATGCGCCTCTACCAGCAGCTTGGCCAATCGTCGCTGGAGATTATCGACACACCGCGAGGTCTGGTAGTTACCGTGCCGGCGAGCGATTTCAATGGGCGCATGCTGCCACCCACAGTGGCCAGCCGCCTGGCACAAGTGTCGGCGGCGATTGCGGCTCATCCGGAGCTTTTGGTGGAAGTGGATGACAACGGCGATGGCAGCAATACCGCGCGCGCCGAGGCGGTTCGCGCAGTATTGATGAAGAGCGGCGTGCGCGGCGGCGCGATCTCAGTGCATTCTTTGGGTAACAGCAGACCGATCGCCTCCAACGCCACGGCGGCGGGCCGGGAGCTGAACCGGCGGGTGGAGATCGCCATCTCCGGCGAGACCATCGGCAACATGCCGTATTGGGATCGCAGTTATTCGCTTGTGCCGCGTTGACCCGGCGGCCGGTTAGTCGACGTGGCGCACGCACTCTTGCCTGGAGCGTCGGCACTCATGCCGACGTGTTCGCCGAAAACAAGGTCGCGACGAGTCTCTGACATCCTGATCCGGCGCGGGTATGGGGCGAGGCTGCAAGGAACGCGAATGAGCAGCTTTTCCCCCCTGCCTTCCATCGACGAATTCCGATCAAAACTCAGTCACAGTGCTGAAGATAGGACGACTTTTCCTGATTCCACAAGATCAGCATGTCAAGTTCTCGAACCGGCAGGCTGAAGCACGTGCGGTGACATCCGTTCGTCGTGCACGACCGGGCCTCACTCCGTGGCTATCGATACGGAAGTGTCCGCCCAACAATCGCAGTGAGTGCAACGGAAGTCTGTAAAATCTACCGCGCCGGCGTTCGGACACAATCGCACCTCTTCTTTCGCGGCCCTTAGGACCCAAGCATTTGACGGCGTTGGCATCCTTCTTGCCTTACTTGTAAGTGTGATGGCATGCTGAACACTGGTTCACATGAGATCTAAGCCTACTTAGGAAAGGAACGATTTCCATGACGCAGTTACTTAGTCATTTTCGCATCATGCTGTCGATTGTCATCCTCGGGCTGACCGCGGCAGTGTTTGCGCCGCATGCGAATGCCGATGAGTGGAACCACAGAACCCTCCTCACCGTTAATCAAACAATTCAGGTCACAGACACTGTTCTGGAACCCGGTCAGTATATTCTGCGACTTTTGGACTCCAGTTCGGAGCGGCACGTAGTCCAGATATTCAATCGCGATCAGAGCCGCATCATCAGCACCGTCATCGCAATCCCCACGCATCGAGTAGAACCAACGGGCCGCTCGCAGTTCACGTTCTGGGAAACCCCCGGTGGATACGCCAAGGCGATACGCGACTGGTATTATCCTGGGGACAACGTGGGCCAGGAGTTTCCATACCCCGCGCACCCGCATCTGATCGCCGCGGTGGAGAGCCCCGCACTTTCTCCTTCGCCGGCCGCTGAGATGACGCCACCAGCTCCGGCAGCCTCTGCCGCGCCGCCACCGGCGGTTGAGCCAAACCCCGAACCGCCGGCGGAGTCCGCCGCGCCCGCTCCGGCCCTCGAGCAAGCTGCTCCCGTGGCCGACCAAACTCCCACCGGCTCAGCCGATCAGGCGCCGCAGCCGGAACCTGCCCAGCCCGCTGAGTTACCCCAAACCGCCAGCCCTTACCCTCTGCTGGGTATCTCTGGCCTGGCGTCCCTGGCATTAGCCGCTTTACTTCGCTACAGGCGGCTGGCCTAAGATGAAGTTAGCAGACGGTGGTACACACTAATGACACGGCGCTCGGCAATCGGCACTCTGATGGTCGCCGGCGCCGTTTCGTGTTCTGCCCGAATGCCCGCCCACCCGTCCCAGCAGGAGCCTCCGGATTTCGTGATCCGCAGCCACGTGCGCCTGGTTCTTCTGGACGTCAGTGTGAAGGACCGTCACGGCGTTTCTGTGCCGAATCTGAAAAGTGATAACTTCACCGTCCTGGAGAACGGCGAGCCGCAACGGATTACCGTTTTCGACAACGAAGATGTCCCGGACACCCTGGTGATTCTGGCAGACGAGAGTCGCAGCATGGGCTCCAAACACGTGAGGTTCTAGAAGCGGCGGGTGCCCTCCTCGAAACCTTCCATAGCTCCACTCATTGAAACGGCGGGGGCATAAGCGCGACTCAAGTGCACCTGTCTCGCCCAAACAGGCATGGCATTGAATCCGCTTGCTTACGCGCGCGGCTCGGAAACGCAATGTGCGGTACCGAGCCGCGGCCGTGAGGGAGCGGTCCGGGGGACAACTCGGTTTCTGCCGCCAGAGAAGTTCCCGGCTGGGACCGTCCCCTGCTCTTCCCGACCCGTCCCGCCGCGATGAGTCTCGGCGCTGCATTCTCAAGCCCGCGCCACCTCCGCAGACCGATAGGTTAGTCGTGCAGGACAACGTTTAACAGCGAACTATTCACCTCCAGGCCGCCGTTATAATCGATAAATCCCATTTTCCGGAAGCGATTCATGAAAAAACTGACCCGCGAGCGGGTGGTGCCGATGATCTCGGCCAGCGTCTCCTGGCTGATCTTTGGAATGACGGTCTGCGGCTCGCCGGCCTTACCGAAATTCGCCAGCAGCAGCAGCACGCGCGCCAGCCGCTTCTCGCTGGAATTGAAGAGCTGATCCACCAGGTCCGCCTCGAACCGGATGTTCCGCGATAGCACGTGCATCAGGAACATCTCGGAAAAATCCGGCTCTTCCCGCAGGACGCGAACCAGCGCCGCTTTTTCCAGCTTCATGATGGAACACTGCGACATCGCCGAGGCGCTGGCCATGCGCGTCGATTGTCCCGCCAGGCATCCTTCGCCGAAGAAATCGCCGGCCTGCAGAATGCCGATTACCGCCTCCTTTCCCTGGCGCGAAACTACGGTTATCTTGACCTGCCCTTGCTGGATGTAGAAAACGGCATTCGCCGGGTCGCCCTGGGCGAAGATGGAGTCGAGTGGCCGGTAGCTCGCGACGGTCCGCCCACGGCCGGCCCTGGCCAGGAAACGCTTCGCATCGAAGCTCTTGGAAATCCGCGGTTTTACGCTTATCTTGCGTTGCGCCATGATTAGTTAGTGTAGTGCGTCGTGTAGAATGCCTATGTCGTGTAGAATGCCTATTATGCCGGAAGACTGCCCCGCGGCGGCCGCGGCTTAGAAGTACTGGAAAATCACTCCTAATTCCGAACACACCAGACTAGCATTCCAGATAAGCGGCGGTAAATCCACGGGGCGAATCGAAACTATTCCTGCGAACCAGGGAGAGGATGAGCAATATTGACTGGACGGAAGGTCCGCCGGCGGGCCAGACTGCCTGTGGGCGGGTCGAACGCTTCATAGTCAGCGCCCTCACGTAGATGAAAGCCAACCGCATGCCGCCATTCAGCGCTAAAATCTTTCTGGCCAAGGCCGGGACCGGAAGGGCCGTCAAGCGCCACACCAAAGGCAACGTCATTTTTTCGCAGGCCGACCCGGCCGACGCCCTCTTCTATATCCAGAAGGGTAAGGTCAAGCTTACGGTGGTATCCAAACGCGGAAAGCAAGCCGTCATTGCCATCCTCGGGAGTGGCGATTTCTTTGGTGAAGGATGTCTGGCGGGGCAATTTGTCCGCGTATCCAGCGCTGTTGCCATGGGAGACTGTTGGCTGGTGCGGATAGAGAAGGCCGCCGCGATTGCAGTGGTTCACAACCAACCGGCCTTTTCCGCGCTATTCCTGCAGTACATGCTATCGCGCAACATCCGGATTGAGGAGGATCTCGTGGATCAGCTCTTCAATTCCAGCGAGAAGAGGCTGGCCCGCGTGCTGCTGCTGCTGGCCAACTTCGGCAAGGAGGGCAGGCCGGAACCCGTGATCCCGAAAATCAGCCAGGAAACACTCGCCGAGATCGTCGGAACCACACGTTCCAGGGTCAGCTTCTTTATGAATCGATTCCGCAAGATGGGATTCATCGACTACAAAGACGGGTTGGAGGTTCATAGTTCGCTCCTCACTGTGGTGCTGCGCGATTGAGTCTAACTGGACGACATGAGCAAAATTGCTCAGCCGTGGCAGCCGGAAAATGGCATAATGTCCGATACGAGCTGAAAATCGGAGGGCGTGCTGCGATTCGTTGCGGGACGTGTGTTTTAGTGGCCGGATTCCGAACCACGGGAAAGAGCGCGCTCAGAACTGCAAAACGTCCCATCCGAACTCACCAACATGACGAAACTCAGGATTGGCATTATCGATATTGTCTCCAAGGGTTCCACGCGCGCGCTGTACGCTCGCATCATGAATGCCAATCTCGCCAGCATCATGCCTCAGGTGCTGGGCGTTTGGTGCCGGCAACTGGGGCACGACGTCACTCTCGTCTGCTATACCGGTTTTGAAAATCTGCTGGAGGAACTGCCGGGCACTCTCGACGTGCTCTTCATCGGCGCCTTTACCGAAGCGGCCCACACCGCCTATGCCCTGAGTAATCTCTTCCGGGCCAGAGGCGCGATCACAATTTTGGGCGGGCCTCACGCGCGATGCTACCCCGAGGACGCCGTACGGTATTTCGACTACGTTCTCGGGTTCACCGACCGGCAGACGCTCCTCGACGTCTTGCAGGACTGTTCGCAGCACCGGCCGGTGGGCGTGCAACTCTCGGCGGCTCGCCAGCCGCTGGCCCTTCCGGGAGTCCGCGAGCGTTGGGATTTTATTGAGCCGACGCTCCGGAAGACTCCCGTCCTCAAAATGGTTCCCATGATCGGCAGCCTGGGGTGTCCGTACACTTGCGCCTTCTGCATAGATGCCGATGTCCCCTATCAGCCGATGGATTTTGGCGTGTTGCGGGAAGATCTGCGGTTCTTGCGGCAGAAGTTCCGGCGGCCGCTGGTGGCCTGGCATGATCCCAATTTCGGCGTCCGGTTCGACGATTATCTCGACATGATCGAGGAGGCGGTGCCTCCGGGATCCATCGATTTCGCGGCGGAGAGTAGTTTGTCTTTGCTTTCCGAACCCCACCTGAAGAGGCTCAGACACAACGGTTTTAAAGCCCTCTTGCCTGGTATCGAGTCATGGTTCGAATTGGGAGGCAAGTCCAAGACAGGCGCATTGCAGGGGATACACAAGGTTCGCCAGGTATCCGAGCACGTGAACCTGATCTTGAATTATATACCGTATGTGCAGACGAATTTCGTCCTGGGGCTCGATTCCGACGAGGGCGAGGAGCCCTTTGAACTTACCAAGAGGTTTATCGACCTGACACCGGGCGCCTTTCCCGGATATTCCCTGCTGACTGCATTCGGCCGGGCGGCGGCCCTCAACCTGGAATACCAGCAGGCAAACCGCGTGCTGCCGTTCCCCTTTCACTTCCTAAACAACAACCAGGCTATGAACGTGCGGCCGCGAAACTATGACTGGAAGACGTTCTACGATCACGTGATCGGCCTGACGCGATATTCCTTCAGCGCGCGGTCTATCTTTCAGCGCTTTCGCGCGACCGAGGGGATGACGTCGCGGTGGTTGAATGTGGTGAGAGCGGTTTCTACGGAAGGTTGGGGACGGCTAAATTACTATCGGGATGTTCGCGGGCGGCTGGATAGCGATCGGCAGTTCTCACCATACTTCGAGCAGCAATCCGGCGAGTTACCCGACTTCTATCGGGAGATGATACGCAAGGATCTGGGGACGTTGGTAGACTGGCTACCGGCTGGCGCAATGGAACACGATCCGTACAGTTACTGGAAGTCCGAGCGGAGCGCCACCAAATTGGTGAGCGCTCCACTCAAAGCTGTAATGCGGGCTTAGATGAACGCTTACCAGCGGTCGTTGCGGCGCTGGCCGCCGCCGCCGTTCCCACGGAATCCGCCGCCACCGCCCCCGGCGCGATTTTCCTTGGGCCGGGCTTCGTTTACGTTGAGGGCCCGGCCGTCCAGGTCGCGCCCGTTCAGAGCGGCGATGGCCTTCAGTCCCTCGGCATCGTTGTTCATTTCCACGAATCCAAACCCACGTGCCCTGCCGGTGTCCCGATCGGTAACGAGGTTAACGCGGTCAACCGTACCGAACTCTTCAAACATAGATCGGAGGGCGTTTTCCGTAGCATCGAAGCTAAGGTTTCCAACAAAAATATTTTTCACTCAAGTCTTCTTTCTGAAATTTGCAGAGCAGCGAACGCGGGCAGGATACCCGGCTTATGCCGGACTATACGAGAGGCCGAATTGGCGGGACTGACAAACTACACCTAAATGATTGCACGATCCGCACGGAGATACAAGCGCTAAATAGACTGCCTCGCAAAGGATTTCCTGTCCAACGACAATATGCTGTCCCAGCTCGCGGCTGCTATACTTCGGGCAGCCTTGGCGACGAGAGACCGCTATCCGGAGGAACCATGACGAACCAATCATTTACGTTCATCGATCCAGCCGGAAACCGGGCTCAATATACCGTCTATGGGGCCGATCATCGAAACCAATATCACTGGTCGACTGACTACGGCGATAGCGGTTTCGACGCATCGTTCGAGCAGGCGCAAAGCCGGGCTAGAACCGCGCTGAAGAACAGCATGGCCGCGCGGCGGCGCTCCAATGAGCAGGCCCCGAGAAGATAGCTTACGCGCCGCGATGACGCTCGTATGCCTTCCAGATTTCCGATGCGGCCGCGCCGTAACCCTCCCTGGTGGCGCCATTCTCCTCACCGAAATCCGTCAGAAACACGTCGATCAGCAGCCCCTGAAGCGCATCGCGATTCTGCGCTTCCTCGATGCGCGAGAGCAGACGGTCCACCTCGGGATCGTAGTCGCCGGTGTTGCGCTTGCCGTCGAGCTCCATGGGATTGAGCCGGAACAGGATATCACTTACCGCACGGTAGAAATTGCCGTACTCCTTCTGCAGCTTCCTTCGCTGCAGGCGATCTTCCGCTTCCATGCGCATAGCTAACTGTAGCAGAGGGTTCCGGTTTGCCGGGCAGCTCGAGGCATGCCCACATTAGTATCGGTGCGCGCGGACGGAATTTTGTTCTGTGTCAGCTCACCCCCGGCGCAAGGGCAGGCTCAGAACTCTCTCGCGGACTCAAAATGAGCTAGCCGGCGATTGCCAAGCGCTGCTCCGTCGAGATCTTGGGGCGCGCTACGCCACCGTTGAATTCCATATCGGCTCTGAAGGAACGGCCTCGCGGATCCAAGGTGCTCGACCCGGCCCGGGTGCAGACGCCCCATTCCCGGACCGCTAGACGCCGGGACGGCGCGACGGCGTCGATCACGTCCTGCGGACCGCCTTTCCAGTTAAACCGGAATATTCCGAAGAAGCCCGAAAAGGGAAACACGTGGGAACCATGGCCCTCCACTTGATCATCGATCCAAGGGCGGCAAACCGGTGAATTTCAAGCTGTGGTAACCGCCGGCACGGCGACGGCCAGGCGCGCCGCCGTTTTCCGGAGCAGATCCCAATTGCCCTGCTCGACCGGTATGCCGTCGCGCAGCCGCTCGGCTTCCGTGCGCCATTCGGGGTCGCCGGCCACCAGCACCTCGTCGAAACCCGGCGCGGTGGGTGTGCTTTTCATCAGGTGGACCAACTGCTCCACGCGCCCGGTGAACTCCTCCACCGGCATGAAGCGCGCTATATCGATGGCGATAAAGCACTGGCTGCAGCGATTGTGCCGGCCGCGAACGCGAATGCCGCCCACATCGTTGGCCATGGCTCCACCGCTCAGCACCGAGCACAGAATCTCCACCATGAGCCCTAGTCCGCTGCCTTTGTACCCGCCGAGCGGCATCAGCATGCCCTGGTTGTAAGCCGCTTTGGTATCGGTGGTTGGGACGCCGTGCGAATCGAAAGCCCATCCGGCGGGGATCTCGGGCTTTCCGTTGATGAATGCCTTGAAGATCTTGCCCGCCGCCACAGTGGTGGTGGCCATATCCAACAGCCAGGGACCCGGGACGGACATGCAGATTGGGTTCGTTCCGATGCGGCCCTCCCTGCCCTGCCATGGCGGCACAATCGGCGAGGCGTTGCAGAATACCAGCCCGATCTGCCCGGCCGCCCGCATCTTCTGCGCCCACCAGGCGGCGGCGCCGAAGTGATTGGATTCGCGGGCCACCACCACGCCGGCTCCGTGGGCTGCTGCCAGGCGTATGGCATGGCCGCAGCAGGTCTCCGCAACCCATTGACCCAGCGCATTTTGCGCGTCGAACACCAGGCACGACCCGCTCTCCGACACTACCCGGCCGCTGGCCTGCGGGTCCATTTCTCCAGCCAGAATCTGCTCGATATAGAAGGGAAGCAACTGCAATCCGTGGGAATCGACACCCCGGAGGTTGGAGGCGATCAGAGATTCGGCGGCGCTCTCGGCCCGACCGGCGGGCACGCCCGCGGCGGTGAAGATTTCGGCGGCAAATCGGGTTAAAACGGGGGCTGGCAAGACGGGCATGAATCTCCAGAGTACCAGCCATACCGGCCGAGAATGGTATCGCTGGGAACTTTTCGCCTTAGCCTGGTGTCTATAGCTTTGCAAGGCCGTGGTTTTCCTGATAGTTTGTTATCAGGCTGAATTTGTGAGGCCGCCGGTGGCAACTTCGATTCTCGACTTGAGCGCTCCCAAGACTCTGGATGGCGCCGAAAGCGACGATTTGCGGCTGGTGGAATCGCTGCGCGCCGGCGCGGCGCCAGCTTACGAGGAATTGCTCTCCCGCTTTCAGCAACCGGTGTACGCCCTGGCTTTGCGGTTGCTGGATGACCCCTCGGAATCGGCCGACGTGGTACAGGAAGTCTTCCTGAAGGTTTTTCGCAATATCGGGGCTTTCCGCGCCCAAAGCAGCCTCAAGACCTGGATCTACCGGATCACGGTGAACGAGGCTCACAACGCCCGGCGGTGGTTCTTCCGTCATCGAAGGCGGGAAGTGGAGTTGGATTCGGAACCGGAAGAGGCGCGCAACTGGAAGGACGTTATCCCGGACGGTTGCATCTCGCCCTTCGACGCGGCATTTGAACGCGAGCAGCACGTCATGATTGAGGCGGCGCTGGAGAAGTTAAGCCCCATTTTCCGCGAAGCGGTGGTCCTGAGAGACATCACCGATATGAGTTACGAAGAAATCGCGGAAGTGCTTGGAGTCTCCTTGGGGACAGTGAAGTCCCGAATTCTGCGGGGCCGCGAAGCCCTGCGGGCCGAACTCGCGGGCAGCCTGAAAGACAGGCCGGCGCCGCGATTAGTGCCAAAGACGGCAGAGTAAATGGTATGAGCTGTGAAAACGCGCAAGAACGGATCTCGTTACTCCTCGATGGCCGGCTGCCGGCGGCGGAACGGGAGAATGTATTGACCCATGCCGATGCCTGCAGGGAGTGTGGCTCGACATTGGCATCCTTGCAAGGACAACGCGCGCTATTGCGGAAGATGGCGCAAGTGCCCGTGCCCGAGGTAGTAGCGGCGCGGTTGAGCGTCCTGGCATCGCACGAGCGCGAACGGCAACTGGCCCGCGTGAATATCGGCGAGCGCCTGCGCCGGACGGCCGCGAACATCGATCTGGTGTTCGAGAACCTGATGCGTCCCGTGGCGCTGCCGGTTACCGGCGGTCTGCTCTCCACCCTTCTGCTATTCGGCCTGATGATGCCGAGCCTGAGCTTTTCGCACCAGAATGGCGGCTATGATTTCTCCACCGCCCCCCAGGGCAGCCTGGTGGCGAATCCCTGGGACTTGGGGGCCGACGACGATGCGCGCGATTTTCCCATCATCTTCGCTTCGCCCGATCAGGCGAAATCCGACTACGTCAATATCGTCAACCTCACCATTGACGAATCCGGCAGAGTGGCGGATTGGTCGATTGTGCGCGGGCAGGTCACCGACGAAATGAAAGACATCATCCTGTTCTCCCACTTCGTACCGGCCACCACGTTCGGCGTTCGCACTTCGGGCACCATCCAGGTGCGCCAGAGTCTCCCGCCCTGCAAATACACCAGCTGCAGCGCGACGGTTCGCGGATAACGGCCTAGGTGTCGCGTCAGAAACTCGGGCAACACTTCCTCATCCGGGGTTCCATACTTGAGCGCATCGCCGCCGCGGCATGTCCCGGCCGCGCCGAACTGGTAGTCGAAATCGGTCCGTGCCGCGGCGCACTCACCGAAAAGCTGTTGAAACGCGCGGACCGCGTGATCGCCATCGAACTCGACACTTTTCTGGTGGACCACCTCCGCCACAAATTCGCCGGCGAATCACGGCTAGAAGTGGTCCACGCGGACGTGCTGGCCACCGAACTGGCGCAATGGGGCCGCGCTCCCGTAGTTGGCAATCTGCCCTATTACATCGCGTCGCCGATCCTTGAACGGACCGTACGTAGCGGGGCCCCGCGTGCGGTTTTCCTGATCCAGAAGGAGGTCGCGGAACGCCTGGTGGCGCAACCTGGCAGCCGTGATTACGGATTCCTCACGGTCCAGACGGCGCTGGCTGCCACCGCGCGCCTGTTGTTCGAGGTGAAACCGGGAGCATTCCATCCGCCGCCGAAGGTCGACTCCGCAGTCGTGCTGCTTGAGCCGCACCATCGCGATTGGGGTGTCGACCCGGACCGGCTGCTGCGCTTCGTGGGCCGATGCTTCGCGCACAAGCGCAAAACCATCCGCAACAACCTGGCGGAATCCTATGGTAAAGAACGGATCGACGGTTGGCCGGAAGCGGGATTGCGCGCCGAGCAGCTCCCTATCGAAGACTTCGTGCGGATGTATGCGAGAATAGCGGCTTTCGGAGGCGATACCGAGTGACCACGGAGCAGAATCTCGACTACGCGGAGGCGCGCCGGGCCATCGATGCGATCGTTGCCGAAGTCACCCACCGCGGCAAGGCGGCGGTGATCGCCGTGGCCGATTCGCGCGGCGAATTAATCGCTCTGGCGCGCATGGACGGCGCGCCGGTCTCTTCCATTACAATCGCCAGCAATAAGGCCTTCACTGCCGCGCGGGCGGGCAAGCCCAGCTTCGACGTCGGCACAAAGGTCCGCCATCCCGAGCAGGGCTTCGATATCGCCTATTACGGCGATCCGCGTTACTGCGGGTGGGGCGGCGGCGTGCCGGTCCGGAAGAATGGCAAAGTGGTGGGCTCGGTCGCCGTCAGCGGCCTGCCGCAGGAGGAAGATATGGAAGTGGTGCAATTGGGAATCGCGGCGATCTAGTGACGTGGCGCGGACTTCAGTCTGCAGCGCCGAGTCTCTTCTCGGCGCGTCGGGTCGAGATGCGCAGGGGACGGCCCCAGCCTCGAAC
>Ga0181528_10000614_pt1 | contig 24540 bp, 20 predicted proteins | sample PEATcosm2014_Bin_47_FD_119742 | JGI IMG/M metagenome (GOLD analysis project Ga0181528, IMG submission 119742) | Peatland microbial communities from MTU Mesocosm Facility, Houghton, MI, USA - PEATcosm2014_Bin10_10_metaG | ecosystem: Environmental > Terrestrial > Soil > Wetlands > Peat | place...
GCGTGTTTCAAGCTTTGCGCATCGCGGTGAACGCCGAATTCTCCGCGCTCGACATGTTGCTGCTCCGCTTGCCGTGGTGCCTGAATCCCGGCGGGCGCGTGGCGATTTTGACTTTCCATTCCGGCGAAGACCGGCGCGTGAAGAAAGCGTTCGCCGCCGGTCTGCGCGACGGACTTTACGCCGCCATTGCCGACGAAGTGATCCGGCCCACGCCCGAAGAACGCCACGACAATCCGCGTTCCTCGCCCGCCAAACTACGTTGGGCGCGAAAGTCCGTCTGAATTTGCATTTCGCAAGTTGCGTGTCATATTCCGCCCATGCTGGCAACGCCGGAACTGATCCGCGAAACGAGTCAACTCGCACAACTGGAAGAACTGCTTCCGCGTTGGCGCGAAGTGCCGCTTTACCGCGATGTGCTGGCGCAAATCATCTGCCCGCGCCCGGACTTCGATTGTTTTCAGCGGCTGCCGCTGATGGCCAAGCCGGAAATGCGGTATAACTTTCCGCAAAACTTTCTTTCCGCCGGCCAGACGCTCGAAATTTTGCTCGATCAAAATCTGGTGGAGTTGGAACACACGTCCGGCACGTCGGCGGAACGGCTGCCGGTTATTTTCGGTCGCGGCTGGTGGAACGCGCAGGAAGAACGTGCGCTGCGGCTGAATAGTTTTGTCGCGAAAGTTTTGGACGATCATCCGCACTCGCGCCGCGCCACAATCACTTCGCCTTCCTGCAACGGCCTGACGTGCCCGACGGTCTGGATGTCGCGCGAGCAGCGCACGATTGGAAATGCGCTGTTCGTGAACCTCGCACGCATTCCGTTTCTGCTGCACGACGCGGAACTGGCGCACATGGCAAAAGAGATCGCCGACTGGTCGCCGCAATTTCTGGACGTGGATCCGGTTCACGGCGCGCGGTTTGCGCTTTACTGCGAGCAGCACGGCGTCAAGTTTCCCTCGCTGAAATTCATCTTGGGCAGCTACGAATTTGTCAGCGTGGTGCATCGCCGGATTTTGGAACGCGTCTTCGGCGTGCCGGTGTTGAATCTTTACGGCTCCACGGAGACCGGCCATCTGCTCATGGAAAATGAGGCCGGCGAAATGAAACCCAGCTACGACACGGCGTTTCTCGAAATCGTGGACGCGGATGCGCGCGGCGTCGGTGATCTCATCGTCACCACGCTAACCAATGATTACATGCCGTTGCTGCGTTACCGCATCGGTGATCTCGCGGAACGGCACGTCCAGCCTTACGGAAATCATTTCACCGTCCACGGTCGCGCCCGCGATGCGCTGGTGGCGGGCGACGGTTCGCGCGTGACAACGTGGCAGGTGGATCAATGTTTCGCCGGCGTGAACGGCATTGCACATTACGAACTGCGGCAGAATGAAAATGGCGTATGCGTTCTGCGTTTCGTGCCGGATGGAAACGGGCCGGCGCAAACCGAATTGCACCGCGTCACGTCACGGCTCGGAGCTTTGCTCCAGCTTCCTGCCGAACTCAAAGCCGAGGCGATGCCGGTTTTGGTGCCGGCCGCTTCGGGAAAATTCCGGCTGACCTGCCGCGTTGACCCGACGGTTCAGACGTAAAGATAAACGTAGGCCGCAAAGCCAACCGCCGCCGTGCCCGCCGCCGCCGCGATGGACCACAGGAAATTTTTCTGCCGGGCCGCAATCGCAAACGTCGAGATGATCACCGCCATCTGCGTGGCCAACATGCCGTAGAAAAATTTCGCGCTGCGCCGGTGATGTTTCTCGGCGGAATAATTGTTCTGGCGCACCTGCAATTCATAGACACTGGCAATGGCCTGGTTCAACCGCGCCTCGGTGTCGTAGCGCGTGGAGGTATAGCGCAGCCGGCCGGCCGAGAAATCGCGGAACACCCGCCGGTCGCCAGTCGCCAGCGATTCGTCGAGCTTGTCCGATGTCTTGTTGATGGACTTGGTCGCGTTGTCGAAAGCTTGTGCCGCAGCTTGCGCCGCCACGAGCGATGCCGCGAGCTGCGCAGGCTTTACCTTGACCAGCGCGGCTGCGATTTCCGATTCCGGTTTGGAAGTTTCCAAGGCATCCAGCGCCGCCTGGACATTGTCGTCGAACTTGGCCGGCTTGGCTTCCGGCACCTGGTTTTTGGTCAGCGCGGCGATGGTGGCCGCATCGGCATCGGGCAACGCCGACGATTCCAGCGGCGCGATGTCGGCGGCGGCGCGCAACAGATCCAGCGTGTTGTGCGCGACGGCGCTGCGCAGTTTTTTGGCCTGAAAATAACTCCACTGGTCGCCGGCCTTGGACTGGAGCTGCGCGGCCATCGCGCGGTCGTATTGCGCCTTGGTCATCTCGCTGGAGGCGAGGCCGGCGAGCATCGTGGCGATGACCGTCATGATGATGGGCGTCGCGCCAAGGATTTTGCCGAATTTATTTGGCGGCAGATCCTTTTTAAGTTCGTCGGGGATTTGAATTTTCGGTGCCATAATTTTCGTTGTTGGATTGGCCGCCCGCAGCTTATCAAAATGAAATTTCTCCGCCAGTCTGCAAATTGCCGGTTGCCGCGCCGGTCGGAAAAATTCACCATCGTCGCACCGATGGATTTTTCATGGCAAACCGATTTTGTATTCGCGCAAACGCAGATTCTGGCCCGCAGTCTGAAACATTGGACCGGCCGCGATTTGCAGCCGGGCGATTTTACACCGGCGGAGCTGGCGGAGAAACTTTTTCACGCACCCCTCGTCGTCGTCTCACACGGGACGGAAGCCGATCCTGTTTTGAATTACGGCAACGCTACGGCGCTCGCACTCTGGGAAATGTCGTGGGAAGAACTGACGCGCACGCCGTCGCGGCTCACCGCCGAGGCACCGAACCGCGAGGAGCGGGCACGGCTGCTGGCGGCGGTCACAGCGCGCGGTTTCATTGACGATTATTCCGGCGTGCGGATTTCCAAGACCGGTCGGCGATTCAAAATTTCCCGCGCGACCGTCTGGAATTTGATTTCCGAAAACGGCCAGCCGTGCGGCCAGGCGGCGATGTTTGGTGAATGGGAATTTCTTTGAAATGAAGCGTCTGTTATATTTGCGCAGATGAATTCAGAACGCATCGTGATTGTCGGCGGCGGCGCGGCGGGTTTTTTTGCGGCACTGGCGTGCGCCGAAGCGCGGCACGGCGCGGAAATTTTCATCCTCGAAAAAACTTCGCACTTTTTGTCCAAGGTGAAAATCTCCGGCGGCGGGCGCTGCAATGTCACCCATGCCTGTTTTGACGCGCGCGAACTGACGATGCGTTATCCGCGCGGCGAACGCGCCTTGATCGCTCCGTTCCAACGATTTCAGGCCGCCGACACCGTCGCGTGGTTCGAGCGGCGTGGCGTAAAATTGAAAACCGAATCCGATGGCCGGATGTTTCCCGTGACCGATTCGTCGCAAACCATCATTGATTGCCTGATCAACGCCGCCGTCGCCGCCGGAATTAAATTGAAAACCAACTGCGGCGTGGAAAACATCGTAAAAAAATCCGGTGGCGAATTTGAACTGAAACTTTCCACCGGCGAAATGCTGGCATGCAACAAACTGCTGCTCGCCACCGGCGGCTGCCGCACGGCGGCGCTGGGTCAACTGGCCGTTTCGCTCGGTCACACGCTGGAACCGCCCGTGCCGTCGCTGTTCACTTTTCATGTGGAAATTTCGTGGCTGCGCGAACTCGCCGGCGTTTCCCTGGAAACCGTCGAAGTGTCGGTGCCGGAAACCCGGCTCCGCGAGCGCGGCGCGCTGCTGCTCACGCATTGGGGCTTGAGCGGTCCGGCGATCTTGCGGCTGTCGGCCTGGGGCGCACGCGAACTGCACGACAGAAATTATCAATTTCCGTTGCAGATAAACTGGCTGCCGCATTGGAACGCCGAGAAGCTGGCGGCGGAATTTCAGCAGCAGCGAAAATTGCAGCCGGCCAAATTCATCGTCAACACGCCGTTGGCGAAACTGCCGTCGCGGTTGTGGGAACAAATCGTAATCGCGTCCGGCCTGGCGCGCGAAACGCGCTGGGCGGCGCTTTCGGGCGGCGCGCAGCACAAGTTGATTCAGCAACTGCTGCGCTCGGAATTGCCGGTGACCGGCAAAAGCCTGAACAAGGACGAGTTCGTGACCTGCGGCGGCGTCCGCCTGAACGAAATCAATTTCAAGACGATGGAGAGCCGGATTTGCCCCGGCCTGTTTTTTGCAGGCGAAGTTTTGGACATTGACGGCATCACGGGCGGATTTAATTTCCAGGCGGCGTGGACGACCGGCTGGCTGGCCGGTCGCGCTCTGGCGGGAAATTGAACGTGTGTCATGGTTGGCAGGTCAGAAGAACATGAAACCGATAAAAATTGCGGGCATCACGGCGGCGGCCTTGCTGGCTGCGGGCTTGGTTGCCGTGGTTCACAATGCCGGTCGCGCACAACCATCAGAAATATCCACCAACCAAATTTATCAATCCACCAACATGAGCGATTTTAAAAAACCCAGCACTGCCGAACTGAAACAGAAACTGACGCCCGAGCAGTTTGCGGTCACGCAGCAGAGCGCCACGGAACCGGCGTTCCACAACGAGTTTTGGGACAATCACCGGCCGGGCATTTATGTGGATGTCGTGTCGGGCAAGCCGCTGTTCAGTTCGCTGGACAAGTTTGACTCCGGCTGCGGCTGGCCAAGCTTCACCAAGCCGGTGAACAGCGCGGACGTAGTGGAGCACACCGACAATTCCTTCGGCATGACCCGCACCGAAGTCCGCTCCAAGGACGCCGACTCGCATCTTGGCCATGTTTTCGACGACGGTCCAAGCGACCAGGGCGGCTTGCGCTATTGCATCAACTCGGCTTCGCTGAAATTCATTCCGGTGGAAGACATGGAAAAGTCCGGCTATGGGCAATATCTCGCACCGTTTGTGAAGGCGGGTTTAATCAAGGCGAATTCAACGAACACGCCGGCGAAGAATTGAAGGAACCAATTTTGACCATCTGTGACCGAGCGGCGGCGGGTGATATGCTTACGGGCTGGATTTATTGATTGCCAGCTTGGCCTGACGGTTCAATTTGGGGCTTTCCGGGTGGTTGCCGGGCCGGGAATTTTCCAACAGTTCAAGACCAGCCTTCCGCCGAAAATACAGGAACACCGCGATGACCGCCAGCCAGACCAAGATCGTGAGAATGATTTCGACGGGTTTCATCAGATTAAATCGAAATTGGTTTGCGGGTTGAGGACCGCGCACGGACCAGATAGAAACGGCAAACGGCACCGCCAACGAAGAGAACACCGAAAACCGCCAGCGCCACATTGACCGGTTCCGGCACCGCCGTGATGTCCAGGCTCCAGCCGTTCAGCGTCTCGTTGCCACCACCCGCGACCACGTCCGCAAAATATAATGTCCACGTCCCGTTCTGGCTCATGTTCCCAAAGGTGGCGTCCAGCGTCTCCGTGCCGACATTAGCACTGAATGACGAGGCCGCACCCAGCGGGCTGATGTTGTTCCCGTCGGGTTTGTAGGTGCCGCTCAGCGCGCCGGACGCGTAGGTGTGAATGTTCGCGGATCCCGCGTCGCTCAAAACCACGTTGTTCAGTCCGCTTCCCGAATCACCAAACGGGTTGCTGGAACTCACGCCAATCCGGTTCAACAGCACCACGCTGGAGCCGTTGTAGCTCAAATACGCATACAGATCGGAGTTGACGCCGCCGGAGACGTTCAGCGTCACCTGGATATCCGCCGTCTGGCCCGCCGACATCGAAGATCCGCTCACAGTAATCTGGTTTACTATGCCAATGGGATTGCCATCCGTGATCGTCGTATTGAAAGTGCCCACCCCACTGGCGGTGCCGGTGGGGGAGACCGTCCCCTGGGTATAGATGGTGGCTGATGCCGTCCAGACTGCGCCCAAAATCATCAACCCAAATAAAATTTGCCTTTTCATAATATAAATTCGCTGCTGGCTCATGGATAACGCAGGCGGTAGTAATTTGCTGACCCAGTTACGCCGGTGTCGGTCCAAGTGAAGGAACCATCGCCGGTGCTTGGAATAGTGACGGCCTGCACATCCGCCCAAACGCCCGTTGGAGTCGGCGCACGCTGGATGTGATAGCTCTGGCCCAAAATTCCGTAGAACTTGATCACCGGATTACTGGAACCATTCAAGGTAATTGACAACGTCGGTCCGGTGGGCGAGACAAAGTTGACAGTCACCGTGGCGGTCGCCGAGGCCGTGCCATCGGAAAGGGTGTAGGTGAACGTGTCGCTGGTGATGGTATTGTTCGGTGGGGTGTAAAGGATCGTGGTGGAATTGTTGACCACCGTTCCGCCGGCTGTGCTGGACGCGCTGACGCCCGTGATGGCATAGGCGGGGCTGGCCTGCGAGCTGTGCGTGCCGGCGTTGCTGGTGATGTCGCTAATCAGTATCCGCAGACCGGTGCCCGTGGCGGGCGTGTAGGACAGGTTCGGCACGCTGATGCCAGTGACCGTCAGCGTCGTGCCGGTGTTGTTGGCTGCGGCGTTATAGTTGGTATTCCCGGCGTAGGCGTAGGTGATGGTGTAGGCGGTAGGCGAAGGCGGAATTGTCGCCGTCGGGAAACTGACGGAGAAGGTGCCGCCGGAGATGATGGGGGTTTGGGTTGACCCGTTGATTGTAACGCTGACCGTCTCGCCGTTTGCCGGATAAACCGGACCGGTGGCGCTGACGGTGCCGCTCAAGGTGACGCTGGCCGTGCCATAGCCGATGCTCTGGCTGCCGGTCACACTAGAAATCGTGGGCGTGGCCTTGGTGATGGTCGCGCTGGAGGTTGGAGGAGTGAGCTTGTAATTCCCGCTGCCGGTTCCTGTCAGTGACAAGCCGCTCTCGGTGATGGTGGAGGCGGTGGCCACATCCTTGGTGTTGTAATTGTAAGACGCCGTTCCGGTGAGGGTCACCGCGTCGCCATTACCGGTGTAGGGAATGCCATCACCGGCAGTGCCGGTGCCTGCGTTTTCCGCAGTCTGCAAAGCCGCCGCACCCGTAGTGGGTGTCGCGGTGGTTCCGCCGTCATAGACCTTGCTTGCGGGAAACACGAGGGTTCCCACTGCCGTCAGCAGCTTGGCGTTGATTGTGCCGGTGGTGTAATTGTTCAGGGTGATGCTGTAGCTGGCGGTCACGTTTTGACCGCCACTGTTTGTGATGGTGACGGACGGAGTCAAGGTCTTGTTGCCTGCACCGACGTCCTTCGTGGTGTAGGTTTCCGTGTAGGTTGCCGTGTCCCCGACGGTCAGCGTGCCGGTGTGCGTCGGCGTGGCGGCTGCGCTGGTGGTGCCATCATAAGTCTTGGTGTTCGCCGCCGCCGTCACGGTGAGGGCGATGGGAGAACTTACCGTGAGAGTTCCAGTCCCGCCAAACCGGACGGCGTCATTGTGAGTCTTGCCGGAACTTCCCCAAGTGCCGGAGGCTTGGAACGTCACACCGCCATCGAAGGAGAGGCCAGCGACCGTCTGGTTGATGCCGGCAGCCAGGGTGACGCTAGGCGACGAACCGTTCAACAAAAGTCGCGCGGTGCTGGACATGCTTGTGCTGGTATCAAGCTGGTTCGTCGCGCCGCTGGCCACGTTCACGTCACCGGTGCCAAGGCTGCCGGCCACATGGGCATCGAGTATGCCCGCACTGACCATGGTGCCGCCGGTGTAAGTGTTGGCCGAACCGAGGACGAGCGTGCCGATGGAAGTCTTGGTAATGCCATGCTGCCGCTGATAGCACCGCTTAACGTCACTGTGCCCACTGTGGCGTTAATGGCGCCAATCTGGATGGTCAGAGGACCGGTAAGAACAGGATACGCTCCGTTGACAGTGATGGCGGTGCTTACCTGGTCGTCCTGGTTAAAGATCATCGTGCCAGACGTGGGGAAAGTTACGTTGGCGGTGCTCACGGTCAATGTGCCCACGCGATTAGCCAGGCAGGAACCCGAAGCAAAAGTGGTTGCATTAACATAGGCAGCTCCACCGGTAATATTGAAATCAAGTGTGGCCCCACTTTGAACCGCGATGGTAGAGCCGGCGATATTGTTAGTCCCGCTAAAGACAAACAACCGGCCGCTGTTCACGGTGATTGCCCCGATGACGTTGTTGCCTGAGGCCCGACTCAAGATGACGTCGTTTCCGCCTGTGGTTAGCCCGGTGCCGCCAGTGATACCTCCCGAAAACCACAGCGGGACGCCAAGGCTCACAGTTCCTCCACCTGTGCCAAGCGTCACGGTGCGGGCGGTGGTGATCGCACTGCTGCCGGTGGTTTGCAACGTGCCGCCGTTGAAAGTGATCCCGCCGCTGGTATTGCCCAAGTTGCCGTCCGAGTTGATGGAAACGGTGCCGCCACTGTTGATGACCGTGCCGCCGGTGTAGGTGTTGGCTCCGTTCAAGTCCAGCAGGTTGCCGGTGCCGCTCTCGACCAAAATGCCGGCACCGCTGATGACACCGTTGGCCACGCCATTGTTAACAGTCAAAGTGAAAGTGCTGTTGATTGCGACGGTGCCGCCGGAGGCAATGTTCAGGTTCTGCGCCGTCACCGACGTCGTCACTGTCACCGTGTTGCCGCTCAAGACGCTGATCTGATTAGTAGTTGCAGACGCGGGAGCGGAACTCGCCGCGGTCCAAGCCGAGCCGCTCCAAGTTTGCCAGGTGCCCGCTGTGCTCCAACCGCCGTTGGCTTGCGAGCGGTAGTCGCCGGAAAGAGGGTTGATGGTCACGCTGGTATTGCCGGTAATTGAATTTGTATCCGTGGCGGTGAGGGTGACGGTCTCAAAATAATTGTCCAATGCGCTGATGGTGAATGTGCCGCTGGACGGGGTCGCCGGATTGCCGGTGAACTGCACATTTACGGTGCTGCTGGTCAAGGTCACCGGCGTCGTGGCGGTTGTCACCGTATTGCCGTTTGCGTCCCTGGCCGTGACGGTGACGGTGAATGAAGTTCCGCGGATCGTCGGTGCCGCGCTCACCAAGTAGTTGGCAAGCGCCCCCGGAGAGAAAACAATGTTCCCACTCGTAACCGCCGTCAAACTGGTCTCCCCCGTCGTCGCCATCGCCATCAGAGTCATCGTGTCCGACTTTGAGTAAACCGGCGTCGCGAGGGTGGCGCTGCTGGCATTGGTCGCAATGCTTCCCGTAAGCGTCCCGCTCAAAGTGCCGCCGCCGGATGCTCTGCTCAAGGTGATCGTGGTGCTGCTCGTCGGGCTTGCCGGGTTTCCATTGGCATCTTGTGATTGCACGGTAACACTAAAGGCTGTTCCCGCCGTCCCCGTGTTCGGCACGGTCGTGTAAACCAGTTTCGTCGCCGGGCCCGCCGCTTTGTAAGTCACTATGTCAGCAGACCATGCTCGTGAGGCCGAAAGTGTCCCGCTCGCGGTATAGGCACCAGTTGAGCTGACAATTTCATACTCTGGCTGGGCCGTGGCTGATGAGCTTGAAGCGCCGCTGTCGGCAGTTCCAGGGTTTAATGCAGTAAAGCTGCCCCCAGCAGTAAAGGTTGTGGTTGTGCGATACGCTCCCCCAATCGCTCCAAAAAGAAGTTCCTTTGTCTGCGCAGTTGTCGCGGTCGGTCCAGCAGATGGAGAAGTGCTGCTGCCAGTTCCAGTCGCAGTTTCATCAACTCTTGAGGCTGAATACAAGCCACTAACAGAGTAAATGCTCGCTGCTTTCGAAGCAACGGATGGGTAAACTATAGTGATAGTGTTGCCAGAGACGAGTGCCGTCGTAACAGGCGCAGAAAAAACAAGCGTTCTGACACCGTTCCCTGTTGTGTCAGCGTCGGACGAGTAGGTATTGCCACCAGTATCAGAAACTCTTATCGTCCCGACGGTCGCCGGGTTCATCGCAAAAGAGACAATTATTGTATTACCCAGGGCAACACCGCCAGCCCCCACCGTCACGCTTAAACTGGTATCAACCGTTGTGCTATTGGCTTGGCCGATGCTTGTTGGTGCACCAATAGCCCCAAAAGCAGCTTTGGGATCAACGAGCGCGACCAGCATCGTGAGGATTGGCAGAACCAGTTTTATCTTCATGCGAAAAAGCGGCGTTGGAGGTGCAGCACTTGCGACCAATGATTTCGAGTCATAGTCTTCATTGAGTTTTCAGCAATGGCCGGAATCCTTCAGAATTTTGCCAGATGCACAGTCGGACGGATTCATGATTATCGCCTCCAGCCGGCAGGAAGGCCGGAATACCATTATTCTGGCTTCCAAGTTATTCATGCAATCAATAAGTTAAGCTATCCATCCTCTTCGTTTACAGTGAACCAATTAACCGGCCTGATGTCAATGACTATTAAACGCGTTCTGTCCATGCCAGAACAGCATAAAATCAGATAATGAGCATCCAATCTCCTTGCAAAGGCCGTGGTAATCCCACATTTCGGGCCATTTGTCAAATGTCCAGCGACTCCTAGCCGATTGATGAGAACAGAAACTTCGCTTTGTTAGCAGGGATGGTGCCGGAAATGTGATGTTAGGTGCATTTCGGCTCCTGCTGGGTGAGGCAGTGCAGCGAGCCAAACCCCCAGACCAAATCCACCGCGTGAATGCCGACGACGGGCCGGTCTTGGAAGAGTTCGCCCAAGATGCCCAGTGCCACGCGGTCGTTCGGGTCGTTGAAGGTCGGGACGATGACGGCGGCGTTGCAGATGTAAAAGTTGGCATAGCTTGCCGGCAGCCGCACGCCGTCAAAGAACAGCGGCGAGGGCATCGGCAGTTCCACGACTTCCGGCTTGCGACCGTCTTCGAGCCGCAAATCCCGGATGCGCTCCCAGTTTTCCGCGAGCGGACGATAATTTTCATCCTTGGAATTATTTTCGCGCACCAGCACGAGCGTCCGGGCGTTCACGAACCGGCAGATGTCGTCAATGTGGCCGTGCGTGTCGTCGCCCTTCGGGCCTTTGGCGAGCCAGAAAATGTTTTTGACGCCGAGATAATTTTTCAGCGCCGCCTCGATGTCATTTTTGCCAAGGCCGGGATTGCGCACTTGGATTTTCGGATGCAGATAGCATTCCTCGGTGGAAATCAAAGTGCCGCACCCGTTCAATTCAATGCCGCCGCCTTCGATCACGAAGGGTTTGCCTTTGCATTCGGCGCGGAAAAGTTTTTTGCCGAGCAGCCGCGCGGCGGTTTCGGGAACCCTGGTGTCCTTGCGCCAGTTGTCATATTTGGCCCAGCCGTTGAAATGAAAGTGGACTATTGCAGTTTCCGATTTCCGATTTCCGATTTCCGATTTAACAAAGACCGGCCCGGTGTCGCGCGTCCAGCCGCGATTGGTGGGATGGACGACGAATTTAATTTCCCTCAAATTCACACCGACGGATTTGAAAACATGGCGCGCAAACTGCTCATCTTTTTTATGCCGGATGATCAGCCGGATGTTTTCACCGGCGGAAATTTTGCGGGCCATCTCGCCGTAAACCCACGGGATGACCCCGAATTTTCCCGGCCAGTCGCTGGCGTTGTGGGGCCAGCCGAGCCAGGTCGCCGCGTGCGGCTCCCACTCGGCGGGCATGGCGTAGCCCAGTCCGGCGGGCGTCGCGCTGGCGGAATTGAGTTGGGTCGGCATAAATTGCGCGCGGAGCATAGCGGATTACCGGAGAATGCCGAACCAAAAATCGTGCAAAAAAACGTGCTGAAAACCAAAAATATTTGTGGAAAAATTTTCCGAATGGACGACATTAGTTTAGAAATCTGATGGGTGGAAGAGTTAGTTGCCATGAAAGCAAATTTTAACATCGCCGGCGGTTTCAAAACCACTGCCAGCAGCAGCGCCGCAATCGGGCTGTTGACGCTGGTGGCGTTGTTTTCGGGCGTTCCGCAGGTTTTTTCCGACGAAATTGTGAGCACCACGCTGCCTTCCGGCGTGACGGAGGTTCAAATCCAGAAGGCTCTGGACGCCTTGCCCGCAGGCGGTGGCGAGGTGGTTTTACCGCCGGCAACAATTTCCATCCACCAGCCCGTGGTATTACGGCGCGATAACCAAACCCTGCGCGGCTCCGGAAACGCAACCATCCTGCGGCTGGCAGATCGTGCGAATTGCCCCGTGCTCATCCTGGGCGAGCCGGTCAACCATCCGAAAACAACCGTGAAACACTTGCTCGTAGCGGACCTGTTCATTGACGGCAACCGCCGAAACCAGCAGCGCGAACTCTGGCGGCTGGCCGGCGAAGGCTCGGAAATCCACAACAATGGCATCACCGTGCAGGGCGTGAACGATTCCATCATCGAGAACGTGACGTGCGCGGACTGCCGGTCGGGCGGACTGGTGACGACGCTCGGTGTGAAACGGCTGACGGTGTGCGGACTGACGGCGTTCGACAATGAATTCGACGGGCTGGCGTGCTATCACACGACGCATTCTACCTTCACCGATCTTTACCTGCACGACAATCCTGGTGCGGGGATCTCACTTGATCTCGCGTTCGACCACAATGTCATCAGCAATGCCGTTTTGAACGCAAATGACCTCGGCATTTTCATGCGCGCCAGCCGTGACAACCAGTTTCACAATGTCACCATTGACAACAGCCATCGCTTCGGCGTGTTCATGGCGCACGCGGAACAATTCATTGCTGGCGTCCTGCAAGCGGCGCCGGAATCCGAATGCACGCAAAACGCCTTCACCAATCTGGCCGCGAAAAATTGCGGCCGCGCCATTTTCCGCGTCAATAATTCAAGCTGCACGAACAACATCATTATCCGCCCCGGGTTTGACTGGAGCATGAAAGGCGGACTTTCGCTGGCGCAGCCGAATCTGGTGACGGTGCAGTAATTCTTCATTTCGCTCGCGCGGGTTTTTCGCCGGTTTTCTTAATTTGAGATTGGATTTCGCGCGAACATCCGTATTGTTTGGGAAGAATTTTTCCAAACAATTTTATGGCCAAGAAAAAGCAGACTCCAAAACTCACCGGCGGACCGGTTTCCAAATTCATCCAGCACCATTATCGGCACTTCAACGCCGCATCGCTCGTGGACGCTGCGAAAGGCTACGTCGCGCATCTCAAGGGCGGCGGCAAGATGATGATCACGCTTGGCGGCGCGATGAGCACGGCGGAACTCGGCCTGTCGCTCGCCGAAATGATCCGTCAGGACAAGGTGCATCTCATCACCTGCACCGGCGCGAATCTCGAAGAGGATGTTTTCAATCTCGTCGCGCACGACTACTACGAGCGCGTGCCGGGCTACCGCTATTTTTCTGCCGAGGACGAGCTGGCGCTGCTCAACCGCCACATGAACCGCGTCACCGACACGTGCATTCCCGAAGGCGAAGCGATGCGCCGCATGGAAAAGGCCATGCTCGAAGTCTGGACCGCTGCCGACAAAAAAGGTGAACGCTACTTCCCGCACGAATTTTTCTACAAGGTTTTGCTCTCCGGCAAATATGAGAAGTATTACCAAATTGACCCAAAGAATTCATGGATGCTCGCGGCGGCGCAGAAAAATTTGCCAATCGTAGTGCCCGGTTGGGAAGATGCCACGCTCGGCAACATGTATGCCGCTGCCGTCATTCGCGGCGAAATTAAAAATGTCCACACCGTCCGCACCGGCATTGAATACATGACGTGGTTGGCCGAGCATTACACGCGCACGGCCACCAAAAAAAGCACGCTTGGAATGTTCCAGATCGGCGGCGGCATTTCCGGCGATTTTCCGATCTGCGTCGTGCCGATGCTGCATCAGGATTTGCTGCGCACGGGCGTCCCGCTCTGGGGCTACTTCTGCCAGATCAGCGATTCGACCACGAGCTACGGCAGCTATTCCGGCGCGGTGCCGAATGAAAAAATCACCTGGGGCAAGCTCGGCGTGAAGACGCCGAAATTTATCATTGAATCCGATGCCACCATCGTCGCGCCGCTGATTTTCGCCCACGTTCTTGGCTGGTAGAAATGCGATTCGCGACAACAAAATGAAAATCGTTAAGATTTTAATAGCTTTGTTATTGCTGTTCGTTGTCGCTTTCGCGGTTCATGTTTACATGACTGAATTTTATTACAAAGAGCCTCAATACTCATTTGGCACAAAAAATCTTTCTTCAATTGAGTTAAGAGAAGTCACCACAAAGCTGCTCCCGAAAGGTGAAGACCTGGTTGGTATTTTGTCTCCGGGGCAGGCGGGTTATTACATGGATCCAAGATGGCCTATACCAACAAATGTTTCGGTGAGTTTTCTGGATACAAGCAATCAGCAACACGAGTTAAATCTTAAAACAGGTTTGACTGAACAGTTCCGAGGAAAAATCACGATGGTCATAACTGAAGACAAAAGCGGCTATTCGCTTAAATTGGAAACGGTTAGTGGAAAATAAAACGTGCCTTAATTTATTAGAATGAAACCCAACGATTTTTCCGACGCGCGCGTGCTGGTGACCGGCGGCGCGGGCTTCATTGGCAGCGCGCTCGTCTGGGCGCTGAACCGGCGCGGCTGCGACCACATCGTTGTCTGCGACCTCCTCGGCACGAACGAAAAATGGCGCAACCTCATGCCGCTGCGTTTCGCCGATTACGTCGAAGGCACCGATTTGCTGCCGCGTTTACAAAACGGCGCGATGGGAAAATTTGATCTGGTGCTGCACCTCGGCGCGTGTTCCGCCACGACGGAGAAGGACGCGACATATCTCGCCAAAAACAATTACGAATTCACCAAAGACCTCGCGCACTGGTCGCTGGCGAACAAGGTGCGGTTTGTTTATGCATCCTCCGCCGCGACCTACGGTGACGGCTCGGCCGGAATGGACGACGATGACACGAAGCTCGACACGCTGCGTCCGTTGAACATGTATGGCTATTCAAAGCATTTGTTCGATCTGCACGCCAAACGCGCCGGCTTTCTCAACAAGATTTGCGGCCTGAAATATTTCAACGTCTTCGGTCCGAACGAGGATCACAAGGGCGACATGCGCTCGCTGGTCCACAAAAGTTTTGCGCAGGTGCAAGGCAAGGGCGTCATCCAGTTGTTCAAGAGCTATCGCAAGGAATACGCCGACGGCGAGCAGAAGCGCGATTTTCTCTACGTGAAGGATTGCGTGGCGATGACGCTGCATCTTGCCGCGACGCCGAAGGCGACCGGTTTGTTCAACATTGGTTCCGGCCATGCGCGGACTTGGATAGATTTGTCGAACGCCGTTTTCACCGCGCTGAAAAAGAAGCCCAGCATCAAATTCATCGAGATGCCCGAGACGATGCGTGACAAATACCAATATTTCACGCAGGCGAATTTGCTGCGGCTGCGCGGCACGGGCTACGCGGCGCCGGTGATGTCGCTGGAAAATTCCGTCCACGATTACGTCCGCAAATATCTCGTGCCGGACCGGCGGCTCGATCCGGCGGTGGAATAAATTCACCGGAACGTGACTTGCTGCGGCGGACAATTTTTGTCCATCATCGTCCGAAATGACTTCCAGACTTTTCATCCGCGTTGTCCTGATCGCGCTGGCCAGCTTCAGTTCCGGCAACAGCTTCGCCGACGATTTTTCAACCACGACCGCGCCCGTCGGTCGCAATGGCGATTCCCTTGTCACACCCGTCAATCAAATCGTCACGCCGGCGGGCACGCAGGTTGATCTGCCCGGCATCCGGCCGAATGCACTGGCCTTGAGTCCCGACGGCCGGCTGCTCGTCACCGCCGGTCTGACGCATGAACTTGTCGTCCTGGATCCGGCCGGCGGAAAAATTCTTCAGCATGTCGCCCTGCCGTCCGGCAAGGTGCTGGAACCGCAGCCGCTCACGGAAGCGATCCTCGGCGCGGACGAAAAGGCGCAGTTGAGTTTCACCGGCCTGACGTTTTCCACCGACGGCACGCGGCTTTATCTCGCCAACGTCAGCGGTGACGTAAAAGTTTTTGCCGTCAGTCGTGACCACACAATCGCGCCGCTGTTTTCCATTGAGCTGCCGCCGGCCAATGCGCCGGATCGCAAGATTGAGATTCCCGCCGGCATCGCCGTTTCGCCGGACGGCAAAAAACTTTATGTCGCGGGCAATCTTTCCAACCGGCTGCTCGAACTGGATGCCGCGACCGGAAAAGTTTTGCGGACGTGGAACGTCGGCGTCGCGCCGTTCGACGTGGTGTTTTGCCAGAATAAAATTTACGTCAGCAACTGGGGCGGACGCCGGCCGGATGCGAACAGTTTGACCGGCCCGGCGGGGGAAGGCACTCGCGTCCGCGTGGACGAGCGGAGCATCGCCAGCGAAGGCTCGGTTTCGGCGATTGATTTGAAGGGCACAAATCAAACTGAAATTGTCACCGGCCGGCACGCGTGCGCGCTGGCGCTTTCGCCGGATAAAAAATTTCTCGTCTGCGCCAACGCCGGCAGCGACGCGTTGAGCGTGATTGACACGCACACGAACAAAGTCGTGGACACGATTTGCGCACGGCAGAATCCGGCCGACCTTTTCGGTGCACAGCCGGATGCGCTGGTGTTCGACCGCGCCGGCAAAAGACTGTTTGTGGGCAACGGCACGCAGAACGCCGTCGCCGTTTTTCAATTCAAGCCGGGCGAATCGAAGCTGCTCGGGCTGATACCCGTCGGCTGGTTTCCCAGCGCGATTGTGTATGATTCCGGCCGGAAGCAAATCTGCGTTGCGAACCTGAAAAGCATCGCCGCCAAACCACAAAAGGCCGGCCACGGGATCAACGGCTTCGGTTTCAACACGAAACAATACGCCGGCTCGCTCTCGTTGGTGAGAATTCCGTCGAAACACGAACTGGCCGCGTTCACGCAGACGGCGCTGGCGAATTTGCGCTATCCGCTGCTCGCGCAGGCGCTGCTGCCGCCGCGTGAAAATAAAATTGCCGTGCCGGTTCCCGAACGCGCCGGCGAACCAAGCGTGTTCCAGCATGTCATTTACATCATCAAGGAAAACCGCTCTTACGACCAGATTCTCGGCGACGTGACCGGCGGCAACGGCGACGCGTCGCTCTGCAATTTCGGCGAACGCGTCACGCCGAATGAGCACAAGCTCGTGCGTGATTTTGCGCTGCTGGACAACACCTATTGTTGCGGCATTTTGAGCGCCGACGGCCACAACTGGGCCGACAGCGGCATCGCCAGCGATTATCTCGAGCGCGAATTTGCCGGCTGGCCGCGCAGTTATCCGGCAGGCGGTTTCGGCGACGCGAGCAAGGATGCGCTCGCCTATTCGCCTGCCGGTTTCCTCTGGAACGACGCGCTGGCGCACGGCAAAATGGTGGTGGACTTTGGCGAATACGCCACGTCCACTTCGCACTGGAAAAATCCGGCACACAAGGACAAGCCCCGCTTTCTGGATTACTACCACCAGTTTCTCAACGGCACGGATGAGCTAGAGATCGGCTGCGAGCCGGACATCGAGGCGATGCGGCCTTATCTGGTGACGAACACGGTCGGCTGGGCGCTGGACATTCCGGATGTTTTTCGCGCCGCGCAATTCAGCAAGGAACTGAAAAAATTTGAAGCGGCGGACAATCTGCCGAACCTCGTCATTGTCTGGCTGCCCAACGATCACACGAGCGGCACCAAGGCCGGTTCGCCCACACCCGCCGCGCAGGTGGCGGACAATGATTTGGCGCTGGGCCGGATTGTCGAGGCCGTAAGCCATTCAAAATTTTGGACGAACACCTGCGTCTTCGCGGTCGAGGACGATCCGCAGGACGGCTGGGATCACGTCAGCGGTTATCGCACCACGGCCTATGTCATCAGCCCGTTCACCAGGCGCCACGCCGTCGTCGGCACGCAATACAACCAGACCAGCCTGTTGCGCACGATGGAGCTGATGCTCGGCCTGCCGCCGATGAACCAGATGGACGCCACCGCCACGCCGATGTTCGACTGCTTCACCAACACGCCGGACTTCACCGCGTTCGATGCCGTGACGAACAATGTGCCATTGGACGAGATGAATCCTGCGCCGAAGGAGATTTCCGATGCGCAACGCCGCAAGGACGCGCTGGTTTCAGCGCGGCTGCCGCTGGATTTGCCAGACCAATGCCCGGAGGATGTGCTGAACCGGATTCTCTGGCGCGCGACGATGGGCGTGAAGCCATATCCCGAATGGGCGGTGAAAATCACGGACGATGACTGAATCTTATTGGCGCTGGACAAAATCGCCAGACGGATTCATCCTGACCGGGTCCACAAAATGGAATCTTATGGAAACCGCTCCTGCCAATCCTGATTCGGGACTGCAATCGCCTCAAACAACCGTCTGGTCGCGGCTGCTGAACGTCTTCGCCGCGCCCGGCGAGGTTTTTGAAGAGGTCAAAAATTCCAAACCCAGCACGGCCAACTGGCTCGCGCCGGCGTTGATTTTCATCGTGGTCGGGGTGATTTCCTCCGTCGTGATTTTTTCGCAGCCGGCCATCGTGCAGCAGATCCGCGACCAGCAAACCAAGGTCATGGACGATCAGGTCAAGGCCGGCAAGCTGACCCAGGCGCAGGCGGACCAGGCGCTGGCCGCGATGGACAAGTTCGCCGGGCCGACGATGCTGATGATGTTTGGCTGCGTGGGCGCGGCGTTCGGGAGTTTCGCTCACATTTTCTGGTGGGCGTTCATCCTGTGGCTGATGGCGCAGTTGATCCTGAAAACAAAAATTCCCTATCTCAAAGCCGCCGAGGTCGCCGGGCTGACAACCATGATTGTCGTGCTCGGCGCGGTGGTCACGATTTTGCTGACCGTCATCACCGGAAAACTCGGCATGACGCCCAGCCTCGCGCTGACGATCGGCGACTTTGACATGAAGAACAAGATGCATCTGCTGCTCGCCGCCGTGAACATTTTTTCCTTCTGGCAGATCGGCGTGGCCGCCTCCGGCCTGGCGCGGCTGACCGGCCAGCCGTTTTCCAAGGCCTTGCTGCTGGTCTTTCTTTACTGGCTGGCGTTCACTTTGTTTTTCGTCGGCATCGGATTCGGCCAGATGACGATGTGACCGGCGTGGTTGAAATATTCATCCTTAAACTTTCAAGAAAATGGCAACTCCAAAAAAACGGAAAAAGATTTTAGTCCTCGCAGCCATCGCCGTCGTGCTGGTGGCGCTGATGCTGGTCGCGGTTTTCAAGAAGCGCGCGCCGGTCATCACCGTGCAGACGGAAACGGTCTCGCGCCACAGCCTCACCAACATCGTCGTGGCCAACGGCAAAATCCAGCCCGTCGTGCAGGTCACCATCAGCCCGGAAGTCAGCGGCGAAATCATCGAACTGCCGGTCAAGGAGGGCCAGCAGGTCAAAAAGGGCGATCTGCTGGTGAAGATCAACCCCGACATTTACATCGCCTCCGTCAACCAGGCCAAGGCAAACTATGAATCTTCACTTGCCGCCAAGGCTTCGGCAGTGGCGAACCTGGAAAAAGCCGATGCGGATTTTGTGCGCAACCAGTCATTGTTCAACAGCAAGCTGCTTTCGGAATCGGATTTCATCGGTTTCAAATCCGCCCGTGACGTGGCCAAGGCGCAGCTCGACAGCGCGGATGACCAGGTGAATGTGGCCAAGGCCGGCGTGGATAACGCGCAGGATTTGCTGAACAAGACCACCATCGTCTCGCCGCTCGACGGGACCATCAGCAAACTGAACTCGCAGCTCGGCGAGCGTGTTCTGGGCACCGCGCAATTTGCCGGGACGGAGATCCTGATCATCTCGGATTTGAATCAGATGGAAGCGCGGGTGGACATTGGCGAAATGGATGTGGTGGGAATCTCGCCCGGCCAGAAGGCATGGCTGGAAGTGGACGCGTTCAAGGACCGCAAATTCACCGGTGTGGTGACGGATGTCGCCAGTTCATCGAAGGACAGCAACCTGACCGGCACCAGTTCCACCGGCAGCAGCCAGTCGCAGGAGGCGACGAAGTTTCAAGTGCGCATTCGTTTGAGCGACAAGGAGGATTTCCGCCCCGGCATGTCTGTCAGCGCCAGCATCGAAACCACCTACCGCACGAATGTGCTCACCGTTCCGCTGGCGAGCGTCACCACCCGCCCGCCAATCCAAAAAAAATCGGATGCGAAATTGGATCCGCCAAAATCGGATGGCACAAACACCGCCGCCTCCGCCAACCTCGCAACTGCCTCTGGCACGAACAGCGCCGCGTCAAATGCCAAGACCAAGGATTCCGGCAAGCCGGTGGACGTGGTGTTCGTGGTCAAAGGTGATCATGTGGATGTGGTGCCGGTGAAAATCGGCATTTGCGATGATAACTATTGGGAAATCACCGACGGCCTTACCAACGGCGAGGAAATTGTCTCCGGCGGCTATCGCGCCATCAGCCGCGATCTGAGCGACGGCTCGAAAATCAAAAAAGGCCCGGCCACCGGCGAAGTCGTGAAGGAATAACCGGGCTGAAAAAGTCAGTCGGCGTCTCGTCCCACCAAGGCAACGAATGAATTTGATACGGTTCCAGAATATTTCGCGGCGCTACCAGATGGGCACTGAAACCGTCCACGCCCTGCGCGACGTGTCGCTCGAAATCGAGCGCGGCGAATATGTCGCCATCATGGGCCCGTCCGGATCCGGCAAATCCACGCTGATGAACCTGATCGGTTGCCTCGACACGCCCTCGTCCGGTCATTACGAATTGAACGGCGTCAACGTAAGTGATATGGACGACAATCAGCTTGCAGAAGTCCGCAACCGCGAAATTGGTTTTGTTTTCCAGACCTTCAACCTGTTGTCGCGCTCGAACGCGCTGCACAATGTCGAGCTGCCGCTCATTTACGCCGGAGTGCCGTCGGAAGGCCGCCGCCAGATTGCGCTCGACGCACTCACGCAGGTCGGTCTCGCGGATCGCGTTCATCACAAGCCGAATGAACTTTCCGGCGGCCAGCGCCAGCGCGTCGCCGTCGCCCGCGCGCTGGTCAACAAGCCATCCATCCTGCTGGCCGACGAACCGACGGGCAATCTCGATTCCAAAACCGGCACGGAAATCATGGCGTTGTTTGAGGAGCTTTCCCGCAAGGGCAACACCATCATCCTGGTCACGCACGAGGAGGATATCGCCAAACAGGCCCGGCGCATTATCCGCATCCGCGATGGCTTGATTGCGAGCGACGAAGTCATGACCAAATGACTTGAGATAGAATGAAGTTCCTTTCCGAAATTCCTGAAAGCCTGGCCATGTCGTGGAACGCCGTCCGCGCGAACAAGCTGCGTTCGGCGCTGGCCACCATCGGCATCGTCATCGGCATTGTCACCGTCACCTTGATGGGTGCGGCGATCAACGGATTGGACCAGGCCTTCGTGAAAAGCCTGTCAGCCATGGGCGGGGACACTTTTTTCATATCTCGTTCCAGCTGGCTGAACGATTCCTACGATGACTGGTTCAAAATGCAGAAACGCCGGCCCATCCTGCCGGAGAACGCCGAGGCGTTGGCGCGGCAACTGACCCTGGCCTCCGCCATTGATCCCACGGCCTACGACTACGAGACGGTGAAATATAAAACCTGCAGCGCCGACAGCGTGACGATTTTGGGCACCACGCCGGATAATCTGCTGACCACCGGGTCGGCCGTGGAACAAGGCCGGTTCCTGACGGTGGCGGACGCCGAAGGCAGCCAGCCCGTCTGCGTGCTCGGCAGCGAACTGGCCACGAACCTGTTTCGCGGTGAATCGCCGCTCGGCAAACACATCAAAATCCAGGATCAATCCTTTCAAGTTGTCGGCGTCTTGCAGAAACGAGGAACTCTGTTTGGGAGTCTTGACTTGGACACCCGGGTCATCGTTCCGCTCCGGGAATTCCTGGCGGAAATCTGGAACCGGCCGGACGTGACGATTGAAGTCAAAGCCAACGGCCTGGCGCAATTGGACGAGACCCGGGAGGAATTGCGTCAGGTGATGCGCCGCATCCGCCATCTGCGGCCGGACGAACCCGACGATTTTGCCATCAACCAGCAGGACCAGTTCATAGATCTATTTCACAAGGAAACTAAGACGATTGCGATCATCGGCCTGTTCGTCACCAGCCTGTCGCTGTTCGTCGGCGGCATCGGCATCATGAACATCATGTTCGTCTCGGTGGTCGAGCGGACGCGGGAGATTGGCGTGCGCAAGGCCATCGGCGCCAAACGCCGGAACATCCTGCTGCAATTTCTGATCGAGGCCGCCTGCATCTGCCTGATGGGCGGAATCATCGGCCTGGGCATTGCCTGGCTGATCACACTGCTGGTGACCTACTTTTTATTTACGGCCACCATGTCGCTGAATATCGTCATCATGGCCCTGCTCGTGTCGCTGTTCACCGGGGTGATTTCAGGCTTTCTGCCGGCATGGCGCGCGGCGCGAATGGACCCGGTGGACGCGTTGAGGAGCGAATGAAATTTTACAATCCCACATTGCTGCTGGCCGAAGTCCGGGAAAGTTTTTCGATGGCCATGAACGCCCTGACGGCGCACAAGCTGCGCTCGGCGCTCACGCTGCTCGGCGTATTGATTGGCGTCTTCTCCATCATTGTCGTGATGACGGCCATGCGCGTGCTGGAGCGGAACGCGGAAAACTGGATGAGCGGGCTGGGCAGCCAGACCTTTGCCATCCAGCGCTGGCCGCAAATCCAGTTCGGCAACAATTCCGACTGGCAAAAATACCGGCGACGCAAGTTTGTCACCTTCGAACAGGGACGACAGGTGGCGGAGAAGGCCACGCTCGCCGTCAACGTGGGAATTGAAGGTGACTTCTGGCGCGGCCAGGTTTCGACCCGCTATGCCAAGACATCGCCCAGCACCCAATTGTTGGGCGAAACCGCCGGCAGTTTCCCCGCCCGCAACTGGGAGATTAACGATGGCCGCATCCTGACCGACAACGACGTGGACGACGCGCGTGAAGTTTGCGTGCTCGGCAGCGCCCTGGCCAAGACGGCTTTCCCGTTCGGCTCGGCAGTGGGCGAGGAAATCAAAATCAACGGTTACAAATATCTGGTGGTGGGCGTGCTCGCGCCCAAGGGCGGTTCGATGGGCGGGCAACAGGATGATTTTGCCGTTATTCCCATCACCACCGCGCTCAACCGCTACGGCCGCTGGTGGGACGACCTGACCATCCTTGTGCAGTCGCGCGACCAGGCCAGCTATGATGATTGCATCGAACAAGTTCGCGGCGCATTGCGCGCACTCCGCAAGGTTCCGCCCGGAGCGCCGGATGATTTCGAGCTTTTTTCCAACGACTCGCTGATTAGTCAATTCGATTCATTCACCCGCGCCGTGCGCATTGGCGTGACCGTCATCAGTTCCATCGCGTTGCTGGCGGCGGGCATCGGTATCATGAACATCATGCTCGTCTCGGTCACGGAACGGACGCGGGAAATCGGCGTCCGCCGCGCCATCGGCGCCAAGCGGCGCAACATCATGACGCAATTCATTATGGAAGCCATCGTGCTGTGCGAGGTCGGCGGGGTCTTCGGCGTCGTTCTCGGCGTGATTGGCGGCAACGTCCTCGCGTGGTTCATGAAAGTGCCGCCCGCCATTCCCGTTGACTGGATTGTGCTTGGCCTGTTGATTTGTTCGGTGGTGGGAATCGTCTTTGGCACCTACCCGGCGTGGAAGGCGGCGAACCTGGACCCGATTGAGTCGTTGAGATACGAATGACGTCTCAACGAGAGACAGATTTTTATGCACGACTTGCCGTTGAACAATATGGTTGCCCAGCTGTGGCCTGATTTGACGGGATGCGGGTGGCTAATCTATCTTGTTCGCAGTCCGAATTTAATCACCGCGCTGTGCCGGCACGGTTTTCATTGAAGCAACTGGAACCGGGACAAAACAAGCCGCATGAGCGTCGAGCTACATTTCAACCAACAAACCAGCTGCGTGTCGCCGGGCGTGTCGCTGTTCGACTGCGCGGAGGCGCTGGGCATCAAGGTGCCGACTTCCTGCCGCAAACAGGGCAAGTGCAAGGAATGCCTGGTGGAAATCACCGCCGGCATGGATTGTCTGTCCGCCCGGGTGCCGGAGGAAAGCCATCTCAAGCAAAACTTCCGGTTGTCGTGCCGTTGTCAGATCATCGCCGACACCGGCGTCGTCTGCTGCCAGACGATGCGACGCGGCGACATGCGGATCGAGCGCCACGCGCTGCAACTGCCCACGACCAATCAGAAATTGAAACTCGATCCGGCGGTGACGCGCGACGGTGACCGGATTTTGCTGGATGGCGTGGAGATTGCGCGCTCGACCGCGCCGATTCACGGCATCGCAATGGATTTGGGCACGACCACCGTGGTCATGCGGTTGTTGAATCTGGAGACGGGCGAAGTGGTGGCGGACGCGTCGTTTGAAAATCCGCAGCGCTTCGGCGGCTCCGACGTGATGTCGCGCATCCAGTTCGACACGGAGGACAAAAGCAAATTGCTGCAACGCACGCTGGCCGGTTACATCACCCACGCCATCGAGGAGTTTCCCGTGGATCCGCAGACGATTTACGAGCTGGTCGTCGCCGGGAATTCCACCATGCGCGATTTGTTCTTCCGGCTGAATGTTTATTCCATCGGCCAGAATCCCTATCAATCCATCACCGAACTCGAATTGGCAGAAGGCAAACGCACGACGACCAGTTTGACCGAGAGCGCGAAGAAATTATTGCTGCCATTGCATCCCAGGGCGCGCGTCTA
>Ga0181528_10000616_pt1 | contig 24453 bp, 26 predicted proteins | sample PEATcosm2014_Bin_47_FD_119742 | JGI IMG/M metagenome (GOLD analysis project Ga0181528, IMG submission 119742) | Peatland microbial communities from MTU Mesocosm Facility, Houghton, MI, USA - PEATcosm2014_Bin10_10_metaG | ecosystem: Environmental > Terrestrial > Soil > Wetlands > Peat | place...
ACGTTTCTTGCCAGATGACGGCCATCGGGCAGTCGGTAACGCTCCCTTCGGCAGTGAGCGGCGTTCTCGGGGGGCCGGACTTCATCATTGACAATACCAAGGGCGCTTATCCGGTTGGTATTCGCAACAACGCAGGAACGCTTTTGGGGGCGGTGGCGGCGGGCGGCCAAGCATTGGTTTCGCTGCAAGCAACCGGTACGCAAGCGGGCGTTTGGTCGATCACTGGTTCGGGCTTGGAGCCCGGCCTTATGACCTACGATACGACTTTGAGCCTGACCTATTCGACGCCTTCGGATGTCAACTGCGTCCTGAGCGCGAACCTCTCGATGCACTTTGTCACGCTGGCGAGCGGCGGCGTCGCGGCGTTCTTGCTCGACAACATCACCGAAGTCGCCACAACCCCAGTGACGATCACCGCAACGGCCAGCTCGCAAGTTTGCGCGGCTTTCCCGCTGACCGCGACTACGGCCCTTGTCCTCTATGGCGCAAGCGCAACCGATAACCATGCCGTGGTGATTTCTGTCACCGGATCGGTCGGCTCTTATGGGCTATCGGTCGGCACGCCGCAGGCATTGACGGCTACCATGCAGGTCGGACAGCCTTGGAATTATATGCACTATGTCAACTATGCGCTGAGCAATCCTTTCGTGGCTACGCTGGTTGCGGGTTCTCTTTATCTGGCAGTCTATCAAGACACAACTTCGACGCAGCAAGTCTATGCGGTCGCAATTGGCGTAAGCGGAACTACCGTAACTATTGGAACGCCTTTAAGCCTTATTCAGAACGCCAATCTGTACGGTGAATATTTGGGCGTGTACCCAATTACGGCCTCGACGGCGACCGTAATTTACAACATTAACGGAACGGTCGGCGCGGTGGTGGTCAGCGTGAGCGGGACCACTTGCTCAAAAGGAACTGCGGCCAACTCCCCCACTGGGTCATCGAACGCGAACGGCTTTCCGGCCTGCCAGCTTTCGAGCGGCACTATCGTCCTCGGCGTAGATGGCGGATCGGGATCAACCATTTCTTACGCAATCACGCTTTCGACCAGCGGCACGACCGTCACTTGGGGCACTGCGCTGACCATTGAGAGTAGCATGGTCTCTTTTCAGGCAACGGGGGCCTCGGAGTGCGGTTGGACCGTCTCGGCCCCGCCGATGTTCCCGATCACCGCCACCACCTGTCACTACACCTACACCCCGGCAGGTTCCAACCCGTCGCGTAGCGTCGTTCTGACCAACAACAGCGGGACACTAACGGCGGGCACGATCATGTTTGGGAACGTGCAAGACACCGGTACGCCTACAAATCAAGGGTACGGCATTGCTCTCCCGCCAACCGGAGGTAATACGGCCTATCTGTCTTTGAAACAAGGCGTGGCCGTTGCCAACGGCGTCGCCCCCTACATCATGCCATCGCAAATTTCGGGGACCACTATCACCTACGGTTCCGGTCGGGTGATGAAGGAGCTACCGAACGCCATCCCGTCTCAGGGCAGCGCCGCGATTTTATCGAACGGCGACTATGTGTTTGTGGGACAGCCCGGCGCTTCTGCGCCATCGCTTGCTGTCGTGCGAACCAACGGGGTGGCTGTCAATTTCCGGGGTACCATTTCCGTGCCCCCGCTTGAAGTCCCGGCATTTGTCTTTTCGTACACTCCCGCTGTTGCGGCAAACCGAGTGGCAATTTTTGGGCAGACTTATGACGGCACGGCGGGGAGCAAATCTGTGACGCAGCCGCGCCTGCTTAATGTGGAGATTGCGGCATGACGACCATCATTCTGTCCGGCACGGCGGTACTCCAGACGTGCGATAGCGCGACGACCGACGCGGCGGGTGATGTCATCGCAATCATTGGCGGCAAACCTGATTGCGTCTATCCGGCGGCATTAGGGGTGACAGCGGTCAATAGCGTCACCCTACCTTCGCCCTGGCCGGGAAATGGCTATACTTATTCGGGCGGTATTTTTGTTCAAAAGCCACCAAATCCCGCGCAAATTTCCGTGCAGCAAGGATTGCAGGCACCCCTTATCACCGCGTCCTATAACGCTTCATTGCAGCGGCAAGCCGCTAAACTCGCCGCTAAGGGCAAGACTGCCCAAGCGACCGCCCTTTACCTTAAAGCCGCAGGAGTATTGTCATGAGCGCCCTTATCGTCAACGGGGCCACCCCGCTCGGTGGTATGTCTAATTCGATGGTTGAGAATTTCTTTCAGCTCGACCAGCAAATTAGTCGTCTTGCCGGGGCCGTGGCCGATGCCGCCAGCGGCTTCACCGGAACGGCGGGGACCGAGTATGAAACCGGCTCCAATTTCGGTGTGGTGCCGAACGCGACGCCGGGGGCGCAGGGCACCGTCTTCGCCTATCAGATCAACACCATTGCCCCGGCTTGGGCGACGTTCAGGGCGGCGGTTCTCGCCGCGATGACGCAGCTCGACAACGGCTAAGACGGAAGACCGGATTATGGCGGCTGAGCTGACGACTTGGGAAATTCTTACCGGCATCTTCATGCCCATTGCCGCCGGGGCTTTTGGCTTGGTATGGAAACGGCAGGAGAAGGTGGTGGACACCAACGAAGCGCACCATGACGAGTTGTGGGAAGCGATCAACGAGCAGCGCAACGGGCTGGCCGCGCACCGGGAAGCTACTGCCAAGGATTACATCACCAAAGTCGATTTCAACCGCCTGGAGGCAAAGATTGACAGACTAGGCGACATTCTACGGGAGAGCAGAGAATGAGCAGGGGACAGGACTTTCTTGACAGCGTGATCGTGCCAGCGCTCGACGCGCTGATGCTCGACAGCGTTGTGGCGCGGCAATTGCTGCTTGGCACCGCCATGCAGGAAAGCGGCTTGCGCGACATCAACCAGATCGGCGGCGGCCCGGCCAAGGGGCCGTTTGAGATTGAAGACGCTACCCGCGCCGACATCACCCATTGGGCGACGGTGCGCCATCCCGAGTGGGCTGAAGCGCTGGAGCGCCTAGAAGGCGACATCAAGGACGCGGCGACCGCCCGGCTGCTCTATGAGCGTGCCCCCGGCACCATCGGCACGACGCCCGAGGAACAGGCCGCTTACTACAAGCAGTGGTACAACACGCCGCGAGGCGCGGCCACCGTCGCCGAGTATCTGGCGAATTGGAAAGTCGTTTCCGAGGGGGTGGTCTTCGATCTCCTCCCTTTGGAGCAAGCAGCCCTCCCAGCCTCGCCGCCGAGCCCGACGCCGTTGCCGGTGTTGCAGCCGGTGGAGACGGGAGCGGTCCTGTCGAACCTGGACGAGCCGGTGACGGAGATAGTGGACCACGGCCTGCTGCCGGAGCCGGTGACGACCGTGGAGGATCAGGGCGGCCTGACGGTCACGGTGATGGACCTCGGCCCGGCCCCCGCACCGGAGCAACCGGCGTGAGCGCGTGGCTTCTGGCGCGACTGGATGAACCGTCAACTAAGGCGGCCCTCTATTTCGCCATAGGCCACACGGCGGCGCTGGTCGCCGGTCCCGGCCCGATCAATTGGCACGCCCTTGGGGCTGTCCTCCTGCTGGCTCTCCAGCAGGCCATTACTGCTGACAAAGGAGCAACAGCATGAACCGTGGAGCTATCTGTGCGATGCTGGCGGTGCTTACGCTATCCGGCTGTGCCGGGACATCCGTTACCGATGCCGCGAACGCGCTCAAGGACGATAAGACGAATGTTTGTGTTGTCGTTCACAACGCTTTCCCCCCCTTTGCCAACGACTTTACTATGATCCGTATGGGCGACCCTACGGGCACAGCCCCGACTTGCAAATGACCGACAACCAAATCCTGCTTCGCTTGGCGAAGCTTTCCGCAGCGGCCTATCTGATGGCCGAGACGGACGTGAAGGCGGCGGTGGAGGCATTGGATTACACCTATGTTGCCCGCGTGGCGTCGGATGAATGTGTGGCGATCATCGCCTCGGAAGAGGTTGATGGCGTGCCGGAGGCAGCGGTGTGCTTCCAGGGCACGCGCTTCGCGCAGAATACCGACCCCCAAGAGATTTGGGACGATCTGGACGATGGCACCATTGACCTCGGCCCCGAGGGGCAAGTGCATAAGGGCTTCTATGCGCCGATGTACGCCATTTGGCCGGATATCCTCGCCGCGTTGCCGGTCGGCTGCACCATCATCACCTTCACCGGGCACAGCCTCGGGGGCGTGCGGGCTAACCTTGCGCAGCGGCTCGGCCATGACGCGGGCTATTCCGTCGCCGCCGTCAGCTTCGGCGCTCCCAAGGGAGCCAACAAAGCCTTTTGGGACGCGCTCGGCATCAACCCGGTGCGGGTGGTGAACCGGCACGATTTCGCGCCCTTGTGGCCGCTCGCGGATATGCGCTGGTCGCAGCCGGAGCCGATGACGTGGCTCAACAAGACGGGCTCAATGGAAATGGTCATCGGCTGGCGGGGAATATTGCCGTCCATCGGCGACCACGACATTGACAAGTATATCGCCTCGCTGGAGGGGATTATCGGGGCAAATCTGGACAGCGCGGCAGCGATGATTTAGATTGCAGCAGGCAAACGCCTAACTTTGGAGGGTACTATGCGTAAATTTTCCGCTCTCGTTGCGGCGTTTGCTATGGTTGCGAACACCGCTTTTGCTGCCAGCGTGCCGCAGGTAACGCTCGGCCAGTCTTCCTTGCCCGGCGATCTGCCGGATGTGAACCTCGCCATCACCAACGTCAATAATGCCGTCACGCCGCAGAGCATGGCGACCTTCTCGGCGTGGCGCAATTACGTCGATAACGGCGAGTTTGCCGTGCAGCAACGCGGCACCGCCGCGACGGCGGGCGGCACGACCGGCGCACCCGTTTATGTGCCGGATCGTTGGGCCGTTTCGACCAACGTGACTTCGGGCGCGGGCTACGGTCAGATCATCACCGGCACCCCGTCGCCGGTTACGGGCTCGGCGCAGAGCTTCAAAGTTTATCGCAACTCGGGCGCATTGACCCAGCCGGTTTGCACCATACACGAAGTCCCGACCTCGGAAAGTCAGGACTTGCAGGGCCAGCCGGTCACGCTGTCGTTCTATGCCCAGGCTCTCAGCGGCTTGGCGGCGGATAACGGCAATGTCATCAACGCCTATATCATCTATGGCACCGGCACCGATCAGGGATTGGGCACGCTGACCGCCTCCCCGGCGATCACCCCGGCCTGGACCGGCATCAACAGCTCCATCACGGCGGCTTACACCTTGTCGGCCTCCACCTGGAACCGTTACACCCTGACTGGCTCCATTCCGACCACCGCCAACGAAATTGGCGTCGAAATCTGCTTCACCCCAACCGCGACGGGTGCCGGATCGACGGATGGCTTCGCTCTTGCCGATGTCCAGCTTGAACAAGGCACCACGGCTTCGGCTTTTGAGTACCGTCCTTACGGTATCGAGCTGGCGAAATATCAGCGGTATTATGTCCAGGTCGCCGATCTGGCCGCTACCTACACCTTCCCGTCCGTCTGCAACGTAGTGACGGCCAACACCACCGTCCGGTGCAGCTACATCCTGCCGGTCACGATGCGGGCCACCCCGACCACCACCGTTTCGACGGCTACCAGCTTCGGTATCTGGCTGACGGCGGGCACGGCGGGCACCTGCACCACCTTGGCGGCCACGGCCTCGGCGAGTACGCCAAATGCCGCTGCGCTGACTTGCACGACCGGCGGCACCATCGCCCTCGGCACCGGGACCGCGCTAATCGGCGGGGGTACGGCGGGCACGCTCGGTATCTCGGCTGACTTCTAAATGAGAAGGGGGCTTCGGCCCCCTTCTCTTCTTGGAGAGATAGATGCCCCCATTTATCGTTTATGCTCTCCCGCGCAGCCGCACCGCTTGGGCGGCCAAATTTCTTTCTTACCGGGACTGGTATTGCGGCCATGACGAGCTGCAACACATGCGCAGCCTGGACGACATTCGCGCTTGGTTCACCCAGCCCAACACCGGCACCGTCGAGACTGCCGCCGCGCCTTTCTGGCGGCTGGCGCGAACCTATTGCCCCGAGGCGGGGGTGGCAATTATCCGCCGCCCGATCCCCGAAGTAGTGGACAGCCTGCGCCGCGCTGGCGTGCCCGGCGACACGGCGCTGCTGACTAGGGCGATGGAAGTACACGCCCGCAAGCTGGACCAGATCGAACGGCGCATTCCCGACGCTCTCACCATCACCTTTGACGAGCTGCGTGGTGAGGACGCTTGCGCCCGACTGTTCGCCCATTGCCTGCCCTATGCGCCCGATCCGGCTTGGTGGGAAAAGCTGGCTGACGAGAATGTGCAGATCAACATGGCCGCGCTGCTGCGCTATGTCGCCGCCTACAAGCCGCAGCTCGACAAGCTGGCGGGCATGGCGAAGCAAACCATTCTGTCCGGTTTAGCGGTGCGCCAGATCGCCGGGGCCGAGGGGCTAGTGATCGCCGCCGAGCCCTTTGAGGACTTTTACCGCGACAGCGGCAAGCTGTTTGCCGAGCATCTTGTGGAAGTCGGCGAAGCGCCGGACGCTTATTCGACCAAGAATTTGCCGCTCATGCGGGTGCTGGAAAAGCTCGGGGGGCTCCAGGTGGTGACGGCGCGATGCAATGGCCGTGTTTTCGGCTATCTCATGTCGCTGATTGGTCCATCGCTGGAGCGCGAGGATATCAAGGTCGCCATGCATACCACATTCTTTGCTTCGCCTGACTTTCCGGGGCTTGGGTTGAAACTTCAACGGGCTTCCATTAGGATGTTGAAGGAGCGCGGGGTTTCCGAAGTCCTGTTGCGTGCCGGGCCGCGAGGCAGTGGCCCCCGGATGTCGGCACTCTATCGTCGCTGCGGGGCGGTCCCGGATGGCGAGCTGTTCAAGATTGCGTTTGAGGGAGACTAGGCTATGGGGCTCGCAGCGGCAGGGGTGGCAATCGGTGCGGGCACTTTGGGCCTCGGCATCGCCAATTCGGTCAGCGGCCCCAGCGGCGGCTCGGCGGGCGCGGGCAGCGGCGGCGCAGCCCCCAATATCTACATCCCGAACAACCTTTCGGGCCAAGACGCCAATTTCAACACCCAGCAGAGCTACATTACCGGGCAAAGTCCTTGGGGCACTTTGGCCCCCGAATTTGGTTCGGTCGCCAATAATCTTTACAATGACCCCTACAATACGTCTTACCAGAACGCCTCCAACACGGCGGGCGCGACTTCGGGTTGGGCGGGCAATGTCGCCTCGGGAGGCGTGGGGATGCTCGGCAACACTGCCGGGATGATTGGCGATGTGGGCGGCCTTTATTCGCAGGCCGCGAACAATCCCGGCTATGGCCTTGCGATGGGCGAAGCTCAGACCGGCGGCCAGTATCTCATGAATGTTGGCACCGGAGCTTATAATCAGGGTTCGCAGCTTGCCTCCACCGACATGGGGATGCTCCCGGCGGCGGCGAACACCTATAACGCCACGGTCAACAACCCCTATAACGCGCAGACCATCGGCGCGGCGGCGCAAGGCGGCCAATTGATGCAGGGCCAAGCGCTGACCGATTATGGCAATGCTGCGTCTATGTCGGGTGCGGGCAATTCGATCCTCAACACCGCCTTCGATCCGCAGCAGGCGCTCTATAACCAGCAATTCCAGCTCAACACCGATCAGACCCGCGCCGGGCTGGAAGCTCGCGGGCTCGATACCAGCGCCGCCGGGCAGGGGATTGAGAACAACAGCGACCAGAATTTCAATATCGCTTGGCAGAATGCGCAGCTTGGCCGACAGGCGCAGGGGCTCTCCAGCGCCGCCGCCGCCGACCAGACCGCAAGCAGCTTGGGGACCGGCGCGGGTACCAATTACGCGACCGGCGGGGCGATGCCCGGCACGGCTTACACCGGCATCCAGAATGTCAATCAGGCGGCGCTAGGGAACTATGTCAACGCCGTGGGGGGCATCGGGCAGAACACCAACGCTGCAAACTCAATGGCGGCGACCGGAGCGCAACAGACCGCACAGGGCGGGGCGATGGGCTACAATTTAGCCCAACAGAACACCAACAACCAGATTGCCGCCTATGGCAATCTCGGCAACGCCGCCACCACCTATGGTAATATGTACACGCAGGGCGCGGCGCTCGGCAACTCGGCGGCGACGCTCCAGCAGAACGCCGGGGCGATGCCCTACAATGCCAGCCAAACCATTTATGGCAACCAGGGCAATGCGCTGAATAATTACCAGCAAGCTTACAACACTGGCATGATCCCCTATCAGCAGAGCATCCAGAACTCGCTCAATTACATGAACAATGGCACCAACGCCGGGAACGCTTACGCCAGCGCGGCGCGGGGCTCTTGGGCGCAGGGGCAGCAGGCCAACCAAGCCTTCGGTGCCGGGCTCCAGGGCTTGAGCAACACCTTGATCGGCAATCAGAGCAACAGCGGTGGCTTGCTCGGGCAGGCGTCCAACCTCTATAACAATTGGAACAGCGGGGGCAGCAGCAACGGCGGTGGTGGCTCCAGCGGCTATAGCTCAATGGGCGATCTGTCGAACTATCCGAGCTACACGCCGGTCACGACCACCGACCTCGCCGCGCCGACCTTCCCAACCCCCTAGGAACAGGATCATGTCGCTCAACTCGTCCATCGGCGCACTCGGCAACGGCTATATCGGTGCGGCGGCGCTGCAAAATCAGCAGAACGCCAATCAGCTCCAGCAGCTCCAGATGCTCGCCGATCAGCAGCAGCTCGCGCAGAACCAGCAGCAGAGCCAGGACGCCAACGCGCTCAACACCGCCATCGGCAACTTCGCGCCCGATCAGATCGCCAATCTCTTCGCCAGCGCCGGGCAGAACACCGGCACCACGCCGCCGCAAGGCGGCCTGCCGCAGCCCCCAATGGGCGGCCCTCCGCCGCCCCAGCCCGCTCCGCAGATGGGGGCGCCGCCTCCGCAACAGGGTAGCCCGCAAATGCCGCCCCCGGCTCCGTCGCTTGGCGGGCCGCCGCCTAGGACCGCGCCGCCGGGCGTCGGTGGTGGTCCTCCGCCACAAGCACCGCCCCCGCCCAATCTTGGCCCCAACCAGCAAGGGGCGCAGGGCGCGGCAGCGGGACCGACGCCGCAGCAAATTCAGCAAGCCGCGCAGTCGCCGGACCCCTTCGTGCGTCAATCGGCGGAGATTGCCCAAAATCTGCCGCCGCCGTTGCGCGGACAGTTCTACCAGAAGTTTTTTATGCCGCTGATGCAGCAGAAAGCCGAGACGCAGGCCGCCGCCACGTCGCTCCAACTCAAGCGGCGCGGTATGGACTTGGCCGAGCGCAAGGAAGACGATCTGGTGGATTACCGCTCAAGCGTTGTGGACAACAAGAGCGCCGAGCTGGCCATTAAGCAAGCCTCCGCCGAAGCGCGGGCTGCAGTGGCGGAAGGGCGTCTGTCTGTTGCCCAGGCGCAATCCAAGCTGGAAGAGACACAGAAGGGCATCAATCAGCAGCTTGCCGATATCCAGAAGCAAAAGCTGGAGCTGGACAAGGGCAAGGTTGACGCGACCGGCGACAAGGCCGAAGTGGATATGGCTTACAAAGAGTTTGACGAGAACCGCAAACTCTATGGCCAGCTTGCCGCCAGCCCTACAGCTTCTCCAGATGATGTTGCGGCGGCCAAGGCTGCGATGCTGGAAAGCAAGAAGACCTATGAGGCTTCCGCCAACGCTTTTAAAGCTAAGCGCGGCGGCGCAGGCAAGCCTGCGGCACCAGCAAAGCCCGACGCGGCCCCCGCTACGCTTGACGCTTATAAATCCACCGACGATGTTGCCGCAGCCTACAAGGCGGGCAAGATTGACCGGGCAACCGCCGAGAAGATTTTGACGGACAAGTTCGGGGTTTCGGGCAATGCCCAGCCTTGATGATATCCTCGGCCCTCCGCCGCCTGTAGCTCCGGCGATCAAGAAGGATGGCAGGGTAGTGCCGGGGACGCTCGGCCAGACCCATGACGATATTCTTGGCCCGGCGACGCCGGATAAAGCCCGGGGCTTCGTCACAGCCAAAGGACAGTTTGAAGCCCGCGAGACTGCGGGTAAGGGGGCGCAGGCCGCAGGGCTTGATGTCCCCACCCGGCTTCATAGCGAGGAATTGAACGGGGCCAAGCTCTCCGTGGATAGTGTCCTTGGGGCCGCCCCCGACGCAAAGCCGTCTCGGGGCCGCCAGCTTCTTGACGCCGCTACTGCGCCGATCCGCGACTTCGCGCCGACCTATGACAAGAAATGGCGCGAAAATTTGGAGCAGGCCAAGACCGGCGTGAAGCGGATTGGCAAGGGTGAAATCCTTGGGGGGGCCAAAGACGCAGCCCTTGGAACGCTCGGCTATATTGCTTCCCCGATTGACGCCGCTGTTGAAAGCATCGTCTCCAAGCCTGTTGAAAAGGCAACGGGCACCCCCAAGGATGTGACTACGGCGGCGGTGGAAATGCTCGGCCCCGGACTGGTTGCGCGGATTGGCAAGGTGCCGGGGCTTATCTATGACGTGACCAAGGGCACGACCATTGAAAAAATGCTGTCGCCTACGACCGTTGATAAATCTTCCCAGGCGGCGGAGGGGACAATCCGCAGCGCGATTGGGCGCGGCGAGCGTGACACAGCCCGCACCGAAGCCGCGTTGACCCAGCACGCGCCGATGATCGCCAAGCTACCCGAGGCCGCCCGGCTCAACCTGATTGATTATATGGAGAACCGCAGCAAGGGGGCGACGATCCCGAGCCCCGCTTTGCAGAAGGTGGCCGACGATATTCGTGAAGCCAATCAGCTTCGCGCAGCCAAATATCGGACGTTGCCCTCCACCCAGCAGGCAGGCTTCATTGAGGATTACTTTGTGCATGAGTGGGAGAACCCGCAGAAGGCGGCGCAGTTTGCCAGCGATTTCGTGGGCAAACAGGGCAGCGGGCGCAACCTCAAAGCCCGCGAACTGCCCACCGTGGCAGATGGCCTCCGCGCCGGGCTCAAGCTCAAGACGACCGATCCGGTGGAAGCTACCATCCGCTACGCTGCAAACATGGATCGCTTCCTCGCCACCAACGAAATTGTGGACACCATGCGCGGTAGCGGGCAGGCCAAATATTTCAAGCCCGGCACCGCGCCGGATGGCTGGATGGAGATGAAGGGCCGCCTGTCGCAGAAGATTACGCCGGTAGGGCCGATGAAGCTCTACGCACCGGAGGGTGCCGCCACCGTCTTCAATAATTTCGTTTCTCGCGGCTTTGCGGATATCGGCCCCAATGCGGCCAAAGCCTATGACACGGTGCAGCGCGCCGCTAATACAATTACCAGCCTCAAGCTCGGCCTGTCGGCCTTCCATGCAACGACGATGGCCAATGAGGCGGTTATCAATGACGTGGCCCGCGCTGTCGGGCAGGCTGGACGCGGCGACTTGCTGCGGGCCGCCAAGACTGCGGGGCTGGCAATCACCGCCCCCGTCAAGACCTATCAGCGCGGGCGCGAGCTGCTGAAAGAATATCTGGCAACGCCAACCAGCACCAATCGCCCGACACCGCTTTCCAAGATCGCGCAGCTCGGCTCCGAAGCCAATATGCGGATCATCAAGCGCGATCCAACCATGATGGCTTCCGACAAGGGAAGCTATTGGAAGTCCTATCAGCGCGGCACGCTTGGCAAGGAAATGAAGACCGCCGGGGCGCAGGTAATGACGGCCAAGGGCTTCGCGCCGGAAGTCATCAAGCAAGCCGGGCGGCTTATGGATACCATCGCCGCCCCGCTGTTCGACAAATATATTCCGACCCTTAAAGCCGGAGCCTTCTATGACAACATGGCCGAATGGCTGCGGGCCAATCCAAGCGCTGCTGCCGCCGAGGAACAAAAGGCGGCGCGGGCGATATGGGATAGCATTGACAACCGCTTTGGCGAGCTGGTGCAGGATAATCTTTTTTGGAACAAGATCGGCAAGCAGATCGCCCAAGTGGTCACGCTGTCGCCGGGGTGGGGCATCGGCACAATCCGCGAGATTGGTGGAGGCGTGAAGGACATTGCGACCGGCAAGGGGCTGACCGAGCGGGCCAAGTATGTTGTGGCGCTCCCGATTGTCACCGGCTTGACCGGCTCAATCCTGCAATATTTCAAGACCGGCCAGACGCCCGACGAGCGCACGCTGCTGGGGCTTTATAAAACCGGAGGCAAAAACCCTGACGGCTCCGACGAGCGGGGAATGGTGCCGGGCTATATGAAGGATGTCATTGGCTACGCACACGATCCGGGGCAAGAAATTGCCAACAAGGCCAACCCGGCGCTGTCGCTTGGCGTTGACCTCGCCACCAATAAGGATTGGCGCGGTCTGCCGATTGCCAACCCCACCGACAGCGCCAAGCCGGGCGAGCGTACCAAGGAGCGCCTTGGCTACGCCGCCGAGCAGATTGAACCTATCGCGGTCGGCTCTTTGATGCACCAGAAAGCGGGCTCCAACATCTCCCCGATGGAACGTATTCTTGGCGTGCGCCCGGCACCCGCCTATGAACAGAACCCGGAGAAGGTGGAGAAGATCGAAAAGGGCTTGGCAACTCGCGCCTGGACGAAGAAACTACGGGCTGACGCCCTCGCCAAGAAGCGGGAGAAACCTTGAGCGCCTTGCCCCGCGCTCAAGTATTTTCATGCGGGCATAGGAGTACCGATCATGACAACAAAGACGATGAAAGCAAAGGCAGCGCCCAAAACCAAAGGCAAAACCGTCTCCAGGAAGGCGTGAGGAAATGGCCCGCATCCTTATTATCGACAAGGGCGGCTACGTCGTCGATTGGGCGCTGCGGTGCCAGAATGACGGCCACAAGGTCAAGGTCTATATCCGGCAAACCGAAAAGACCCGGTTCATCGGTAAGGGGCTCCTTGACCTTGTGGCAGATTATCGGGAATGGAAGCGGTGGGCTGACCTCGTTTTCCTCCCCGACAACACCATGTATATTGACGAGCTGGAAGTATGGCGCAAAGAAGGCATCCCCGTTGTCGGCTGCAATGTTGAATGCGCCAAGTGGGAACTGGAGCGCGGCACCGGGCAAAATATTTTCCGCCGGGCCGGGATTGAAGTTCCCAACTCCAAAGTTTTCAACGACTATGACGCGGCGATTCGGCATGTGAAGCGCGAAATGAAGCGCTTCGTGTCGAAGCCGGACGGCGACGCCGACAAGGCGCTGTCCTACTGCTCAAAAAACCCCGCCGATATGGTGTTCATGCTGGAGCGGTGGAAGAAGACCAACAAGCTCAAGCGGTCTTTTATTTTGCAAGAATTTATCCCCGGCACCGAAATGGCGGTTGGCGGCTGGTTCGGCCCCGGCGGCTTCAATGATGGCTGGTGCGAGAATTGGGAATTCAAAAAGCTGATGAATGGCGACCTCGGGGTTGCGACCGGCGAGCAGGGCACCGTGCTACGGGTAGTGAAGAAATCAAAGCTGGCCGATAAGGTATTGGTGCCGGTGGCCGACGCGCTGGAAAAAGCGGGATATGTCGGCTACATTGACGTGAATTGCATTATTGACGAGAACGGCACGCCGCTGCCCCTGGAATTCACTTGCCGCCCCGGCTGGCCGCTTTTCAATATTCAGCAATCGTTGCACCAAGGGGACCACGCGGAATGGCTGCTCGATCTGGCCGAGGGACGGGACGCAAACAACTGGCTGATGGACACCATCGCCGTGGGAGTGGTGCTGTCGATCCCGGACTATCCCTACAGCCAATTCACCCGGAAGGAAGTGCGGGGGATACCGATCTATGGATTGAAGCCCTCGCTGATGTCCCAAATATCCCCCTGCGAGATAATGATGGGGGAAGCCCCGCAGATGTTCGGGGACGCGATAGAGACGGGGCCGATCTGGACGACAGCGGGGGACTATGTGCTGGTGACGCACGGCACCGGGCAGACGATCCTGCAAGCCAAGAACGCGGCCTATCGGGTCATGAAGAAGCTGGAGCTTCCGAACTCCCCGATGTACCGGACGGACATTGGGGATCGCTTGAAGAAGCAATTGCCCACACTGCAAGCCCAGGGCTACGCGCTGGGGATGCAGTGGACGACCGCGTAACCCTCAATGATGGGGTGGGGCTGTCGCTCGGCAAGCTGACCGAGATTGTCGGGATCAAGTTGGACACCACCAGCCCTGACTATCTCAAGCTCATGTCGATCCAGAAGGACGCGGCGGTGGCGTTGCTCAACACCGCCGTCAAGGTGGACGAAACCCGCCTCAAAGCCCGTGCCGAGAACAGCCTCAACCGGCTGCTCGACAAGATCAACCAGCGGCGACTGACGGCTTAGGGACTTCGCGGGGCACCCCCGACACCGCCGGGTTGGTCAGATCGACCTTCCACACCTTCACCTGCCCGCTGGCGTGCAGCGTGCCCTTGCCCATGACAAACAGATGGCCGCCCTGAATCAGTGTGCCGTCTTCCAGGCATTGGCGACGCACTTCCAGCGGGTTATGGCCCATTTTCAGCAGCCATTGCCGGAAAGCCTTCTGCTCGAAATAGGCCGTGATGGGAGCGCCATCGGTCGCCAGCTCGCGGCGGATAAATAGCGGGCCGGTAGGGTCTTTGTGGACGGTGTATTTCCGCTGCGCGTTGGGCTCGCCGATCACGGTCAAGGTGTTGGCCGGGTGCGCATCAATGAAGCGCGAAATGACGTTGCCGTGGCTCTCGCTGTTGGCGAGGTTGTTGATCTTGAGGTTGACGATCTGGTCCACCGCCCAATCCATCACCCAGGGGGTGGAGAACTCCAGGATACTCATTGCGTTGGTCAGCCGGGCCGCCGCCGCCACGCAGGCCAGCAGGCGCACCCAAAAGCGGTCCTCGGGGCGGTTGCCCAGCACCCGGCTATAGTGCGTCACGCTGTCGCTGACAAGCTTGGCGACGGCAGGGTAGTTCTTCACCAAGCGGCGCACATAATAGTCGCCAGCGACGCCTCGGTTAGCCCACAGCGCTCGCATTTGCCGGTGGCCTTCCTCCAGCGTCACCTTGTCGCCGAACTTCGGCACCGGGAACTCGAAAATGCGCTTGGCGTCCTCCGGCGTGCCGATCTTGTCCACCAGCGAGTGGTTGCAGGTGGCGATCAGGATGGTGGACCAGCTCGCCGACGACATCTTGACGCTGCCATCCATCTGCGAGCGCAGTTTGTCCCGGCCATCGGTGAAATTGAGCGCGTAAGCCCGCGCCTCTTCCTCGGTCATCTTGTGCGCGTCATCGACCACGATGGGGAAATTGTTGATGACGCCGAACGAGTTGAAACGCGAGCTGGGAGTATCGCCGGTTTTGAACACCAGCGATTTTTCCTCGCCCCAAATCGACACCGCGCCAAAGGCGGCCTGCGACTTGCCGCCGCCGCTCTCGCCGACCAGCGACACGATGACGCCGGGGCTCTCGGTGAAGTGCATGAGGGGCGCGGCAAAGCCGCAGAGGAAGGTGAAGGCGTGCGGCTGCATGTCGGCGCAAAAGAACTGCTGCGCGGCCCGCTGCCACTCGGCCAGGGTGCCACGCGGCTCCATCATCGCGCCGCGCTGCTCAACCTGGATGATGCCGCCGACCGGCGTCACCGAGCCGTCCGGCTTGTACTGCCGCAAGCCAAACACAAAGGAGTTGTCGGCCTTCCAGCCGAATTGTTCATAGCCCATTTCACGCCTCATTTTCTCAACACAGTCGGCGATGCTGACATGCAGATAATCCTGCATCCGCTTCATTTTGCTGGCGGCGATCTTCACCCCATAGGTCGCCAGGAAGCCCATGAGCTGGGAGCCCGCCGCGTCCATTGCATTGAGGGTAAAGGTGCGCCAGCCAATGCCGGGGGTCCAATGCCGGACCACATATTGCGTCTTAACCGAAGTCTCGCCCTCGCGGATCGCCTCCAGATAAACCGGATAAGGGTAAAGAACCTCCACGATCCGCGTGCCGCTCATTTTGTCGGTTTCTTCATAGCAGACCGAATTGCCATGACCCCAATGGTAGCCGATGGGCATCTTGGGCAGGCCGTTGGCCTCAATGTCGGGCGTGCTGGCCGGGTCCAGCTTGTCGGTGACGCCCAAAGTGATCGGGGATTTGATCTTGCCCTTGTTGATGCAGTTGTTGCAGGGGCCGGAATTGAGCGCGGCGAACTGGAGGCAGGTGGCGGGGCCGGGCGCGGCCCTTGCGTGCGCCAGCTTCTTGTCCGTCTCCTCCTCGGAATAGTTGGGGTGCCCGGCACTCCACTCATGCGCCAGATTGTCGCCATCGGCGCAGCGACCAATGACGGTCAAGCCAGCATACCAGATGGGCTCGGGGACGTTGCCGCGCAGATCGCGGATGATTTTGAGCTGGGGGCAGACCGGAGCGATCTGCGCGGCATAGGACGGTTTATAATCCCCCCCTCCAATCTTTCCTGCGTCGAAATGGGTAATTTCCGCAGCTTGAATTTCGGCGGGGGCAGCGCCTAGATTTGAGGGAACCGTGGAGGGTTGCAAAATGCCTAAGATTTCATCGTTGGTGAACGGTCCTTTCTGCGCGAGCAGCGCCACCCCTATCGGGGAGGACTTGTAATTATGCGTGCCCGGCGTGCGGAGGATACTGGCTTGGTCGCTGGTACGCGAAGTATCGACCTTGAGCCCATGCTGCACGGCGAGCGCTTTGAGCGCTTGAGCGTGCTTGCGCCAGACCGTCGCCTCAAGCGGCGTCGTCAGCGGCCAATAGACGTGCAAGCCCCGGCCCGAGCTGACGATGGTTGGCATGGGCAATTTGGTGGCTTGGCAAAACTGCCCAAGAGCAAGGGCGGCGGCACGCTGGTCCGAGTAATCCTTTTGGGGGCCGCAGTCGATATCAAGCCAGAATGATCTGACGGCCTCCACCTTGGCCTGCGACCGGCCCTTGTAGGCCGTGCCCGCCTCGCTGTAGCTGGCGCAGGCGTGATAGGTATCGAAGCCCTTGGCGCTCCAGAACAGCACCCGGTCGGCCACTTCCTGCGCCGAGCCATACCACTCATGGGTGGCGATGGGCTTGGGCTCCGCAGGGACGAAATGGATGGCGCAGAAAATGCCGGTTGGCGGCAGGATCAGCTCAAGGAAGTTTTTGGCCTGTTGCGACATGGAGGACATCCCTAATATAACTGCGGCGCGTATATTGGCTCTTGCCGGGGGGCACCGGGAAGGGGCTTGTCGGCTTATTCAGCAGCTTGACCAAGACCATAAGCCGGGCGTGCAACGCCTCGCGCTTGAATTCGTGCGGCTGGACGCCCTGCAACCAGTTGTAAATTGAGGATCGCGGCACTCCGAACCACAGGGCTAGGTCGGAGGTAGAGAGTGCCGCCCGCAGGCGGCACTCGTCCAACAGCGCGTTGAAGTCGCGCATTACCCGAAGTCAATCCCGCTCAGGATGCCGTCCAGGGCGGCGTCGGAGGGGACCGCCGTACCGGCTGCGCCGGGAGCATCGTCAAAGCCTCCCTGCGCCTGCTGCGCGGCCTGCGGGGCCGGAGCAGCGCCCAGGCCACCGAAGGAACCGAGCCCCCCGCCAACCGCGCCCTGTTGCGCCGCCGCTTGCGCGGCGTTGTCAGCGGCCACCTGCGCCGCCGAGCGCCGGGTGCGCTTGGGAGCCTCGGCTTGCGGCTGCGAAGCCGGTGCCGCCCGCTGCGCGGCGGCCTGCTGGACATGCGCCGGAGCCTGCTGGAGCGACACCACATTGCTCGGGGCAGCGGTGGCGGTCTGCGCGGGCACGTCCTTGGTACCTACGGCCTCGGCGATTTCCTCGCCCTTGTCGCGCAGGGTTTCCTGCACCACCGGCAGCTCCGTCTTGGCGTCCACATAGCGGGTTGCCTTGAAAGCCAGCTTGGGATAGGTCGCCTGCTGGTCGAACGACAGGGACAGCACGACCATCGGCAGGGGCACGCCCCGACCTTTCAGATCGTTGTTGACCGCGCCGAACGCCTTCATGCTGGCGGCGGGCACCCGCAACTCATAGACCGGCCCCTGGATGTCCTCGGTCAAGATCACGGCCAGCTTCTTGGCGTCGGCACATGCCTTGATCGCCGCGCCGCCGGGGGTGACTTTCGAGCCCCAGGCATTATGCGGGCAGGCTGCGCAGGTGGCGCACTGTGGCGTCTCGGCGCGGGATGACGGGCCTATGCCGTTATCCGAGAAGCAAGTGGGGGACACCGGCTCCGTGGTGGAGGGATCGAAAGGCTTGTCATAGTAGATTTTGGAAATGGCCGGATTGGCACCGACCACAATGGCGTCAACGAAAACCCCGACTTGCTGCGAGAAGTTGCCAACCCGCACTTCGTCACCATCCATCGTGATTGCGGTGAACTGGCGGCCCTTGATCGACAGCCGGGGATGACCGCCGCCCTGGATGCCGCCGCCAGCGGCGTCGGCCAGCCCGAGCAGGCCGGTCGCCCACTCCTTCAAGCTAGCCGGAAGCCCCGACAATTCCGGGGCGAGGACCAATTGATTGCTCATGCGTGTTCTCCTTTCAAGAATTTCTCAAATTCCCCGGCGCTGGCGACGAGCTGCGCCGCCGACTTGGCCGGGAAATAACGAAGGGCCATATCCAGCGCGACTTGCCGGGTCTGGCGGTCATTGAAGATCACTTGCAGCGCGGCTTGCTGCTGGTGAAGGGCTTGCGCTTCCTCATTGGAAGCCAGCCGTCCCTGTACTTTTTCGGTCACGATGCTCTCCTCACGTTGACTTTGGTGATATGCTCCACGGCCACGCCCGGCGGCACCTGCCCGCCGTTCATTTCCATGAACTCCTTGACGCCCGTCTTGTTGACACGGACATCGGCCAGCGACCAATCGGCGGCCAGCAGCGCCCGCACTACGCGGACACCCAAATCCTCGGCCCATTGCTCCTTGGGGACGGGGATATGCTTCATCAACTCGCCCGCCACCGGGCGCAGGACTGCAACCATGAAGCTCTCCCGATCTTCCAGGCGAGCGCTCATGGTGGTGGACTTGTAGGCGGTGCCCATAGCCGTCTTGTAGCTGTTCACCCCGTCCTGATTGAGATTGGCGAGCAGCCAAGCCTCAATCTTCTCCATCTGCTCATTGAATGGGGTCAGCTCGGCGGTGTGCCGCTCGCTGATTTCCTTGATCTGGTCGCGCAGGGCAACATATTTGCCGATCACGACATCCTTGGTAATTGCAGTCATTTCCCGTTCTCCACGATCTTGAGTATGGCACCCTGCAAGCTCTCCTTCTCGCTCAAGCGCCGGTATATTTCCCGTTCAACCGGCGTCGAAGCCAGATGAACCACCAACATCCGATTTTTCTGGCCGGGCCGGTTGATCCGTGCATTGGCCTGCAAATAGACCTCCAGGCTGTCAATCGGCCCGAACCACACGATGGTATTGGCGGCGGTCAAAGTCAGGCCGTGCGCCATTGCCCTCGGGTCTGCGACGATCACTTGCGGGTTGGCCTCCGATTGGAAAGAGCGGAAAATCTCCGTCCTGTTCTTTTGGCTTACCGAACCCGTCACCATCGCGGTCGGATACTCTTTAGAAAGGGCACGATAGAGCATATTGACCACGCTGGTCAATGGGGCAAAAACGATGGTTTTGGCAGAAACGCTATCGAGTACCTGTTTTAGTTCATCCACCTTGGCCCCGGCGTCCAAGTGATGTACTTCATGGTCGGGGCCATAGATCGCGCCGCAGGCGATTTGTATTAGCTTGCCGCGTAGCACCGCCTCGTTCACCGCGTCGATCTGCGTGCCGTCCGTCATGGTCAGCGCGAGCTGCTTTTTCATGTCGTCATAGGCTTTCTTCTGCTTGTCGGACAGCGGCACTTCCCGCGTCTCGGTCATGCACTCCGGCAGATCAATGCAATCCTCGCGCTTGAAACGGATCGCGGGCTGGAGGGTGGCGGCCACGGTCTGCGCGGCGTCATGCCGGGCCACCCACTTAAATTGGGATAATTTAACCATCGTCCGGTCGCGGAAACCGAAAAAGCTGGTGTTGGTCGCGCCGATCAGCTTGGCGATGCCCCAGGCATCGGTTGGGGTGTTGGCGGCGGGGGTGCCGGTCAGCAGCCAAGCACGTGGCTTGCCCGCCAGAATGGCGCGGAGCATCCGATAGCGGATATTGCCGGAGTGCTTGAAGGCGCTGGCCTCGTCCACAATGACCAGATCAATGTCGGTGCGCTTCGCCAAGGCGTCGGCCATGCCGCGCACTTTGATGCCGTCATGGTTGATGATGTAAAAATCCACGTCCTTCGCCAGCTCGTCCATGCGCTTCTCCACCGAGCCGTGCAGGATCGAAAAATAGCGCTGGCCGAGGAAGTGGCGGTAAATCTCGTCCCCCCAGGCGTTATTCATGGTCGATAAGGTGCAGACGATCAGCACCTTTTTGACCAGCCCCAGCTTCATGAGATAATCGGCGGCCCACAGGCACCCGAGCGTCTTGCCGGTGCCCATGTCGGACAGGTTGAAGCATTTGGCTTGCAGCGCCATGAAGCCCGCCATGACGCGCTGGTGATTGAACGGCGCGAAGCGGCCCGGCCAATCATAGGTCACGTTCATCGGGTTGACGGTGGGGAGCCCGAGCTGGTGGCAAATCAGCATCGTGTCATGGCGCACCGGCACCGCCACGGTATGGGCGTCGATCTTCTTGGCGATTGGGATGCACTGCAACACCTGTTCGGGCGAGCGCAGCTTGTAGACCACGGCCTTATGCTGCTCAGAAAAATACATGGCGGATCGCCTCCACGTCGCGCACCAGCATCCATAAACCCCCGGCCAGCATAATCTCGCGCTGCATCCGCTCCTGCCAAGGCGACAAGGTGCCCGTCTCGCTCTTGGCCTCCAGGGCGAAGAAGCGGCCCCGGTAGCAGCCAATAAAGTCGGGGATGCCGCGTACCCCGTATCCGGTCGGCACCGGCATGAAGAACCAGCAGCCCTCAATATCCTTGAGGAAGGTTTTGATGTCGCGCTTGACCAGCGCCTCGGACTTCATCGGGGCACCAGCATGAGCATATCCTGGAAACAGCGCAGCGCCATAGCGGCCACGCCGACGCCAACCAACAGCTTGTCGTTAGGGATTGCCCAGGCATTGCCGCCCGTCCCGTTGGGGCGGAGGATGCCGCCGACAAAGCCGGTCACTTCGCCTCGCTTGGCCTCGGCCAGCAAGTCCTCCAGCAGCTTGACCACCACCGGGTTAATCTCGCCCGCGTCAACCGGCTTGCGGTCGAACATGCTGACGACTTTGGGGGGCTCCTCGGTCATGATTTCCTCGGGTTATGGGGACACGAAAAGACCGGGCACCAGCCGCACAAGGGCGACGGTTTGGCCCGCCAATCCCCCGTTTCCTCGGCCCGACGCACCGCGTTGATGGTCGGCAGGATGGCCGACCATATCTTGCCCTGGTCGGCCCGGTGGAAGGTGCGCGGCGTGCCGATCTTACCGACTTTCAACCAAATATTGGCTGTGGTGATCGTTTCGACGCTCGGCCAATGGGCGAAGCCAAACAGGGCGAACAGCTCCAACTGCATGGGCTTTTCCTTCACCTTGCCGGTCTTCCAATCGAAGATCGCCGCAGCTCGCGGCCCGGCCAGCGCCACGTCCAGCACGCCCCGGCCATCCACATCCGGCGCAAAGAAGCCGGTCGGGGTGAAGTCCTTGCGGATGCCAACCTTGAACTCGGTCAGCACCGGTACGTCCAGTTTCTTGGCCTGCGCCTCTATCGACGCGCAAGCGGCCTCATAGAAGCCCGGCGCGGGCGGCAGCGGGCGGCCCTCTTTCAGCCGCAGCTCCAGCGCCTTGTGATCCGCGTTGCCCTTGGCCTGCTCCGGGGTATCCGGCTCGGGCTTGATGTCCTTGGCGACGTGCTTGTGATACGCCCACTTGCCGCAGGTGGTGAACAGATCAAGCGAGGAATAGGACCAGACCATGCTCATTTGTCGTACCTCTCGCTATGGCCGCCCTCGGCGTCAAGGGGAATGCCGGGGCACCAGCTCGGCACCCGCTTCATTTCGGCCAGGGCAAACGCTAGGGCTTCATCGGCCTCCGCCTCGGGGGCGAGAAATGTGATGTCGTCATGCACTTGCAGCACCACCGGATAGCGAGCGCCGATGCGCAGCATGGCTTCCCGGATCAGCAGGCCGGAGAACAGGGCTTGCGTGATGTTCTCGACCAGCAGCGCCCCATAGACGCGCTGCGGCCCGCGCCCCCGGTCCACGGTGAACTGCACCCGGCCATTGTCCATGTGCCGCTCCAGGCCGCGATACCACAACGGCGCACCGTTCGGAAGCCATAGGGCTTGGCGGTGACAGCGGAGCGGCCCCCAATCGCAGCTCGCACCGGAGAACAGGGCTTCCAGTATCCGGTCGCCCTCTCGCCACAGGCGCACCACCTGCGGGTGGCTGGTGCGGTACAGCGACACGGCGGCCTTGGCCTCGTCATCGGTCAGGACAATCGGCGGCCCGCCCAGCGCGCCTTGACGGCAGACAATTTGGAACTTTCCCGCGCTCATGCCGTAGCCGCAGCCCAGCTCAATTGTCTTGCCCAAATGGCGCTCCTTCTTGTCGGTCCGCGTGATCGGGCGGCCATAGAAGGCGGTGCTGTTCTCGCTGTAGATGTCGATGCCGCGTGCAAACTTGTCCAGGACATCCCATTGCCCGGCCAGCCAGTTGACGCCCCGGCACTCCACCTGCGAGCTGTCCACCGTGACGACGCGATAGCCTTTAGGGGCGACGATGCACTTTTTCAGTGCTGGGGTGAAATTCTGCCAATTCACTTTGTCCCCGCCAGCGAAGCGGATGGTGTGCGCTCCGGCATATTTGAGATAGACCGGCAACGGTCCCCGCGTCGCCATGCCCAGCAGCCGCTCGGCCCGCGTCTCGCCGATGGTCGATTTGACGCCCAGGCGGGCGGCGGCCATCGCCTGCACCGTCTCGTTCTCATGCTCCAGCAAATCCTTCATGCCCTGGTCGGTCTTGCTCAGGGCCGGGATCTCCTTTTCGGGATTGGTCGGGCTGGTCTTCATCGGGCAGGGCACGCCCAGCGCCTCCAGCAGCGTCTTGAACTGCGCCGAGCTTGCCATTTCCTCCGCCGTCGCGCCGATCTTCGCCAATAGGCTGGCCTTCTTTGCCCGCTGGCTATCCAGCTCGGCCTGACAGGCGGGCACGTCCAGCAGCAATTGCGGTTCGGTAAACATGCGGATGGTTTGGTCAATGATCCGCAGCTCGGAGCGCGGGATCAGCGGCAGTAATTTTTTGAAAATAATATGGGTCAGCTCCACGTCATGGGCGCACCCCGCGCCAAGCTGTTCCGTGATGTCTCTCGGAAGGTCGCGCAGCCCCTTGAACAGATCATAGGGCACGTTCTTGTCCGGCAGCTTGAAATGCTTCGCCAGCTTGGCAAGGCTTCCACCGACTTCGGTGCCAAAGATCAGCCGCGACATTGAGAGGGTATCAAACCAAAAGGCCGGTTTGAGGCCATAGACGTGCGATAAAATAGCGCCGTCAAAATGAGCGTGATGACATAACACGGCGGAGGTTGAAATCAGCTCGCGCAAGCGGGCGTCTTTAAACGGCAGCGCCGGGTCGGCATCCTCTACAAAATTCTTGTCGTTCGGCCCGGCCAGCCAGGAGGCGGGCTGATCGCCGAGCTTGAGCCCGACCAAATGCACCTTGAAACGCGGATCGCGGATATATTCCTCTGTCGTCATCCGCGACAGAGTGTAGTCATTTGAGAAAAATGTCTCAAAGTCCAGCGTTACAAGGCGCATGGTCTTCTGTCTCCACAAAATTGAGGGTAGAGCTTAATTCCCTTGTTCTAGTTTGTCCACCCCCTTGAGCTGCAAGCGAAGCATCTTGTTCTCGGCGCTCACTTCGTCGGCATAGAGTTTGATGCCGCCGAGCTGCGCCCGCAGGCTGGCAACTTCCATCTGCAATTCCCTTTCGCGCTCGCTGGAGCGCTGCAAATCAAGTTCAAGCTGTCGGTTCATCTGGTCCCCCTAATACAAAGATTTGGTCTTGAATGTGAAGCGGCCTCTTGCGTCGCGGGGCGGCAGCTTGTGCCGCCAGCGCAACCCATAGCCTACCAGCCCGCCGCCGAAGGCGGCCAGCAGGATCAATGCGATTTGCACGGCCATGATGTGATATCCTCAATCTGGTGCCAGTTCATAGCGCCACCCATGCGGCATAGAGCAGGGTGAACACCCCGAGCAGGGCCAGGAAGTCCAGCGCTGCGCGGCGGAGCTGGCGGGCTTGGCGGCGGGTCATTTCCGGCCATCCGCCGCAGCCAGGGCGAGCAGCGCCGGGCCGTAGGCGTCCCAAAATTTCCGCGCCTTGACGCCACCCATGCGGGCAATCCGCTTATTGTCAAACGTCGCCCAATCGGCCAGCTTGTGCAGCTCGCACCCGACCTGCATGCGATCGTCCAGGATGTAAACCATATAAGGCAGGCCTGAGAGCTGGAGTGGGGCGCGGGTGATAATCATCCTGTCGCGCCATTTCGTATTTTCGAATTTGGCACCCGTGAGATTGGCACCCGTGAGATTGGCACCCGCGAGATAGGCACCCGTGAGA
>Ga0181528_10000617_pt1 | contig 24372 bp, 20 predicted proteins | sample PEATcosm2014_Bin_47_FD_119742 | JGI IMG/M metagenome (GOLD analysis project Ga0181528, IMG submission 119742) | Peatland microbial communities from MTU Mesocosm Facility, Houghton, MI, USA - PEATcosm2014_Bin10_10_metaG | ecosystem: Environmental > Terrestrial > Soil > Wetlands > Peat | place...
GGTTCGCGACAAACTTCATCTTCGTACCGTTGCCGAATTCACCGAGAGTATAAGTAACGCGGGCGAAGCCATCGAACACCGGGCCGACTTCCTTAATGGCGTCAGCATCGCCGCTGGCGTAAACCGCGACGTCGCGTGTCTTGGCCTGCTCGCCGGTGCCTGACAAAGTACAGTCGAGCAGGGTGATTCCTTTTTCAGCAAGCAGAGCACGAACCTTCTCTTTTGCGGCTAGCGACATCGTGCCTGTTTCTATCACGATGGTTCCTTTGGCGGCGCTAGCAGCCAAGTCCGCGCAGACCGCGCCGAGTGCGGCTTCGGAAGCCAGTGACAGGATGATGTGGCGGCAGCGCTTGCCAACTTCACGCGCATTGTCGAGCGCAGTTCCTCCCGCTTTGGTCAACTCTGTGCGGGCTTCGGCCAACAGATCGGTTCCGAAAACTTCGAATCCCGCTTTGACAAGGTTGGACGCCATGGAGGAGCCCATAATTCCCAATCCGATTACTCCGACAGACCCTTTTTTCTCCGTGCTCATTTTCGTCCTCATATTCGGCGGCGTTGCGCCAATTGTTCGACCCGCACCGACTCCCGACCGGCGCGAATGCATCCATGGACTCGGACCTAACTCTGACTGGCAGTGGCCGCCGCAGAGCTTTCTTGATCGAGCGTTTTGACCAATTCGTCTGACGTGACTACCCGCCCGATGATCCGCTTCATGATTTTGATTGCAGCTTCGTGAAAGTCCCGGCCATCCATGCTATCCATGCAGTCCTCAACCATGATCACGCGGAAGTCGCGGTTGGTCGCTTCAAAACTGGTAGAAAGGCAACAGGAAGAAGTATTAATTCCCGTGATGATGACGGTATCGACTTCGAGATTTTTCAAGACAAATTCGAGGTCGGTATGTAGAAAGCAGTTGTAGCGTTTCTTGGTCGGTACAACGTAGTCGCCTGGCTGGTAGAGTGCGGGGATAATCTGCGTTCCTACCGAGCCAAACATATTGTGCCGCCCAGCGGTTTTCCGGATGGACTTCGGATCTTCGTCATTGGCGCGCCAGTGGGGGTTTGACAACGCTTCCTGGGCATTGCGAAAACCAGCGGTCACGTGAATGATCGGGATCTGTTTTTCCCTGAGCTGATTAAAGAGCTTGGCTGTATGTTCGATTATGGTTTTGCAACGATCCGCAGGCAGAGGCATGGTAGCCACTTCTGGATCCAAGTGACCGCGATGCATGTCCACGGAAATCACGGCATATCTACTCATATGGAGACCTCATTTTGTTCGCGTCGGTGGAAGAACGCAAGGCAGATGCTCCGGAGGATATGGCAAAACCGCCGGCGAAGTTTGCTGCGCTTCACCGACGGTGTCCTATATTAGCCTTCGACGGCCTCGATCTGCTTGGTTTCCGCAGCCTTGCAAATTGCTTCAAAAGCGGCGATATTTGCCACCATCTCCTCGGCTGTTATCGGATAAGGCGCCCGTCCGGCGGCAGCGTCGGCGAATGTCTCCACGTTAGCACGAACCATTAACATCGGTGGGTATTCCACGGTCACGGGACGGCCACCGGTCATGCACTTGGTCAAGACCCAGCCTTCCGGCGCCTGGGGATGACTCTTGTCCTGCAGTTCCAACCATCCCTTGCTTCCAAGGACCGAAAAACGGATCGAGAATGGCGGCCCAAACATGCTGCAGATGACGGCATTGGCGCCACTCTTGAACTTCATCAAAACTCCGAGCGTTTCGTTGTCGTGCGGCGTAATGAGCGAACTCATGCTAGCCACAACAGTTTCGGCGGGGCCATTGACGGCCACGCAGAGGTCGAGACCGTGGACGGCCATCGCGGTCATCGATGTGCCTCCCGGAGCTTCCGCTTTTTGCACGCGCCAGTTGTCGGCGGCCAGCGGCCTCAGGTCAAAGGTCAAGGTCGCTTCCGTCGTTTGGATGGTGCCGAGTTCGCCCGATCTCACCATCTTCAGAATATCCATCATCACTGGCTTGAAGCGGTGCTCATGACCGACGCCGAGAACTACGCCGGCAGCTTTGCAGGCTTCGACCGACGTCACCGCGTCCTTCCGGGTCATGGCCAGCGGCTTCTCACAGAAGACATGCTTTCCGGCCTTTGCTGCAGCCACAATCTGCCGTGTGTGCATTGTGTGAGGAGTACACAAGATCACGCCACCGATGTTGGGATTTGCCAGAGCGGTGTCGTAATCGCTTGTAAATTCGAGACCCTGAGATTTTGCCCATTCCCCGGCGGCGGGAACGACGTCAACAGCCAGCGCGACTTTAACCTTCGCGCTGTCTTTTAACATCGCGATCATGGTTTTTCCCCACCACCCTAAGCCGACCACAGCCAGATTCAACTGGCCCGTCTCTGAAAAACCTGCTCTGTTCATAACGAATAATCCTTTCGATAATTAAGTTTGTCGAGAACCTATGGGTTCAAGATTACTCCAGTCAATGACGCGCTTCGTTAGGCTCTCTTTGGCACAATCAGTTGCTTGGGATCTACAAAGGCCATTGCGACGATGCCGATGACCGGAAACAGCGTCAGTTCGATGAATGCAGCTCCGCCCCAGCCAAACTTACCGACCAGAATCGCCATCAGGTAGCCGGCAGTAGAAGCTGCTCCAAACAACGACGTGAGGAAGATCCCCGACGCGCGCCCTACCATCTGCGGGCGGACGCTACGCTGCAAGAGCGAGAGTAGGTTGACGAAGACAAAGCCGCTAGCAAGAGCACCCGTCAAGAAGCATAGCGCGCATTGCGCCGGCAAGGCAGTTGCCAAGTTGTACATTGAGAATCCGACGGCGGCGAGAAGCGCGAAGGAAGTGGCCGTGACCCAGCGCTGCTGGAAGCGATCACCGAACCATCCGCCAACGAAAGACATGAACCCGCCAAGGCCGAAATAGCTGAATGCTACGGCGGCATTCATCGGCGCGAACTTCAAGACATCTTTGACATATGTTGTGTATAAGCCGAGGAATCCGTACAGTGAATATCCAAGAATAACCGAACCGATGAAACCCAGGATGACATTGCGATTCCATACGTTGGCAGGCATGTGGCTAAGCGCCGCTACGTCCACAGCGGCAGTCGAACCCGGCCCTTTGCTCTCGCTGAAACCCTTAGGCACAAAGATCAAAACCAAAGCGCAGAGTACAAAACCGATGCCGCCGAACCAGACAAAAGGCACATGCCATGCGACTGACGCAAGCTGTGGAGCCTTGGCCGCTGCCGACTGTACTAATTGAGCGCCGATCCGTGGGCCAAAAAATCCGCCTACGCCGTAAGCCACAATCATCCATCCGATGTAGAAAGACCTCTTCCGGTGGAAGTAGCTGCCGACGGCGGCAAACAGCCCAGCCATCTGCATTCCTTCACCGATTCCCGTCATCGCCCGGTAGATCAGCATGTCCCAAAAGCCGGTCGCCCATATAGTTGCCAAGGTAAAGACGGAATAGATCACCATGCCGCCGACGATGATCGCTTTGCGGGAGGTACGATCCAGAAGGTAGCCCGTTGGAATTCCGGCCACGGCCAACCCTAAGGTGAATATCGTGGAAAGCAAACCGGCGATCTTAAGGTCGAAGCCAAACGCTTTGCGGATTGCAGGCAATAGTGTTGGAAAAATCTGACGGTCGGCTGCGTTAATCGAATACGAGACGCACAAAATAACAAGAAACAAGATGGATAACCCTAGACCGTACAGCATTTCTGGCGATCCGGATTTCTCCACGGCCGCCGGTGTTGCGGCGGGTACAGATGACTGCATACTGAACTCCTTGTGGGTTGCCTTGTGGTTACGTACTTTAGATGTAAATCGTCCATCTCAATTTAACAAGCTAAATCACCAAGGCCACGGCGAGTGCGAATGTAGCTGGGTTCGGTTGAGAATATTCGCATGGGTACTTATGCAAATAATGAATTAGCTTATAAGTTCAACAGATTGGTTTGTTATGAAATGTCTTGATCTGGCCCCGCGCGAAGCCAAATCCGTTAGGTGACTTAAAACAGATTGAGGAGGCGTTTTCATACGCCCCCTCAATCTGTTTCTATTCTCAACGGTTCAAGTTAACGGCCGACGGAGAGTGTTGGTTCAGTAGCTTTTACGCCAAAGATTTTGCACGCATTCTCGGTTAGCACAGTTTTGAGTTGCGCGGGAGTTAGCCCCGCGCCCTTGACGAAATCTACCGGGGCAAATTCCGCCATGTCGAAGGCATAGTCCGTTCCCAGCATCACATGGTCGGCTCCGGCTAAATCCACCAGAAACCGCAGCTGCTTGTCCACAAAAACGATGGTGTCGAAATACAACTGGTGCATGTATTTTTCAGGGGATTTGACGCCGTTGACTTTCGGCTCGCTGCGAACTTCATACCCATGCTTCAGCCGCCCAAGCTGGTATGGGAAGAATCCGCCGCCATGGGTAAAGGCAACCTTCAACTTGGGGCAGTGATCCAGTACGCCGCCAAAGATCAAACTGGCAATCGTCATCGCCGTATCCAGAGGGTTGCCGTAAAGATTGGTCAAGTAATACTTAGTGAACATCTCCTTGGCGCCCACATAGTAGGGGTGGAACAGGATGAATACATTGAGTTCCTCGCACTCTTTGAAGAAGGGCAGGAACTTGGGATCGTCGAATTGGACGCCTCCCACATTTGAGCCGATCTGAATCGACTTAAAACCCAGGTCTTTCACGCAGCGGCGCAGCTCTGCAATCGCCAAGCTGACATCCTGCATGGGTAACGTACCCATACCTACGAACTTGGCGGGGTGCTCCCTGGTCAAATTGTAGATTGCATTGTTAGTCATCTGGGCTACTTCCAGACCCAGCTTAGGCTCCGCCCAATAGTAGAACAGCGTGGGAGATGCTGACACGGCAGCCATGTCCAGCTTGGTACGCTCCATGTCGGCGAGCCGGGCCTTAGTGTCGTGGAAGCCGGGGGAGAGCGGATAGCCGTAACCCTGGTCGTGAAGTATCCAAGGCTCATCCCCTTTCTTAATCAGCTTGGCCTGCAATCCCGAACCGGGTTTGGAAATTGCGTCAACGAATTCTTGTGGAATGAAATGGGAGTGCATGTCGAAATTCATGTTCATCTCTCGGAGTTTGGATTATCCACCTGTCAGAACTAAAAGCCTTACGGTCCTTAGCTGTATCTCTTCTCCGCGCCGGACCCGTCGAACCAGTCAAACTGGTCGCTGGCTGTTTTCACGATGATACTCTTCACTTGTGTGTAGTCTTTATAAGATTCGATGCCGTTTTCCCGGCCGATGCCACTATCTTTGTAACCTCCCCATGGAGAAGCCGGATGAATTCTATGGTGGTCATTGATCCAGACCACTCCGGCTTCGAGCTGCTCTGCCACCCTGTACGCCCGGCGAAGATCGTTGGTCCAAACGGACATTCCCAATCCAAACTGGGTACCATTCGCAATTGCAATCGCATCCTCCTCGGACTTGTATTTCATCACGCACACCACAGGGCCGAAGATCTCCTCCTGCGCCACTGTCATGTTATTCGTTACATCAGACAGAACCGTTGGGCTGACGTAGCAACCCTCGGATGGCAACGGAGTCGAGCCATAGGCTAACGTAGCGCCTTCCCTGACGCCGGCCTTGATGCATTCCATAACCCGTTTCCGGTGACGTTCTGAAATGAGGGGGCCGATATCAGTTTCCGGATCGGATGGACGGCCCACTCGCAGCTTTTTCACCTTAGCGACAAAGGCTTCCAGGAACCGGTCGTACATCGCTTCTGACACGATGACCCTCGCGCCTTGTACGCAGGTTTGCCCGGTCGCGATGTAGCCCGCGAACACCGCCCCGTTCACGGCGGTCATGAAATCCGCATCGTCGAAAACGACTACCGAGGCTTTTCCGCCAAGTTCAGCAGCTACACGGATCAGGTTACTTCCTGCGCAAGCGGCCACCACTCGTCCCGTCGCGGTTCCACCAGTCAGATCGACTTTGCCCAGGGCCTTGTGCTCAGCCAGCGCTTTTCCGGCAATTGCTCCCAGTCCATGGACCACGTTCACAATTCCATCCGGAATGCCGCTTTCCTGGATAAGTCCGGCCAGAAGATTGACGGTCAAGGGAGCCAGTTCCGACGGTTTGATAACAGCCGCGTTTCCGGCAGCCAGCGCGGGAGCCAGTTTCTTCGCCAAGATTAACAGAGGATGATTAAAGGGTGTAAGTAGCCCTACTACTCCCAATGGCTCTCGCCGGACGAAGTTCAAATATCCAGGACCAAACGGTGGCATTGTATCTTCCAGGGTTTCGGCTACGCTGGCGAAATAGTCATACCACTCCGGCAATCTTCGTAACTGGGCCCGCATCTCACGGATAGGACGACCGGTTATGCGACTCTCGACCTCTACTAAGGTTGACATGTTCTGCCGGATCTTCGCTGCAAGAGTACGCATCCTCGCAACTCGATAAGGTATGCTGCTCCGCCAAGGAGATTCCTTGAAGGCACGCTGCGCGGCTTGGACTGCGAGTTCCACGTCCTGCGCGGTACTATTTGCAATCTGCGCTACGGCTTGGCCACTCTCCGGACTGATCAACGGGATATACTCGCCCGACATGCTCGGGACGAATTTGCCGTCGATAAATTGATCGCATTGTGGCACTTGTGGAATGACTTGAAAACCCATTTTGACCTCCGGGGAAACTGTAGGAGCGGTAGCCAGACATCCATCTTAATTTAATAATCCGGACTTCGTTGACCTAGCGGTCAGGCCTTATAAAAACTCCGATTCCATGGCTTGGAAAATACTGGAGAGTAGCCCTCTAATTCCTCGACCCGCGGGAAGTTCCCGCTCCTGTTGGAACCATGTTGCTCGCACTCCTAAGCTCAAGTCTTTGCTTGACTTTTGAACGGAAAATAGGCATCGTTTCAGGGGTTCCATAAACTGGTGGGTAAAGTACCTTCGGCCAACCGAGGCCAGCGATGGTGTGTCTGCACCATTCGTGACGGTTGTCCCCATTCGCGCGAATTGCGACTTCATGATGCCAGGCGGAACATCTATTTGAGAGGAGTGTCTTTGTGACTTTCGACGAGCTTTTTGCAAGACTAGAACAATCAAAGCTTACCCGTAATCATTACAAGCTGATAACAGCAGCAGTTTTGGGGGACATGCTCGAGTTCTTTGATTATTTCATCATCGGATTTGTCCTATCCTTTATTGTTGTTCCGTGGCATCTGAGCTTTGCCGCTACGGCTATCGTGTTGCTGAGCGCAGGCGTCGGCAGTTTGCTGGGCTCGTTCTTCTTCGGTTGGCTCGCGGATCGCTACGGCAGAATGAGGGTGTGTTTCGTTACGATCGCAACCTTCACCATACCCAGCGCCTTCATGTACTTCACCCCGGAAGGCAACTGGATTTACCTGACCGTCTTTCGTTTCATCGTCGGGTTTGGCGTCGGCGGCCTGTATTCAGTTGACCTGCCGCTTGTGCAGGAGTTCATGCCTACCCGTGTACGTGGCGCTGTCGGCGGAGTCGTGACTGCTTTGATCCCAGCCGGAACCTTACTGGGAAGTTTCTGCGCAGCCTTCTTGACCCCCGTTGTGGGCTGGAGAGGATTATTCCTCATTGGCTTGTTACCTGCTGGAATCGCTATTCTGTTCCGATTTTGGATGCGCGAATCGCCCCGTTGGCTTATCTCGCAGGGACGCTACGATGAAGCCGTCAAGTCGATCGGCTGGGTTTTAGGGGAGGAGATTGATCCCCGCACGGTAACTTTAGGCAAAACGCTTAAACTGGCGCAACCGGCCTTCCGTGAGATATTCAATTATCCCAGAAGTGTCTTCGTGTCTTGGACGACCAGTTTCTTCCAGTCGATTATGGATTATGGCTTCGTTCTGTGGGGGCCGACTCTCCTGGTCCTGGTGCTGAAGATTCCGGCCACCCAGGCAGCAAAGATGTTCATGGCTGTGGCATGTGCCAGCATCGTAGGTAAATTTGTCTGGGCTTACCTGTCGGAGATTATCGGCCGCCGGTACGCCGGCATGCTGATCGGACTTGGGTCGGCGGGCACCTGCCTGATCGTGTCTCAATTCTACAGAAGCTACTTGTTTGGCGTTCCCGTCATATTCCCTGCGTTCATGATTATGTATGCCTTCATCAACGGTGGATGGTCCATCACCGGCCCATACTCAGCCGAGATTTGGCCTCAGCGTCTGAGGGCTAGCGGAATGGGATCGGCCTACGGAATTGGTGGCGTTGGCAGAATTTTGGGCCCAATGGTGTTGGCGATATTCGCAGGGAGCAGCAACCTGGTCACTCCTAAAGCGACCATCACTGCTGTTGGTCCGGCCTTTATGTTCTTCGCCTTCTGCGGCATATTGCTGATGTTTACTTACGTCTTTGGCGTTGAAACAAAGGGTAAGTCTGTCGCCCAGATCGAGGAACTGATCGGCACCCCGGCGTCTCGGAAGGCCGAAGCAGCAGCTACACGCAGCTGACGCAATCTGATAACAACAATCTCCGGACGTGGGTGAATTTCCGCCCCGTCCGGATTCTCTTTCTCAGGTAGGAACGGGTCCAGACTGGATCTGCATTTTCCCAGCTGGGACCGAAGGGACTGATGTATGAGTAAGGATTTTAAGATCCTGGGAACACACGCCCCAGCGGCACCCTATTCGGTCAACGAGCATTACCAACGGTTCAATCAGAAGTACAACATGATCTGGCAAGGTGAGTGGAATCCAACTCGTGCTCACCTCTCCGATGAACAACTGTACTTATCGAGAGCCGATAAGGTGCGCAGGAATGTGCCGGGATTTACCCGATTAGATTGGGCGTACTTTTCTGCGTTGGTCGCCAATCTCTCCGCGTCAAACTTCGTTATTAATCGCGCCGATTATGGAGGTACGTCGTGGAGTCCCAAGGCCAGACAAGGCCTGTACAAGGGAATCGACGGTCTCCCCGAATGGGGTTGTGAACCCGCCAAAATCACAAATATCCTGAAGAGCCTTGCTCGGACACTGGGTGGCGACGATGCCGGAACCTGTCTTCTCGACCGGCGCTGGGTCTACTCCAATTACTACGATGTGCCAACCAAAGAGGCCTTTCCGATTCGTTTCAGCGACGAGGCAGGGTATGAAAAATACGACAAGCCTGGGCTAGCTGACGACAAGTGCCTGGTTATACCTGCTTCCATGAAATATGTGCTGGTTGTAATTCACGAGATGGAATCGGAGGGAATTGCGACAGCACCGGCGCTTACGCACATGGCGACGACCTGGCATTCTTATTCGAATATTGGATTTACGACGCAGGCGATTGCCGAGTTTATACGCGGGCTTGGCTATAACGCCATTCCGAGCGCGAACGACACCGCTCTGAACATTCCCCTGGCCATTGATGCAGGTTTGGGGGAGCTTGGCCGGAATGCGAAGTTGATTCACCCTGTCTTCGGACCGCGATGTCGAATTTCCAAGATCATCACTGATCTGCCTCTTGTGCCTGATGCCCCCATCAGCTTTGGAGTCACCGCATTCTGTGATAGCTGCAAGAAATGTGCGAGGCAGTGTCCCGCGCAAGCCATCTGCGACGGAGAGCGCACTTATGAGCAGGTAGGAGAGTTCAACTCGAAGGGCGTTCTCTGTTGGCCGCTGAACCATGCTCAGTGCAGAGAATACTGGGTTAAGGTTGGAACGAATTGCGGACTCTGCATTCAGAATTGCCCGTACAACAAGCCTCGAGGCGCGAGCCATTGGTTGGTTAAATCGGTAATTTCCACTTTACCTATTCTGAATCGCGCGATTGTACGTGCCGATGATCTACTTGGGTACGGCAAGCCACTGCCATCCAAGCAGTTTTGGGAGAAGTTCTCACACCGGCATGAACAGTGACGGAACGCTAACCACACGAGTGCTACCCAATTTGGGAGACGGTTATATGAGTGACAGTAATGAAGCGATATTGAACGTGAATCCGAATCTTATCCATGCCGCCGGCGACGTCAAGGAGTTCACCGCCTGCTGCCCTTCGCTGGGGCTATGCACGGCGATCTGCCCGCTGAAAGTGACGGTGGAGGACGGCCGGATCACGCATATCACCAATCATCCCGACTACGTTTGTTGTGTGCAGGGACACGCCCAACGTTCGGCCGTTGATGACCCAAATCGTCTGAAGTATCCGATGAAACGGGTGGGTGAGCGAGGGGAAGGTAAATTTGAACGCATCTCCTGGGACGAGGCTATCAACCTCTATGCCGGAAAAATTCAAGAGATCGGCGGCAAGTTTGGCAATCAAGACATCCTGTTTTATTCCGTACGCGGAACCATGGGCCTTGCCCGATTGGCGGCGAAGACCCGGTTCGTGAATGTATTGGGTGGGATGGCGTCGATCTGGGGATCGCTCTGCATTTCCAACAAGTTCCTCGCCACTCCGATGATGTATGGCACGATGAACACTGAGAGCGATCTGGATACCATCAAAGATTCGAAGCTGGTAATCATATGGGGCTACGGTTTTGCCGACAGCAACCGGCGTGTCGATTTCGCCGGCCAAGGCATGCGGATCATGAAGGATGCCCGCGAAAGAGGGGCACGTATCGTCGTGATCGATCCTTTCTTCTCGCAAACCGCAGAAAAGGCTGATGAGTGGATTCCGATCATGCCTGGAACCGACGGGGCTATGGCGCTGGCCATGGCCAACGTGATTATCAATCGCAATCTCTATGACAAGGATTTCGTAGCCCGGCATGTGTCCGGATTCGAAGAATTCAAGCAGCACGTGCAACAGTACACCCCGGAATGGGCGGCCAGGATCACCGGAGTACCGGAGAAGGTGATCACGGATCTCGCCGTCGAATATGCCACCCAACAGCCTTCGGCGCTGTTCCCAGGAGATGGTCCATCGCGCTCGGGACGCGATCCCTCGCAATGGGTTCTCGCCTGCGGCGCGCTAGCGGCGATAACCGGGAGCGTAGGCAAGCCTGGCACGAATGCCACTGCTGGGTTTGGTTTCAAGAAAGGGATTGGGATTGGCGACCTCGGGGCTGCCGAAAAAAATAAGGTGTCTCTTCAGATCAATGAGTGCCAGGTTGCCGACGCGATTCTCTCGGGCAAGGCGCTACAACCGGACGGGCAGGTGGCGCCCGCATCGGTTCGTATGCTGATTGTGCATGGCGCGAGCGTGATCAATCAAGCCGGCGATTCAAACAAGATTGTCAGGGCATTGAAAAAGCTCGACTACATCATTTGCGCTGAGCAGTACATGACTCCATTCGCGCGATATGCGGATCTTCTGCTCCCGGCCACCACGATCTTTGAGGGAAACGACTGCGGGTACTACTCCCAGGCAGGCCACGTCATGGTATACAGCGAGAAGTGCATCGAGCCGATGTATGAGTGCCGCTCTGATCTCGATATGTGGGCAGCCGTTGCCGAGCGCATGGGAGTCGGCGCCGAGTTCCATTCCGATTGGAAAGATGTAGATTGGATTCGCGAGACTTTGAAAGCTTCAGCGGATGTGCCGCACCTTGCCGAGATCACGCTCGAACGCCTGCAACAGGAAAAGGTGATGTTTATTGGTCCGCGGCCCTTCATCCCTTTCCAGGAACAAGTCAAAGATGGCAAGCCATTCCCGACCAAGTCCGGCAAGATCGAACTTTACTCGCAACAAATGAAAGACAAAGGGCTACCGCCGCTGCCGACCTACAACGATAATTTTGAGCACGCGCGGCACCCGCTCGCCAGCAAGTATCCGCTTACCATCTGCACGCCCCACTCAGTAGCCTGGCTGCATAGCCGTTCCAACAATCGCTGGGTGAATGAGCTCTATCCCGTCGAAGTATTTATCAATCCCGCCGATGCTTCGATGCGCGGAGTTGTGGCAGGAGACACCGTACAGATTTTCAATGACCGCGGCGTGATCGAGCGCAAGGCGAACGTCAGCGAGCGCGTGCCCGCTGGTGTAATCGCGATGTACCAGGGGCCGTGGTACAAACCGGGGGCGGACGGCGTTGATCGCGGCGGCGGTGTAAACACGCTCACGAACGACACGATCGATTCGATAGGCGGAGCAGGCACGTATAACGGCGTTTTAGTGGAAGTAACGAAGGCTTAGGGGGAGAGCAGAATGTCAACGACACAATACGGATTTTATTACGATGCAGATCGCTGTATTGGCTGCCGCGCCTGTGTGTTTGCCTGCAAGGATCGGAATAACAACGAGGCGGGTGAGTCCCTCTATTGGCGTCGAGTGACGACTGTGGAATCCGGCAAGGTTCCCAATCTACGTCTGTCGAACCAATCGCTCTCCTGTAATCATTGCGCCGAGCCGGCGTGCGTAGCTGTGTGCGTGTCCAAGGCACTCTCCAAGCGGGCCGAAGACGGCATCGTCGTGGTCGATGAGTCCAAATGTATCGGCTGCAAAGCTTGCGGTGAGGCGTGTCCTTATGGCGTTCCGCAGTACGGGACTGATGGCAAGATGCAGAAGTGCGATTTATGTCTGGATAACATCAAACAAGGCAAGAAAACCGAGTGTGATGCCGCTTGCACGGGAGATGCACTTTACGCCGGTCCGCTGAACGAACTTGCCGATACCTGGGCGAAGAAGTCTCCAGTGATGTTGGCGGGAGCAACGCATCCATCCCTGCTGCTCCCGAAGCCAAAGTAGGCAAGACGCGTACGGATTAAACGACCGGTCAGTGGATGTCCAGCGGTTACTTAGTCGTAGCTGATTTCTCGCGGCGAATCCGATTGCGCGAATGTGGCAATGGACCTTCACAGTTGCGGCGGACCGCGATCAACTCCGCGACTATCGAGACGGCGATCTCTTCGGGCGTTACTGAGCCTAATTGCAGGCCGATGGGCGCATAGACACGATCAAAGCTCTCGCGAGGAATGCCTTCTTTCTCGAGTTGTTCGAAGACAGTAAGCACTTTTCGTCCCGAGCCGATCATGCCGATGTAGCGTGCTTTGCTGTCGATTGCCCAGCGCAGGACGCGCATATCGTGGCGATGCCCTCGCGTAACAATCGCAATGTAGGAGCTGTCCGGCGGGTCCAGTTTCGACATCATCAAGTCCATGTCACCGGACTGAACGTCGAGCGCATCGGGGAATCGCTCGCGGCTGGCGAAGGCCTCTCGATCGTCAATCACCACAACATCAAAACCTGCGATCTGCGCGACTCGATAAATATTGAAGCCCACATGGCCCGCGCCGAAGATGTACAACAGCGGCGACGGAATGACAGGTTCGACGAAGACCTGGAGCGAGCCCCCGCAGACGAGGCCCGTGTCATCATCCGGGTGCTGATTAAGATCGAAGTTGAAGCTCCTCGGTTTTTCGTCTTTCATGACTTCCATCGCCCCTTTACAGACATCGTTTTCCACGCAACCGCCGCCAATCGTGCCGAGGATCGAACCATCGTCGCGAACCAGCATTTTGGCCGCCGCCGTTGATGGAATGGAGCCGCGGACATTCACGATGGTTGCTAAAGCCGACCGTCGTCCCTGACGCCTGAGGTTGCATATCTCCGTATAAATATCCATTGCCACGCTCTCCACATAAGTATTTCAGAAAATTCGAATCACTCGTGAGTGACGACCCTTTGCGAGCTCGAAAAGAAGGGCGATGCTTCGCGCAATTGGCGCACTGCCTCTGGCAGGACGGAAATCAGATGGTCAATGTCCTGCTCCGTGTTCGTCTTTCCGATGCTGAAGCGCAGACTGGAACGCGAACGCTCGCCGCTTAGCCCCATTGCCATCAGAACACTCGATGACTCCTCTTCGCCAGAGGTACAGGCAGCGCCTCGCGACACGGCTACTCCGCGTTCACTCAGGGCAATAACGAGCGAATCTCCTCCTACATGATCAAAGTATATATTGGAGGTATTCGAGACCCGAGTTCCTCCAGCGCCATTCACGCCGACGTCTGGAATCTGCTCCAGCACCGCTGCCTCCAACTTGTCGCGCCAGAGCCCCATGCGCTCCTGCGAGCCATCGTTCAGGCTGCGTCCCGCAGTTTCGCACGCGCAACCGAAGCCAACGACTCCTGGAATATTTTCCGTGCCGGAGCGGCGACCGCTCTCCTGGCGGCCTCCGTAAGTCTGGGGACGGAGCGGAGTTCCGCGCCGCACAAACAGCGCACTCGTTCCCTGCGGTCCGTGAATCTTGTGCGCCGTAATCGTCAATAGATCGCAGCCTATCTGCTCAACATTGATGGGGACCTTTCCCGCAGCCTGTACTGCGTCGGTGTGGAACCACACGTCGGCTTCCTTCGCGATCCGCCCAATTTCCTCCACTGGCTGCAGCACACCTGTCTCGTTGTTCGCCATCATGACTGAGATCAGCTTGGTATCTGGGCGCAACGCTTTGCGAACCTCACCAGGGTCAACCTGCCCGCTGGAGTTCACCCCAACCCGCGTCACACGGCATCCGATGCGTTCCAGCTGGAGGCAGGTTTGCAAGATCGCACTATGCTCAATGGCCGAAGTAATGACGTGGTCTCCCGGCGCAACCATCCCCAGCAGCGCAAGGTTGTCGCCTTCGGTTCCACTGCTGGTGAATATGATCTCGGTAGTCCGGCAGCCAAGCAGCTTCGCTACCGACGTGCGCGCGTTTCTCAGAGCCACAAGCGCACGCTGGCCGCAGGCATGAAGCGATGACGGATTTCCAAACTTCTCCGAGAAGTACGGGAGCATCGCTTCCAGCACCTCCGGCAACACAGGAGTCGTAGCATTATTGTCCAGATAAACGATTGCCATTTTTCTTTACCGGTCTCTCGCCCTTCCTGCAAGTCTCTCTGTTTCGAGCGATTCGCCGACTACCGAATGCAGCTCAACGCCGAGACTACTTTCAACCTTGTGGGCAATTGCCTCGGCCACCTCACGTCGCCGCAGAGCAGCGGCAAGCGCAATTGGATTCTCGCGAAAGCGCTCTAACGAACCATGGAAGCGCTCAGCAAGCGTCACTACTTTCTCACCGCTGACCAGCTTGTCTGCCAGATAGACGATTGCCGCTTCTTCCAGCTTCTCTTCCGTGAACGGATAGTCAGTATGGAGCGCAACCACGTCCGCGACCTTGCAAAACTCAAGATCTCGCAGGATTTGCGCCCCGGCAGTGGCGTGGCTGGGTTCGCCTTTCGCCAGATCGTGTAAAAGCCCGCCAGCTCTCGCCAGGAGAGGCTCCACGGGTACACCCCTGCTTGCCAGGGCTGCGGCTATTCGGTAGGCCACCTGCGCAACAACACGCGAGTGTCTCACCGCCCGCGCATCTGTCCGGCGCTCCGCCAGTATGGCTTCGCATTCGAGCGGGGTCGGAATATCGCGGTGGATGGCAAGCTCACGGATGCTTGCAAGTTCATCGAGCGTATCCATGTCCCGGCGAATCCCCTCGTCCGGAACAAAAAGATCGCAAGACGTTGCTTCATGAGATGCCAGCAGGGTTGAGAGCATCGCATCCGGCCCCATCCTCAACCCCTGGGCCAGAACGGCAGCCGAGATTAACGGCGGATGGCCTCGGCGTTCCCGGAAAACCGGGTACACAATATCGATGCTTCCGTTTTTCGTGGCGTAGCAACCTGCTAGTCGGCGGATCGTATTCGCTCTGACCATGGGAATATCAACAGGAATCACGAAGCTGGCATCGGTCTCGACAGGCAGGGCTGCCACTCCCGCGCACACGGACGAATACATGCCCCGATCAAAATTGGGATTCCAGACCGGCTTGCCGCCCACCGCCTCGACCACGGGCCGCAATTCATCCGCCCGGTGCCCGAGTACAACGAATACGTCCGGAATCCCTGCCGAGAGGAACAAGTGCACGACGGTTTCCACAGCCGTGCGGTTGCCCACCGAGAGTAGGGGTTTGAACTGTCCCATGCGCGAAGAGTAGCCAGCGGCCAGAACAATTGCCGCTAATTTTGGCCGTGACTCCGCAGGCGAACCGTGGCTGGTGGCTGATGTCATATCGCCTTCCGTTGACGTTTTACTTTCGGTGTTCGCGATGATGGCCCGCCAATAGACCAGACTTTCGCGACCCTATGTTTACAGTACCATCATCGGGTTAAAAGAAACTCTTTTGCTGTCGTGCAGTGCTTTGTAATCTGCTACTTGCGGACGCAATGCGAGCTCGTCAGGGTGGCTTTCATGTGCGAGTTGTCACCTCGGATAGTGCGTCGAGTCACATATTTTCGTAGCGTCTCCAAACACAATCAATGATGCCTTGCGAGCATAATCTTGCGGTAGGTATTCCCTGAAAGAATGCCTGGGATTCGCCCGAAGGTGATATTTGTATACCAACTCCGGAACTGTTCCAGCCTTTCTGCTGGGCATGCTGGCCGAAAATGATCGAGCTCGCCTCATCAACCGTTCTAGGAGACCGTACAAAGTTTCCAAAATCCGTTCAGGAAGCAAGCTCCAAGTATCATTCGGCTGCTCAATTTTCCACCCATAGGAGTGGATGAAGATGCTACTCAACACATTTGAATACCTCAAGCCGACGAACTTGAGTAACGCCTTGAGCATCCTCGACGAGCTCAAGGACAAGAACATGCAAGCATTGGCTGGAGGAACTGACCTGATCCCTTGGATGCGGGCCAGAGTCAAGTCCGTCGATTATCTCGTCGACTTGGCAGACACGGGCCTGAATCACATCGTTTTTGACCGGGATCAGGCAAGAATTGGCGCGACGGTGACCTTTGCGGAAATCTGCGGAGATCCAGAGGTTCGCCTGAGATTGCCGGCCGTTGCCGAAGCTGCTGGCGTAGTGGGTGCGGTGCAAACTCGCAACCTAGCTACCCTTGGCGGAAATCTGTGCTCGGCCATACCTTCCAGCGATGGAGCGCCCGCCCTAATGGCCCACGGCGCCTCGCTTCGCTTGCAGTCGAAGAACAATGACCGGCTGGTCCCCATCGAGCAGTTCTTCCTTGGTCCACGCCGCACAGTATTACAACCGGGCGAGGTTTTGACCGAAATTGTAGTTCCATTGCGTGAAGACTTCACGGCGAGTTTTCTGCGCCAGGGGCGGCGCAAGGCGCTGACCTTGTCAATCGTGAATACCGCGGCAGGTTTTGCCATGGACGGGCAGAATATTTCAGAGGCCCGCATCGCCCTCGGGGCGGTTGCGCCCACTCCTGTCCGGGCTACCAAGGCAGAGCAATTCCTGGTAGGGAAAAGGATCACGCAGGAGTTGTTTGCCGAAGCTGCTGCCATTGCTGCTACGGAGATCTCCCCGATCAGCGACCTGCGGGCGTCAGCCGATTACCGGCGCAAAATCAGCATGGTGCTCGTACGCCGTGCCCTGGAAAATGCCCTGGCGCGACAGAAGCCCAAGACTGATGCTCAAGCGGCGGGTGGAGGCGTTCGATGAAGAAGAACATAAGCCTGAAAGTTAACGGCAAGCAGTATTCCCTGGAAGTCGATGCAAAAGACATGTTGCTGCATGTTATCCGGGAGAAGATTGGCCTGACCGGTACGAAGGAAGGCTGCGGCACCGGAGAATGCGGCGCCTGCACCGTGCTTGTCGATGGCACCCCCGTAAATTCCTGTCTGTACTTCGCCATTCGGGCGGATGGCAGGGAGATTCTCACCATCGAGGGTCTTGGTACTCCAGCCCAGTTGCATCCGTTGCAGCAGGCGTTCATGGACAACGCCGGCGTGCAGTGCGGCTTCTGCGCTCCGGGAATGCTGCTGTCAGCCAAGGCGCTGCTGGACAAGAACCCCAACCCTACGGAGCATGAAATTCGCGTGGGCATTGCCGGCAACATCTGCCGCTGTAGCGGCTACGTAAAAATCGTGAAGGCCGTGAAGCAGGCGGCGGTGGAACTGCAGCAGCTCGCGCATGAGGGGAGCTATAAGTAATGGGCTACAGTGTGATTGGAAAGAGTTTTCCTCGCAGCGACGTCATGCAGCAGGTCACAGGCACGTCGCAGTACGGTTCAGACGTTTTTCGTCCGGACATGTTGCACGCATTGGTTTTGCGCAGCCAGCACGCCCACGCCAAGATACTGAAAATTGACACGTCAGCAGCGGAAAAACTGGCTGGCGTCAGGGCTGTCATTACCAGCAAGGACGTACCGGTGAACCGCTTCGGCTTCACCCATCAGGACCAGCCGCTATTGGTCGATGATAAGGTCCGGCATTACGGAGACGCCGTGGCCGCCATCGCCGCGGATACCTGGGAGGCGGCCGACGAAGGCTTGCGCCTGATTAAAGTGGAATACGAACCGCTGCCCGCGATCTTCGATCCGATGGAAGCGATGAAGCCGGACTCACCAAAGGTTCACGGCAATAGCAACACGGCATCCCACCTCAAAATTCGCACCGGGGATATCGAGCAGGGTTGGAAGGACTCCGAGGTTATCTTCGAGGAGAAGATGACCACCCAAATGGTGGAACACGCGCACATCGAACCGCACGCCGCATACGCCGAAATGCTTCCTACCGGCGAACTGATGGTCATGTCCTCGGTGCAGCGTCCGTTCCTGATTGCCTCCGACATGGGCAAGATGCTGAATATACCGATGAATAAAATCAGGGTCGTTTGCACGGCTATCGGTGGCGGCTTTGGCGGCAAGAACGAAGTGACAATGGAGCCTATCCTCGCCCTTCTGGCCATTAAAACTGGTAAGGCGGTCAAGATGGCTTTCACTCGCGAAGATGAGTTTATATCCTCCACAGTGCGCCATCCCTACCTTCTGAAGTACAAGACGGGGCTGAAAAAAGACGGCACCCTGGTGGCCCGGCAAGTGGAGATTATCAGCGACAGCGGAGCATACGTCTCTTGGGGTGAGTCCACTTTGACCAAGGCCTGCGTCCATGCTGCCGGTCCATACCGCATTCCGAATGTTTGTATCGACGGCTATGTGATTTACACCAACAACCCGGTCGGTGGAGCAATGCGCGGCTTTGGCGTAACCCAACTTGGATTTGCGTACGAGGTTCATATGGATACCATCGCCGCCGAACTTGGCTTGGACCCATTGCAATTCCGCTTCAAAAATATGCTGGTTGACGGCAGCGCGCTGCCGACTGGGCAGGTGGTGGAAACCATCACCGTCTCTGAGTGCCTCCAGCGCGCCGTGGAAATGTCTGGCGCCTGGAAAGGCGATTTCAAGAAATCAGTAGAGCAAGGCTGGGAAACCGAGGTTAAGGCACTATGAAGAAAAGAGGCAGAGGTGTTGCTGCAATGTTCTACCCGAATGGCTTTACCTCCTACCCTAATCCGGGAACGGCTTTCCTGAAAGTCAATCAGGACGGTAGCGCCAATCTGTGGATCGGAACGGCCGACATCGGGCAGGGTTCCACCACAGTGATGGCGCAGATCGCCGCTGAGGAGTTGGGTATCGAGTACGACAAGATGACCGTCGTGACCGCCGATACCAAGCTGACGCCATTTGATTTGGGGACCGTGGCCAGCCGCGTAACCTACATCGTAGGCAACGCGGTTAAGCAAGCGGCAGCACAGGCCAAGCAGATTCTGTTTGAGGTGGCCGCCGAGGACTTGGCCGTCAGTCCGGCCGGTTTAGCTGCCAGCCAGGGCTTCATCTACGTCGAAGGCTTTCCGGAGCGAAGGATTGCCATCAGCGCAGTCGCACAGAAAGCTTGCATGGGCAAGGGCCGTCCGCCATTGGGTACAGGCAGCTTTAATCCGGTGACTACCATGCTGGATAAAGAGACTGGCCACGGCAAGCCGTACGGAACCTATGTTTTCGGCGCGCAGGTTGCAGAGGTGGAAGTTGACACCGAAACCGGCGAGGTCGAAATCATCAAGATCACGGCGGTGCATGACTGCGGAACAGCGATCAATCCCCGGTTTGTCGAAGGACAAATCGAAGGTGGAGTTGCCATGGGAGTTGGCTTTGGGTTGATGGAGGAGATGGTCGTCGCTAACGGCCAGATTCGCAACAAGCAACTCACCGACTACATTGTTCCCACGGCTCTGGATGTGCCCCCGATTCTGAGCGGCATCGTGGAGCGTCCTGAACCGACCGGACCCTTCGGGGCCAAGGGAATTGGCGAACCATCACTGCTGCCCACGGCTCCAGCCATTGTCAACGCGATTCAAGATGCGGTTGGCGTGCGCATCCGCGACTTGCCTGCAACGCCGGAGAAGATACTGAGGGCTTTGCAGGAAAAGGAACTCCAAGCCGTATAAGCGAATGTTCGGGTTTATCGGATACCAATAAGAGCGGCTCTAAATCTTGGCCTCAGAGCCCGGGTTTTGAGCCGCTTTCCATATCAGCACTTCACCACCCTGCTCGCAAGACTCAATGGCTGTTAGAATCGGAGGCTACTGCTCAGGTCGGTCGAGGTTATGGGAAAGGAAGATCAAGTTGCATGGCGAAAGCAAAAGAATTTAGGGTAACGGTCGAAGACAAGCCAGGGGCTCTGGGGTCATGCTGTATGGCGCTGTCGGAGCGCGGCGTAAACATTCTGGCTTTTCAGTCGTTCGTGGAGCAGGGCGAGAGCCTGGCCCGCTTTGTTGTGGATAACCCCGCAAACGCCCTCCTGGTGCTGAGCGGCCTGCACGCGAATTTCGAGCAGGACGACGTTGCGGTAGTGAGATTGAAGCATAGTCCTGGAGAACTAGGACGTGCTGCATTGAAGTTGGGTGAGCACAGGATCAACATCAACTACTCTTACTGTGGCCTGGAGCCAGGGTCATCCTTGCCCCTGGTGGTCTTCGGAGTCGATCAGGTGACCACGGCGTCGGCTGTGCTCGACGAACTCGCGGCTGAATAAACCCGCAGGACAAGAAAAGGACCGTGTGCCGCGTGCCCTATATCTGCCGTAGCTCTCAGCCCAGAAGAATTCCAGAATATTCGACTCATGGTTGAGAAAGACGAGACGCACTTAAAATTTTCTATATCAGGAGCAGTCTCAGTTACGAAAGACTTCGAGAAGGAACGCCATGTGCAGCTTCGGAATAGCGACTTCACGGTCAGTTCGACTAGATAGCTATTGCGAGATCGCCATATCACGCGCAGCCCCGGATGGGAGCTTGGAACGCACTTCGCGCGGTTTTGATAGAACCCATCCTAGCTTGCCAAAAGAGGCAAGCTAGGATGGGGCACCTGTAACTCGTTCATTCAGTCAATTGCATCAGAGCGGGTGATTGGGATCTTCGGATAGTAGCTCACGTCCGAGGTCGCCAGCCACGGTGGTGACGGGAATGATGGGCTCTTCTTCCGGGCTCGAGAGGCGCATGGCATCAAGTACGCGGGATGTGTGCTGGCCACGGCGCATCACCATGCGTCCAGTGCGCGACACTTCTAATATGGTGTTATCCCCTTCGCTTAGAACCTGAATCAGGCCTTCGATTTTGGAGGCGACTCCGGTCATTTCCAGCATCAGGGATTCGGGCGCGAGATCGACGACGCGGGCGCGGAAGACTTCAGCGAGTTGGAAGATGGGCGCGCGGTTATGCGGTGTCGCGGCGACCTTGATTAGAGCGAGTTCGCGGGTGACGCACGAGAGCTGTCCGATGTCGTCCACGTCGATGACATTTTCAAGTTTGAAAAGCGAGGCCTTGATGCGATGGCCAGAGCCGGGAGCGGCCTCGGCAACAATCGTCATGCGGGAAACGTCTTGGCGCTCAGAGTGACCCACGGTGAGCGAAATAATATTGATGTTCAGGCGCCGGAAGAGAGAGGCAACGCGGGTGAGCACGCCGGGCTTATCTTCAACCAGTGCAACAAATGTATGCAGCATGATGGACCTTTCTGCAAAAGTGCGGGTTAGCAAGTCAACACAGTTTAACAAGTGAACCAGAGAACAACCGCGCGGACTATGGCTCCTCCGAGGTTTCGATGAGCGGGTTCTTTGAGGGGCGGCGGATCATTTCGTCCAGGGCGGAGCCGGGAGCGATCATCGGATAGACGGCATCCTCTTTTTCGACCATGAAGTTAATAAGGAACGGGCCACCGGAGTGGCGCGCGACATCGACCGCCGGCAGAACCTCAGCACGGGTGCGGACGGCCATGCCCTCAATACCATGGGCTCCGGCGAGTTTGACGAAGTCGGGTGCGACAATCGACACGCACGAGTACTTGCCCTCGTACATGAATTCCTGCCATTGCCGAACCATCCCAAGGAAGCCGTTGTTGATGATCGCAATGTTGATGTCGAGTTTTTCCTGGACGATTGTGGAGAGCTCGGATGCGGTCATCTGGAAACCGCCGTCACCCGCGATGACCCAGACTTCTTTCTCCGGACAGGCGATCTTTACCCCAATCGCAGCGGGAAGGGCGAAGCCCATGGTGCCGAGTCCGCCGGAAGTAATCAGGGTGCGTGGCGACTCGTGTTTGTAATATTGTGCCTCCCACATCTGGTGCTGGCCGACATCGGTGACCACGATAGCTTTGCCGTCGGTTGCGCGCCACAGGTCATGAATGACGTGGGCGGCATAGAGGTGGCCGAGATCGGGAAGATTTCTGATGTCGCGAACGGCGGCGTCACCTTTGAGGGTGTTGACGGTGCGGAGCCAAGTGGTATCGCGACGCGGCGCGATCTGCGGCAGCAGCGTTTCGAGAACCTCGCGGAGATCGCCGATGAGTGCGATATCAGCCTTGACGTTCTTGTTGATCTCAGCCGGGTCAACTTCGATATGGATCTTCTTGGCGTTGGGCGCGTAGCTGGCAATAACGCCGGTAACGCGATCATCGAATCTCATGCCGCAAGCGATCAACAGGTCAGACTGCTGGATGGCCTGATTGACCCAGGCTTCACCGTGCATTCCCATCATGCCAAGCGAGAGCTCGTGCGAGGCGGGGAAGGCTCCGAGGCCGAGGAGCGTGCTGGCGACGGGAATCTGCAGGCGCTCGGCCAGTGTGCGAACCTGATCCATCGCATTCGATTCCGTGATGCCATGGCCGGCAAGAATAATGGGACGCTTGGCGGCGAGGATGAGCTTAAGGGCTTCGGTGATTGCATCATGCTCGGCGGAGAGCATGGGATGAGGACGGTGCGGCGAGGGTGCAGCGGCAGCGAAATCGAAATCAGCCGAACCCTGCTGCGCATCCTTGGTGATGTCCACCAGAACCGGGCCGGGACGGCCTGACTTGGCGATGAGGAAAGCTTCGCGAAGGATCGGAGCGATATCCTGCGAGCGGGTGACGATGTAGTTGTGCTTGGTGATGGGCAGGGTGATGCCGGTGATATCGACTTCCTGGAAGGCGTCGGTGCCCAGGAGCTTGGAGGTGATCTGGCCGGTGATACAGACCATGGGCACGGAGTCCAACATAGCGGTGGCAATTCCAGTGACGAGGTTGGTGGCACCGGGGCCGGAGGTGGCAATGGCGACGCCGACTTTGCCGGAGGCACGTGCGTATCCGTCAGCCATGTGTGCCGCGCCCTGCTCGTGGCGTACGAGAACATGGCGGATCGGGTACTTGCGCAGAGCATCGTAGATGGGGAGGATAGCGCCGCCCGGATAGCCGAATACTTCGCGAACACCCTCTCCTTCAAGGGTGGCCCAGACGATCTCGGCACCGGTGAGGCGTGTAGGGTGGCTGGCGGCGGATTCAGGGGTTTCGCTCATTGCTGGTTCCTCCTTGGTGCGGTGCGAAAGCAGTTCTTGATGCACCTGTGTGCTGCTGATGTTTGTAGGTGAGCGGGATTAACCTTCCGCTTGTAAAAAAAGATGGGCGCCACGCAGCGCCCACTGCATCTGCTGTTCGGGTACCTAATATCTGCCCTTTGCCTGGTTGAGCGAAGTAACGAGTGCTTCGGTCCTATCGCACGTCAACAAGATCCTTGCTTCCGGCGTACCGTTTCACGTCGATCGATTGCGCGTGTTTGCGAACCTGCGCAAGGTCAAAAGCCGTTTGAAGTCCGAGCCATCCCTCGGCCGAACCGCCAAAAGCCTTATCAAGGCGAACCGCCATTTCCGGCGAAATCCCAGCCTTGGCGTTCACGAGGTTGTTCAAAGCCTGCCGCGTCACGCCAAGAATCTGGGCCCCTTTAGTAACGGAGAGCCCTAGAGGCTCCAGGCAGTCATAGCGTACGACTCGTCCGGGATGCAGCGGCTTATCCGCGGCCATTGCAGCACCTCTTTGGCTGGTCAAAAAAACGTCAAGCACTTAGCCTATAGTGACAAGTGCCAATTGTCAAAAATCTCTCCGCTGACGAATCAGCAAGAAGTGTGTGAACAACACTTGAAGACGCAGCTAAATATCAGAGTTTGCAGCTCGCGCGTAATAGGCCTACAAAATGCGATCCATGAATGTACTGCCGGTGACAAGCAAGAGATAGCGAGTAGCCAGGCGATTATTCGTTGGCCACCTACCCTCCTATATTCCCCGGCAAAAATTTGAAAACACAAGGGTTAAGTGGGAGGGAAACCGACATTGGGAGAAAATCCCACATTCGGCTCTACTTTCAGGATAGCAAATTCGAGCAGGCATTCCCTCACTTTCGGGAA